>Ga0190284_1000371_pt1 | contig 27264 bp, 20 predicted proteins | sample 48691812_MG_FD_161668 | JGI IMG/M metagenome (GOLD analysis project Ga0190284, IMG submission 161668) | Hydrothermal vent microbial mat bacterial communities from Southern Trench, Guaymas Basin, Mexico - 4869-18-1-2_MG | ecosystem: Environmental > Aquatic > Marine > Hydrothermal vents >...
CTCTTCGTTGTCCCCGCCGTCTATGGATGGCTCGGGGGCGCCAAAGAAGAGGTGGAGATCTGATTCGCGATTCAAAGGAGTTGTGTCATGAAGGAGATAAAAGCGAAGGGGGTATTGGGTTCGCTGCCCCTGCCTGGTAGCCTGCTGGGATGGCTGAGCACCCGGTAGCTGGCGTGGACTACCCGGCCAGGTGGCAGGATTTCCTGGCTTGGTTCCCCGACGATGCACACTGCCTCGCCTATCTTGAGCGGCTGCGTTGGGGTAGCGGGTTCGCCTGCCCTCGCTGCGGCGGTCAAGCCGCCTGGCAACGAGGTGACGGTCTGCGGCGTTGCTCGGACTGCCGGCATACAACGTCTGTGACGGCGGGCACCGTCTTCCACCTGACTCGAACGCCGCTGACGACCTGGTTCGCGGCCGTGTGGTACGTCACGAACCAGAAGAACGGGGTCAGCGCCCTTGGTCTCCAGCGGATCCTCGGCATTGACTACAGCACCGCCTGGACGTGGTTGCACAAGTTGCGGCGAGCGATGGTCCGCCCCGGTCGGGATCAGCTGTGCGGTACGATCGAGGTGGATGAGACCTACGTCGGCGGCCCCGAACAAGGCGTGTCCGGGAGAGAAACGGAGACCAAGAGCATCGTGGTCGTCGCGGCGGAAGAGAATGGGCGCGGCATCGGGCGTATCCGACTGGGAAGGGTCCACGACGTGTCCGCCGCCAGCTTGCTTCCGTTCGTCGAGGAGGTCATCCAACCGGGCGCGAGGGTCCACACCGATGGGTGGCCCGGCTACGATGGCCTGCGTACAAAGGGGTATCGACACAAGGTCACAAACGTCAAGCGTAGCAAGAAACTTGCCCACGAACTCATGCCCCGAGTCCATCGAGTCGCGGCACTCCTGAAGAGGTGGATCCTCGGCACGCATCAAGGCTCCGTCAGTGACAAGTATTTGCCGTACTACCTCGACGAGTTCACCTTCCGCTTCAACCGACGGCATTCGAAAGCTCGCGGCATGCTCTTCTACAGATTGCTCCAGCAGGCCGTGCAGGCCGATCCTGCGCCGTACGCCAGCATCGTGGCCGGGAGCCCCCCGTAGCCGGGGCAGCGAACCCAATACCCCCTTTCTGGGATTATCGCAAACTGACGAACTTCCGATTCGCACGAGAGAATATCTTTGAGCCGGATCTGGCGCGACGCCCGGCAGCCGTCACCTTTTTCGGCGCCTGTGGTTCCGTAACGGACGGATGTATGGACTACGCTATCGCTGTGCATTCACCCCTTCTGATCTGCAGGTCCTGCTGCCACGACAACATCGGGGGCAATACGGAGATCGTGAGGCGACCGGGGCGACCGGTCAACGATTTCTTCGCATGGAAGAACTACTGGTTCGCGAAATACAAGAGAAAAGGGAAGGGCCTCTACTTCGCGGATCGCTACCGTGAGCACGCTTACCCGAGAAGCAAGGCGGCACGGGAAATCATGGATTCCAAGACCATCATCGCCGTTGCCCGGAATGCGCCGGAGAGTGACATTTGCAGAAGCGTGGTTGACCTCGACCGGTGCCTGTTCCTGCAGGAGAACCGTTACGATGTCATGTATCGCGAGGAGATCTTCTTTGCTCACAAACGGTGCGACACCCCCGGTTGACGCTGAACCTGTCCTGTGGAACTGAGCTTCCTGTCGGTCGACACGCGGACGCCGTACGTGGTAGACTACCCTGGCGAAGACAGCGGCAAGACGGCCCACTACATGCTCCGCCGGGTCGCCACGACCGGCGAAAAGGGGCCGTGGAGCGAAACCGCCAGCGCGACGATTGGGGCGTAGGAAGATAAACCAATATCAGCAGTGTTGTGCCGGCTGTGTTCATCAGAACCGGCGATTGAGAACAGCCACGTCATACCAGGGTTCGTGTTTCGGGCGATCAAGTCGGATTCCCCGACCGGGTTTTTTCGCAACCCGAACAACCCGAATCGACGGTTGCAGGATGGAGACAAGCTCCCGCTGCTGTGCGCGGCGTGCGAGCAGCGGTTCGGAGAGGCGGAACGAGAGTTCGAGACCAACGTCTTTTCGGCGTTCCACAAGACGGACCGGGACCACTTCTCGTATGGACCGTGGCTTCACTACTTCATGACGAGTCTCGCGTGGCGCACTCTTATCCTCGACCTTCCCGGGCTTGAAGCCGACGCGGCGAATCCGCGAGCCGCAGTGGCGGACATGGCGGCTGCGGCTGAGACAATGCGACAGTACCTATTGGGCGCGAGCAATCTCGCTCGCTGCCTTCGGAATCACGCGGTCGCGTGGACGAAAGGCCTTTCGGGATCTGCGGAGTTGGCCGCGGCCGGGCCCAATGTGATAATCCGTCGGAGCGTGTTCGATTACAGCATCTTGCATCGGCTGCACGGGTATTCGGGAATCATCCACAACCTCGGCGGCTTCATGTGCTTTCTGATTGTGAAGGGCAAGCCTCGCGACACGTGGAACCAGACGAAGGTGAACCCGGCTGGCGGACGAATCAGGCAGCCGCAACGAGTCAGCAGTTGGCTCATGGGGGACTTGCTGAGCCACATCGTCGAGTCTGCTCAGAAGCAAGGCGCGATGTCGGAGGCTCAGCGAGGGAAGGTAAGCGAGGCGATGCGCAAGAATCCATCAGCGCCGGCGCTGCGTTTTCGCGAATTGGACAAGCGGTTTGTCGTGAGTGAGTAGCAGGACGCCAACGACGACGATTGGAGCTTGACGGCTGCGGCGATCAATCGGATCAACCTCGGAATGAAGGAGGAACAGAACGTGGGATGGCTCTCAGTCTTGCTCTCCGGAGTTGCAGCTTTCCTCCTTTTCAAGACGGGTCACACTCTTCTGATGGTCTTCGCAATCGTTGCCGCAGTCGGGTGCTTTTGGTCATGGGGAATCATGCACAACTACGCGACCGAACTTGCCAAGCGCAGGTCGAACTACACTGCTGGATTCTACGACATCACGAATCGAGAGGCCCAAGCCGTTCCAAACTGGCTCGCCACCCTTAACATGATCTTCACCTTGGCTGGCGTGACTCTCCTGATCATTGGCATTGTGTTCATGGTTCAAAAATGAGGCACTTAGGCTGCGTCCCTTGACGCACCCTACGATTGGAGTCTCGGCTGCCGTGGGCATGTTCTTCGGGTTGTACCCGGCGCGCAAGGCGGCAGCGCTGAATCCGATCGATGCGCTGCGCTACGAGTAGGCTGGAGAGTGGTCCGTGAGCGCAACGCTGACTACGTCGGAACAACGAATCAAGCGCCATGGCCAAGGTTGTGAACGCGATCATCGCCGTTGGCTCCCATGGTCATGCCTGGTGTTCATTCTGCTGCTGGCGGCGGTGCTGCGGTTGTGGGATCTTGGGGTCACGGATTCGGCAACATCTACTACGCGGCTGCCATCAGGAGCATGGCGAGCAGTTGGTATAACTTCCTCTACGCGTCGTTCGCGGCCCCGCACAACGATATACGATTGTCGCTCCACGATCCCGGTGGAAACGGAGCCGTCGCCACCGTGTTCCAGCGGTCGCTTGCCGGGTTATGGGCGATCGAGTGGGGGTTGGTTTGGCGCTTGGTGATTTCGTTTCTCGCGCGACCTGTTTGTTGATAAGATGGGAAGCATGAACAAGACACGCATTACTCTCGCGATGACTGTCCTACTGGCGACGTTTGCAGCCACACAAGGGGATGACTTCGTCCGCATCGACGGCAAAACGAACTTGCTGGCAAACCCGGGGTTCGAGACACCCACTGGTTCCGGCTCGCGACCGGAGGACTGGTATTTCGACCAGCCCGGGCCGGATACGCTGGGCTGGGAGTTGGAGTACGTCGACGACCCCGGCCAGGCCCACTCCGGCAACCGTTGCTTCCGTATGAGCAATGTCTACAGCCGTGGCTATTGGGACGACCGCACCTTCATCTACAGTTCCAATGCACCGCTCGATCGCACGAAGAAGTACGTCGGCCGCATCTGGTATCGTACGCAGGACGTTCGCGCCGGACGCGTCATCGCGCGGATCAAGTACTACAACAGCCTGGGAGAATGGCCGGCACGCGCGGATCGATTCATGCGACTCGATCCGGCGGAGGACGGCTGGGTGCCGTTCGACTTCCCGCTCGAACCGCCAAACGAAGCCTATCCCTACGACACCGAGTCGTTCCGCTTCCAGGTCTATCTCGACCACTCGCCCGGTACGCTGTGGCTCGACGACTGCGGCGTGTACGAGTTAACAAGCGAAGAATGGCAGACGCTCTACCCCTTCGGCCGCTATGCGCCGCCGGAGATCGTCACCGCCGGCGAGTTGCCGACGTTCCCTCCGGCCAACACGATTACCGTCCGTCAGGATGGCCAGGGCGTCTGGTGGTTTGTGCAGCCCGACGGCACGCCGTTCTACTACACGGCGACAGGTCTGGGCGTCAGCGAAAACGAGGATCTCGAGGCGTACATCCAAGACGTGCTCGGCATGACGCTGTGGGAGTATCGTGAGCAGACGAAGTTCCGTGCCGGCCAGGATCTCCAGTTCAACTCGCACATCAGCGAGGTGCTCGGCGGCGATTCGGTCAACTACATTGATTGGCTCAACTTCTCGACCGAAGCGACATTGCCCGGGACGGACTGGGTGCTTCAATACCGCGACGGCGGCGCCTACGGCGGGCCAGGCCACTACTTCCCGGACCCGTTCAATCCCACTTGGCAGGCATACGCCGTTAACGAAGCCGGGCTGATCGAGGACTGGCTGGTCGAGAGGCCGCAGGTGATCGGCTACTACACGGACAACGAATGGGCCTACGGCGAGATGTCGGATTTCTTCTGGTCCGACTATTGCAGGGTAGCGCTGGTGCAGTGGTTGCAGGGCGCCTTGTCCGTCCCGCCGACGTTCGAGAAGACCACCCCGTACACCGCCGTCACGGAGGTCAACCAAGCGTGGTCCTCAGGCTACCACACCTACGCCTACTCGTCGTTCGAGGACATCTACGGTACCGACAAGCCGCGTGTTCGAGCCTTCGATGACCCCGTCGCGGCCGACCTCCATGCCTTCGAGCGTGTCGTCCTGAAGAAGTACACCGACACGGTCATAGACGCGATTCGGGCGCGCGAAGACGAATTGATTGCCCAACTCGCCGGCGAGGACCGCACCGGCTACCATAAACTGATCTTCTCCTGCCGTATCGGCTGGGACGGACCGCACCCGATAAACGAGTTCTTCCGGCGTAACGGCGACATTCTTTCCGCGTTCGACGTGATCGCGCTGAACGCGTATCCAACCCAGCGGCACTCCTCCGACCATCACACGCGCACACATATGGAAACGATGAAGGAGCTTTTTCCTGACCAGACCGGGCGCCCGGTGCTGGTCTCTGAATTCGGGATTGCGGCGCGCGACGCGGGCGTCCCGGTCCGCCGCTGGCACGATCGGACAACGCACACCCAGGCCGAGCGCGGCCAGGGCTATCACAACATCAGCGCCACTTGGGCTAACGCTCCGTGGATGATCGGGCAGACCTGGTTCAAGTGGGCCAACGGCTACGGCGAACCGCAAGGCAGTGATCCGCGCAACTGCGGCCTGGTGAACGATACGGATCAGTACTACACGGGGCTCACCGACCACATGACGTCGACGAACCTGGCGATCGCGGACATCCGCCGCCGCGACGATTTCGACAGCCTTGCGATCGACTGGCGCCCCCTGACACTCCCGGTCTTCGAGAGCGCCCCACCACAGCTTACGATCATCGAGCCCGACGGCATCGATGACGAGGCTTGTTCCGTCTACACAATCACCTGGACTGCATCCGACGCCGACAGCTCCGCCACGATCACGTTATTCGCTTCTCCAGCCCCGAACGTCGCGGCCAACCAGGCGCCGATCGCGACCGGCTTGACCGTCGGCGTTGACACCACCTTCGACTGGGATCTCTCGTCCGTTGCACCCGGAGACTACTACATCGTCGGCGCCGTTGGTGACGGCTCCGGCCCTGCCCGCTGGTCTGAGAGTCTCGGTCCACTCACGGTTGTTCCGGTCATTCCCGGCGACCTGGACTGCGACGACGATGTGGACCTGGAGGACTTCGAGGCATTTGCAGACTGCATGCTGGGTCCTGTCGTAGCCTGCCCGCCTGGGTGCGAAAACGCCGACCTCGACGACGATGAAGACGTGGATCTCTCCGACTTCGCCATCTTCCAAGCCGCCTTCACCGGCCCCGGTGGCCGATTACCCGGTGGTATTATCTGGGCTGGACTTCATTCCCTCGCCGCTCCGCAGCTAGAATCAAGCGGACAAGACGACTTTTCGCTGTACTGCGAGTGCTCCGGCACGTGAAACTGCGAGTCGCCGAGGGCGCTTCGAGAACCGAGCCGCGACGGTAAGGGAGCGGAGGCGCAGGGAATGGCACCCCGGGCGTAACCGCTTCCTGACGGGCGCGGCTCGGACAACTCCGCAGGAATACGTGTGGCGAAACACTAGTGCTCCGTCACGCCTTAATTGACGGGTGCCACTGGCGGCTTGTCCGCCAGTGTTACGCACGCAACATCAATGAGGAAGGCACTGGTGGGCAAGCCACCAGTGGCACCCAATCGGCTCGTACCCGTCAATTCAGGTGTGACAATGCACTAGTCGTGTAGCAGCTCTCCCGCAACGGCGTCCGCGAGTTCTTCAATAGCGGCAAACTTTGTATTGACTTCTGTGTTGACTTGCACGGCGACCGCGACGCCGTGGTTCGAGTAGTACGCCATCGTTGACAGATAACCGGGCATATAGCCGCCATGGCCATACACCGGACCGTGGACGCTGGGCCGTATTATTGTGCCCAGGCCGTATTCGCGGCCCGGGCTCCACGTAGTGGAGACGCCCGTGCACATCTGCTCGCGCGACTCCGCCTCAAGCGCGTCGCCGCCATAGAGATGCTTCGCCCAAAGCGCCAGATCGAGAGAGGTCGTAATCAAACCGCCGCCCGTCCACTCGAATTGCGGGTTGATCGCATAACGCCCATCAGTCACCACTTCCACCGGCATGCCGAACACGTTCTCCTCGGTAGTGTAGCCACAGACCAACCCTTTCAGTTCGGGACGGTCGGAGGGTGTCGTGTCGGACAGCTTCAAAGGCTTGAGAACCCGATCCGTCAGTTCCTCATAGAACGTCCGCCCGCAGACCCGTTCGAGGATCATGCCGACCAGGATGTAGTTCGTGTCGGCATACGACCAGTCCTCGCCCACGGAGAAGAGGGGCTCGGAGCCCAGCACGAACGCGACCAGCTCCTCCGGCTGCCACGAGCGTTGGAGGTCGGCTTTGAACGTCTCTTGAAACTCCAGAGTGAAGATATAGCGCGGAATCCCGCTGGTATGGTTCATGAGAGTGCGGAGCGTGATGGCATTCGCGTTAGGAAGTCGAGCGAACCACTCGTCTTCGCCGAACCAGTGAGATATCTTCGTATCGAGCTTGGCGCGACCCTCCTCGACCAGTTGCAGCATCACCGCCGACACGTAGGTCTTGCCGACACTTCCCATCAGCATCCGATCGCTCGGCCTCATCGCCTGCCCGCTTGCCTTGTGCGACACTCCCGAGGCGACGGTCCCACTCCGCCCGTCCGCCAGCACGAATCCGACCGTCACTCCGGGGCAATCATGCTCTGCGCAGAACGCGTCCGCCCGCTTCTGCACGCGCTGCCGGCAGTCCTCCGGCACGGGGCGGCGTATTGGCGCGCACCCGGCCCAGAGCACCGTCTGTGTCAGGCACGCGATCATCATTGCCGTCTTTGCCATTCCGGTTCGGGCAGTCCCCGAATCGACATTCAGAATCCTGCGGTGCATACGGCTTGCGACCATCCGCGCGGGTTGCTTCACACCACTCTGGAGATCGACCACACGCAATCGCCGCCCCCCCACGCGATGGAGTTTCCGTCGGGCCTTTGGTGCGGTAGATTCTGAGTCCACCGACGCAAACCCGGTGGTATACGATCGCTTTTCCATAACTTGCCCTTCCAATGCCACGAAGTCAGGAGTATGGCGTATCTCGTTGGTATTTTCCGTGAGCCCGCATCCTTCGCGAGAACGGCCCGGCAGACGGACAGCACGCCAGAATCCGCTGGTTGACCGGCGCGTGTTTGTGGTTGCGGAAACGCTCTTGTTCGCTCGGATGGTCCATGCGCTACGGCGTTTGGGGCATGCGTTCGAGAACCTGGTCGGCCAACCCGTAGTCCAGGGATTGCGCAGCGTCCAGCCAGAGGTTGCGGTCGCAGTCCTTCTCGACGGCATCGATGTTCTTGCCAGTGCAGACCGAGATGATCTCATACAGGCGCTTGCGAATGCGGAGGATCTCCTCGGCTTCGATGGCCAGGTCCGTGGCACTGCCCTCCATGACACCGCCGATCAGCGGCTGGTGGAGCAGCATGCGCGAGTTTGGCAGCAGGTAGCGCTTGCCCTTGGTCCCGCCGCACATCAACACCGCCCCCATACTTGCAGCCAGCCCGACACAGTATGTCGCCACGTCGCAGCGCACAAACTGCATGGTGTCGAAAATCGCCAGCCCCGCGGACACCGTTCCGCCGGGAGAGTTGATGTACAGACTGATTTCCGCCTTCGAGTCCTCGTTGGACAGGAACAGCATCTGGGCCACGATGAGGTTGGCCTGGGTATCGTCGATTCCACTGCCCAGAAAGATGATCCGGTCCTTGAGCAATCGCGAGTAAATGTCATAGGCCCGTTCGCCGCGCCCGCTGGTCTCGATCACGAAAGGAATCTGTTGATTGATTGCCGGCATGATGTTCGTTCGTCTCCCTTGCAACCGTCGGTTGGTCTATTTCGCCTTGTTCTTCTCTTTCCCTTCCTTCTTCTCCTTGTCCTCTTCCTTGAGAACCTCATCGACGATTCCGAATGCCTTGGCCTCATCAGCGTTCATGTAGCGATCGCGCTCGGTGTACTCACAGACCGTCTTATAATCCTGACCGGTGCACTCCGCCACGATTCGGTTGAGCCGCTCTTTGTCGCGGAGCACCTCCTCGGCCTGAATCTTGATGTCCTCCGCCTGCCCGGTGATTCCCCCGTAGGGTTGGTGCAGCATGACCTTGGCGTGCGGGAGGATGAACCGCTTGCCCTTGGCACCGGCCATCAGGACAATCGCTGCGCCACTGACGGCTTGCCCGATGCAATAGGTAGACACTTCACACCCAAGAAACCTGATGGTGTCGTAGATGGCCAGTGTCTGGTCCACCAGACCACCCGGCGAGTTGATATACAGGCTGATTTCCTGGTCCTTCTTGATCGATTCGAGGTACAGCAGACGCATAATGGCAACGCTCGCCGAACGCTCCACAATCGGACCAGGCAGGAAGATGATGCGGTTCTCCAGCAGCATCTCCTCGATGGACATCTCCCGAGTCCGCTGGTACTGAGGGTAGGCCTGATTCAAGACATCACCCATACGAATCAACTCTGACATCATTCATCCCTCGAGCAACACCGTTGAGGCGTTATCGGACATACCCACGTATACCCACCCGCGCCACGGCCTGCAACCTTCGTCGGCACAAGACCCGCCGCGACTGTTCTATTTTCGCTTTTCCGCCCCTCTGTTCACCCGGTCCGCGAAGCGGACCCTACTATTCGGTAACGTTCGCGGACTCCAGAAGCGAGTCCAGTATCTTCGCGTCGCGAAGGCGAAGGTACAGCGCCGTCATCCCGTCGTTCTTGACCAGTTCGTCGCGCATACGATCAAAACGCTTGCCCTGCATGGCTGCAATGGACGCGATGGCGCCGTTGACCTCGTCTTCGGAGACGTCGATTTCCCGGTCGTCGGCGATTTTGTCCAACACGAAGTACGACTTCAGATCGCTCGCCGCCTCCTCGGTGGCGCCGACGCGAAGCTCGTCGAGGTGCTTGTTGATCTCCGCTTCAGGCATGCCGGATTGATACAACTCCACCATGCGCCGTCGGACGATCGCGTCCGCCTGCCGTTGCGAGAGCCCCTCGGGCAACTCGAAATCCGTTGCGCCGAGCAAATGCTCGGTGACTTGCCGGCGCATGGCCTCTTTCGCCCGGCCGGCGAGGCGCTGCTCAAGATTAGACCGCATGGTGGCGCGGAAGTCCGCCTCGTCGTCGTAGCCGATCTCGCCGAGCAACTCCGTCGTTAACTCCGGAATCTCCAGGCGCTTCACGTCCTCGATCGCCAGCTCGAAGGTTCCGCCCTTGCCACGGAGCTCGGACGTGTCGTAATCGTCCGGGACGGTGATCGCCAGCTGCACCTCGTCACCGGTGCTCTTGCCGACCACAGCCTCGCCGAACCCCTTGAGGTCCAGTCCCTGATATTGCTGGTCGCGCGCGGCGAGCATCGCGTTGGCCTCGGACTTGATTGCCTCGCCGTCCACAATCACCTTCATGTTGCCAACGACCAGATCGTCCGCCTTGACGGGCCCGCTTTCCACCGGTACGTAGCGCCCGCGGAAGGCCAACAACCGCCGGATATCTTCGGATACGTCGTCGTCGGTGACGGTTTCGGCGGGCTTGGTGACCGCGATCCCGTCCAGGTCGGGCAACTCAAACTGGGGCTTGAGTTCCACCTCACAGCTATAGGTGAAATCGCCTTCCTTGGGGATGCGCAGGTGGTCGAGAGCTTTCTCGACGGTGACCAGCTTGTCGGAGGCCACCGTCTTGCTCATGCCCGACTCATCGACGACCTCTTCGGGAATCTTGGCCCAGACCAGCGGATCGCCGAGCGTTTTGAGGTCCAGCTTCTTGGTCGCAGCCAAATACCCGCTGCTCACCAGTTGCGCCGCGGTGTCGTCGCCAACCTCGTGCCCGAATCGCTTCTCGACCAGGCGCAACGGAGCCCGACCGCGCCGAAACCCGGGAACCGCCGCCTCGCGCTTGAGTTCGGCAAACTGCTCGCCCATCCGCTCGTCGATCACGGTGCGGGGGATGCGAATGTCCAGCTTCTTATACAGCGGGCCGATATCCTCGATTTCCACCTCGATGGCCTCTTGCAGCTTGGCCATCAGCTTCTCTTCGTCGGACAGCTCCTCCTGGTCCTCGTCGTCCGACGCCTCGACTACCGAAACCTCATCGGTCGCGACCTCCTCGGTGGGTTGCCCGTCAACCTGCTGATCCTCAAGTTGACCCTCTCGCGCTCCCCCCGTTTCGGGCAATACTTCCCCCGCTGGCGGTGGCACCAGGGGCGATTCTGCGGGCCGGATTGGGGTGTCTGTGGATGAATCGAATCCAGTCTCGTTTTTTTCTTCGTCGGCCATCGGTCTACTTCTCTAATTGTCGAACGTGCTCAGTTCGGCTTCGGAAAACGGTGCTCGTGCCACCCTGCCGTTGCTCAAGCAACGGTCACGCCCTCGTCCAAGTATACGTCCTGGATGGTGTTAAGCAGCTTAATGCCGTCATTCATCGGTCGCTGAAAGGCCTTGCGCCCGGAGATCAACCCGGTACCGCCGGCTCGCTTGTTGATCACCGCCGTTCGGCAGGCCTCGGCGAAATCGTTCTCGCCGGACGCCCCACCAGAGTTGATCAGACCGACGCGCCCCATGTAATTGCACGCCACCTGGTAGCGGCACAACTCGATGGGATGGTCGGTCGCCAGCTTCTCATAGACAGCCGGGTGCGTTTTGGCGAACCCGATGGCGGTGAAACCGCCGTTATGTGTCGGCAGCTTCTGCTTGACGATGTCCGCCTCGATGGTGACACCGAGGTGGTTGGCCTGTCCGGTGAGATCGGCGGCGTCGTGGTAGTCCTTGCCGTCCTTCTTGAACCCACTGTTCCGCAGGTAGCACCACAGCACGGTCATCATGCCTAACTCGTGGGCCACGTGGAACGCCTCGGAGACCTCCTGGATCTGACGGTCGGAGTCGTCCGACCCGTAGTAGATTGTGGCCCCCACCGCGACCGCCCCAAGCTCAAACGCCTGCCGCACGTTGGCAAACATGATCTGGTCGTACGTGTTGGGATAGGTGAGCAGTTCGTTATGGTTCAGTTTGACCAGAAACGGAATCCTGTGGGCGTACCTGCGAGACACGGCGCCCAGCACTCCCAACGTCGAAGCCACCGCATTGCACCCGCCCTCGATCGCCAGCTTGACGATATTTTCAGGATCGAAGTAGATCGGGTTGGGGGCGAACGACGCGCCGGCGGTGTGTTCGATGCCCTGGTCCACCGGCAGAATCGACATGTAGCCGGTGCCCGCCAAACGCCCGTGGCTCAGCATCATTTGCATGCTCTTGAGCACCGGGATCGGACGGTCTGTCTGGGCCACCACGCGGTCCACGAAGTCGGGCCCCGGAAGGTGCAGCGCGTTACGCTCGAAGCCGGTGCACGTGTAATCCAGCAGATTCTGCGCCTCGCTCCCGAGAAGATCGGCAATCGTGCTCATGATAGGTCTCCCAACACGAAAAAAAACACCGCCGCCGTCACCGCCTCAGGGGCTTAACCAGCCACGAGACGACGGCGTTGTGATCCAAACTGTGTTTGCAGGATTGGCGCTTGTAGCTGACAGACACGAAAGGCCGCCGGTTTCAGCCGCCGAGGCGAGTCCGTTCACCACAGCACCACCACAATTACGAGCCAAGCGTTCTTCCTTGTTCCGCTCGGCCGACGCTGACTACCGGCACTGAACCAACCCCACCGCAGCCAACGCCTAGCTAAGAGTGCCGGTATCCCACGGTGGGCAAGATGCTCATAATGTCAAGCGACCGGGCCGCTACGACCCAGCCGCTTCGCCACAGCGGGTGATGAGACTTGAACTCACGACATTCACGTTGGCAACGTGACGCTCTACCACTGAGCTACACCCGCGCCTGACCAGACGGAGAAACCCCCGCCACTTGGTCTCATCGGCATCGGACAGGAACCCCCAACACCGACTACCACCCTTTCTACCGGTCTTTTCCCCTGCGGTCAAGCCGATTCCCGCACATCTATCCGAGCCTGGACGCGGACTACCGGGAGGCGAATCACAGTTCCTCAACCAAGGCGACGAACGTCTCCCCCCGGACTTCGTAGTTCACAAACCGGTCGTAGCTGGGGCAGCCGGGGGAGAAGAGGATCACGTCGCCCTCACCCGCCCGCCGGCGGGCCTGCGAAACCGCCTCCTCCAGCGTTGCCACCGCCGTTCCGCCGAGCAGCCCCGCCAGGGCCGGCCCCGCCTCACCCAGGCAGATACTGTGTGCGATCTTCGGCTCTCTCAGGGCTGAAACGGTGTCCCAACACTCGTGGCGCTCTTGCCCGCCGACGATCAGGATGACCGCCCTGTCGAACGAACTCAAGGCCGCAGCCACCGCTTCGGGACTGGTGGACTTCGAATCGTTGTAGTACTTCACTCCAGTGACCTGTCGGACGAACTGCAGTCGATGCGGCAATCCGCCGAACGCCGCCAGGGCCTCGCGGACGGTCTCCCGATCGACGCCCAACACCTCCGCCGTTTCCGCCGCGACCGCGGCGTTGCGGCGATTGTGCGGTCCCAAGACCTTCAAGCGAAACTCGGCGCCGTCACCGACCGGGCGAGGAACGAGTCCTGAGTTCTGAGTGGTTCGCAGGCTCGCTCCGGTTTGCCTGGTGACTTCGGTGACTGCTCCGATGAGCACCGGATCGTCCGTCCCCACGACCACCACATCGCCCGGCTGCTGGTAGCAGCAGATGTTCAGCTTGCAGGCCAGGTACTCGGCGAACGAACCGTGACGGTCGAGGTGCTTGGGGACCGCGTTGGTGATGACGGCCACCGGTGGGCTCTTTCCTACAGCGGCAAGGTCGTCCAACATGAAGCTCGATAACTCCAGGACAACGAGATCATCGTTCCCGATCTCGTTCAACTCCATCAGCAGGGATCGACCGATGTTTCCACCCAGCCAGATGTGTCCCCTTTCCAGCGCCATTCCCGGTCGAAGGCCTCCGCCCCCTTCGTAGCGGTCGGCGTCCCCGCCGGCCGTAATCGGGCGCCGCTGATCCGAGCCCCAAGCGCGAGCGCGGGGTTTGTTGACCGGTCGCTTGCGCTCTCGGCTCGGAGCACCGGTCTGCAATCGCTGATGGTCGTTTAGCTCGCCCTTGTTGGTCGCCGCTTGCAGGATCTCGTACAGCATCGCGCAGGTGGTGCTCTTGCCGGTGGTGCCGGTAACGCCCACGATGCGTCCGCGACAGCGCTCGAAAAAGAGGTTCATCTCGCTGCTGATTGGGATGCCGCGCCGGCGGGCCTCACGAACGAACCCCGACGTTCGCTTGTCCACCGCCGGGCTGACCACCAGCAAATCGGCACCGTCGAGGTCCGCAGGATCGTGCCCACCGCAGCGAATCTCGATGCCCAAGCCGGCAAGCCGGGCGATGGAATCGCGTAGCACCGCCTCGTCGGCTTGGTCGCTGACGACCACCCGCGCGCCTTGCCGGGCCAGCCATTGCGAAACGCCGATCCCCCCGCCGAATCGGCCGAGGCCCATTACCACGACCCGACACCCGGCGAACTTGGTGCTCATCGATTCAGAACCCCGTTGATGTCGTCGATGAAATCGCGGCAGGCCGCCGTGACACAATGTTGCCAACCCGTTTCGGCTGCCGCGGTGTACCGATCGTTGTCGAAGGCGTAGATCACGCCGCGCGAGGAATTGACGATGGCACCGCTGCCGTCCTCCTTGAAGCAGTGCCGCACGCGCTCAGCCGACTGGCCTTGGGCGCCGTAGCCGGGGACCAGAAAGAGGCAACGACTCAGGATCGACCGCAACGTATCCGCGCCGGCCACGTCACGCGGCGAGACCACCGCGCCGAGCGCGCTATACCCGCAATCGCCCATCAGCGCCGCGTCACCGGCCCAATCGTTCACCAGCCGGCCGACGTGGGCAGCCACCGTTTCGCCGGATTCGAGCTTGACGTCCTGCACGTCGCGCGCCGCCTCGTTGCTGGTCTGCACGAGCGAGAAGATGCCCTTGCCCTGGTCGCGGCAGACGTCCAGAAACGGCCGGAGCCCGTCCAGGCCCAGGTAGGGACTTACCGTCACCGCGTCGGCCCTGGCGTCCCCCGCGAGTTGCCCGCGGGCGTACGCGGCGGTGGAGTGCCCGATGTCGGCTCGCTTCACGTCTCCGATCACCAGCAAGCCGCCCTCCCGCGCCTTCTCGACCAACTGTGAATAGGCGTCGAAGCCGTGCCCGCCATAGACCTCGAAGAACGCGATGTTGATCTTCATCACCGGCACCAGTCCGGCGACGGCTGAAATGACCCCCCCTCCAAACTCGAGGATCGCGTCCACCTCCGCCGCGGGCGTTCGCTCGCGCTGATTCTCGTGACGATCACGGATATCCGCCGGTAGACGTTCATAGACCGGATCAAACCCCACGCACGTGGGCGTGCCACGGTCGCGGATCGCTTCGCACAATCGATCGGCAAAGTTTCCCAGCACGATTGCTCTCCTGTTTGGTGTGCTAACACTCTCGATGACTGGAGGACCGCGCGGGCCAAAGCCCACAGCTCCTTAGGTGTCGCGGTTCCCGACCTACCCGTGCCCGCCTGTCGCGGGCTTGGGCACGCCGCCCACCGCCTCCTTTGCCGACGCGTTGCGGATGGCCGCCATCCGGCAGGCCAGGATAATCGCCGCCTTCATACTACCGGGGTCCGCCTTGTTCTTGCCGACGATGTCAAAGGCCGTCCCGTGGTCCACGCTGGTGCGAATGATCGGCAGGCCCAGGGTGACATTCACCGCCTTGTTGAAGGCCAACAGCTTTACCGGAATGAGCCCCTGGTCGTGGTACATGGCCACAACACCGTCGTACCTTTTGAGCCGATCCGGGAAGAACAGCGTGTCCGCCGGGAAAGGGCCTTCCACGTCGATGCCGGCCTCGCCGGCCATCACCATCGCCGGCTCGATGATGCGCGATTCCTCGTCGCCGAATCGTCCCTCCTCTCCGGCGTGTGGGTTGAGACCGGCCACCGCAATCCGCGGGCGCTCGATCCCGAACCAGTTGACCAGCGCATCGTGCAGCAGATCGATGGGCTGGAACACGCGTCCGATGGTAAAGACGTTGCGGATTTCGGAGATCGCCAAGTGGGTGTTGGCCAACGCCACGCGCAGCTTGCCCGCGACAAACGCCATGGTCACCCGCCGCGTGTCGCACGCTTCGGCGAGCCATTCGGTGTGGCCGGGCTTCTTGCAACCGGCCATTTTCCAACTCATCTTGTGGATGGGGGCGGTGACCACCGCGTCGATCCGCCCGCTCCGGACGGCGGCGGTTGCCTCGGCAAGAAAGCGCAACGACGCATGCCCGCCCTCAGCAGTGGCGCGTTTCATCTGCGCGGTGAGTGTGGCGTACTCATCGAAATCGGCCACGACCACCCCGCTGGCCACGTGTCCGACCTCCTCATGCGGCATGCGAAACCAAAAGGCGTTGATCTCGGCGGTATCAGCGGCGTAGGAGAGCAATTCGTACGACCCGTAGATGATGAAACGCCCGCGGGCACGCACCTCGGGATCGGCTAAGGCTTTGACGATCACCTCCGGGCCGATCCCCGCCGGCTCACCCATGGTGATTCCGACCAGCGGCTTGTCGGCCGTCCTGGCGATCGGCGGTTGGGAATCCGAATGTCCGGGTTGGTGACTCATAGGAATCCGTGCTCGCCCAGCTTCTCCAGGGTGACGCCTCCCGCCGTGTTCAGGTGCGACAGCGTGTGCACGACCGTGCGGACGAGGATGTCGGTTTCGATATTGACCGGGTCCCCTTCGCGGCGGCGGCCCAGGGTGGTCCGTTCGAACGTCGTCGGTGTCAGCGCCACGCTGAACCGGGGGCCGGAAACCGCGGCGATGGTCAGCGATATCCCGTCCACGGTGATCGAACCCTTCGGCACGATATAGGGCATCAGTTCCGCGCCGGCTTCGAACCACAGCACCGACTCCTCGGCGGTGGTGATCCGTCGCGAGACACGGGCCTGCCCGTCAACGTGCCCCTGAACAAAGTGCCCGTCCAGCCGATCGCCCATCGCCAAAGCGCGCTCCAGGTTCACGCGATCGCCGGTCTTCAGCCGTCCCAGCGTCGAGTTTTTCAGCGTCTCTCGAATAACGTCGAAGGACAAACAGGTGTCGGCGATATGGCTGATCGTCAGGCAGACGCCGTTGACGGCGACGCTGGCCCCGCGTTCGGCACCGTCAGCGACGGGCCCGGCATCAACGCGAAGCGCAGCTCCACCAGCCGTCGAATCGACGCCGATAACGCTGCCAGTCGTCTCGATGATGCCGGTGAACATGGTATCCGCTCGCACATTTCCTTCGCCATCTGGATGCTATGGGACTGGCAACCCAAGTCAAGCCGCTTGCGAACCTCGGTACGGTTCATGCGACCGGGCTCGTGGTCGGTGACAGGTGGGATGATGCGTGCGGTGTTACGTTCTCTGGGCGGCCGGGATCCCGGGACTGCGGGACCCGTGGAATGATTGGGCGCCGAACCGCCTGCGGCGGACCCGGCGTTCCGGCCATCGATACCGGACCTAACGGACCACTAAGACTCGGACTCGGGAACGAATGCGTTCAGCAGGTCTTCATCCTCAATGCCGAGGTCGCGGAGGTCCTGGCGTTTGGCGCTGTCCGTCTGATCGGAGTTGACGATCTCCAGGATGTCGTCCATCGCGATGACCTGTCCGTCCGCGCCCACCATCGCATCGGGGAAAACAGTGCGCTCGTAAGTCAGGACTTCGCACCCGGCTGAGGCAAGCAGCAGCGCAAACGTCACGATCAAGACGACTCGCGCAAGCCACGCCCGCCGTCGCTCCCCAGACCGCAACCAGCCCAAAAAACCGTTCCACCGTTCCCTGGCATGGGAACACCGAACCTCTGAGCCAGCCGGACAGTTCACGGGCACGACTCCCCTTTGATTCTGAACCGCTCTTCGCCAAACGTGTCAATTATACTTCGACCAAAGCCTACAGCCAATCTTAACCGATTCGTGCGGAAGTTCCACCGCCGTTTTGGGCAGGGACATCTTGGCACCTGCGTTCAGGCGACCTGGCCCGGCGACAACTTCTTGCACACACCAAAACGGTTACCCCATTGATCCGCACCCGCCTACCCGATACAACTTATGGGGGGACTCATGAGACGAAAGAGGACGACAATGCAAGCCCGGCGCCGGATCGAACGTCTCTGCATGCTGGCGATGCTGCTTCCGCTCGGCCGCTTGAACCCAGCCGGTTTGGCCCAGGATCAGCCGGTTCCGCCAACTGAGACGGGCCGGTCCCCCGCCGTTCCCGCTACGCTCTCGGGCTTTGGCGACAATGGGGTCTTCCTGCTCTACAAGAACGAAGAGCGCATCGTCACCATCAACTTCGAGTGGCGCCCCGACGGAACGTTCGTAAACGAGCACACCCTGTCCCTTGCCGGTCAAAGTGTGTCCTCCAAGATGAGGATCGACCCCGCCGAGAGTGGTCCCTGGTCCGAGATTTCCATGGAGACACCCCTGGGTCCGGTGTCGATCAGCCGGGACGGCGATTCCTGCCGCATCGCGTGCAAGAAGGAAACACAAACCGTGATCCTCAAGCCGGGCGTGGCTTTGTGGGAGAACTTCGCCCCGGCGCTGATGAGCCAGCCGGTCCGGCTCTACGACCGGGCCAAGGGCGGCAAACAGACCTTCCCGCTGTTCATCCTGCCCGAACGTGTGATCGACGCCTCCCTGGAGTTGCTGGACACGGTGGATCGGACGATCGGCGGGCGCGACCTCACGTTCAACCGCTACCGCTACGATCTGTCCAGCGTGCATCTCATTCTGTGGACCGATGATGGGGGCAAGCTGTATCTGGCGGATGTCCCCGATCAGCACGCCGCCTACGTTCGTGAAGGGTACGAGATGCTCCGGCACTCGCCGGAGGCCGATCCGCTGCTGTCGACCGCCAAGTACGAGGTCACCGTGGAGCGCAGCGTCGGCGTCCCCATGCGGGACGGAATCGAACTGGCGACCGACATCTATCGTCCCGAGGCCGCGGGCCGATTTCCGGTGGTTCTGGTGCGCACCCCGTACAAGAAGGAGATGGTCGAACTCGAAGCCCGCTACTACGCCCGCCGCGGATACGTCTTTGTGGCGCAGGATTGTCGTGGGCGATTCGGCTCGCCCGGCGCGTGGGAACCACTGGTCAACGAGCCGGAAGACGGCTACGACACCATCGAGTGGCTGGCGGCCCAGCCCTGGTCCACGGGTAAGATCGGGATGCTCGGGGCCGACTACCCGGCCTGGGCACTCTGGCTAGCCGCCAGCCGGCACCCACCCCATCTGGCAGCCATGATTTCCTGTGTGTCGGCCCCCGAGCCGTTCTACTGCGTTCCCTACGACCACGGCACCTTTCGCTTGAGCAGCTCGATTCGCTGGGCGGACGTCCTGGAATCCGAGGCCACCGGCGACATCTCCGGGGTTGCCTACAGCCGACTCAAGGAGAAGGACTACTACCAACTGCTTCGCGATCTGCCGGTGATCGACCTGGACAAGACCGTCCTGGGAAAGGAGAGTGCCTACTGGCGCACGTGGATCGCGCATCCGGCGAACGATGATTACTGGGAGCGAGCGAGTTTCCTCAAGCGGATGAAGGACGTCAACATACCCGTCTTTCACCAATCCGGCTGGCTCGACGGCGAAGGCATCGGCACCAAGCTCAACTACCTGGGCATGGTGTCGCACGGCCACTCCGACCAGAAGCTCATTCTGGGCCCGTGGGGGCATACGAGCGCGGCCTACCGACGTCACGGCGATCACGACTTCGGCCCGGAGGCGATCGTTGACCTCCAGCGGGCCTACCTGCGCTGGTTCGACCATTGGCTCAAGGGCGTGGACAACGGCATCGCCAAAGAGCCGCTGGTCAGCGTTTTCGTGATGGGATCCAACCGCTGGCTGCACGGCGACGTTTATCCCCTGCCCCAGACGCGTAGCGAGAAATGGTACCTTCGCAGCCGCGGTCGCGCCAACACCTCCCGCGGCGACGGTTGGCTCACCACCAAGAAACCTGCCAAGGCGCGGCCCGACCGCTTCACCTACGACCCCGGCGACCCCACGCCCGCCCCCGGGTTCTACCATGAAGCGGACGAGGACACTGCGAGTGCCGAGAAGGAAGCCCGATCAGCCGAGGCGCAGAAGAAGGCTCGCGAGGCCTATCACGAGAAAGTGACCCGGTCGCGGCGCGACATCCTGGTGTATGAGTCCCCGCGATTTCACAAGCCGTACACGTTCGCCGGGCCGATGTCCGCCGTGCTCTATGCCTCCTCGTCGGCCCGCGACACGGATTTCTTCTTGCGATTGGTGGAGGTGGACAAGGAAGGCAAGCTCTTCCAGTTAGCCGAAGGGAAAATCCGCGCCCGTTACCGCAAGTCCATGAAGACCGCTGAGTTCCTCGAACCCGGCAAGGTGTACGAGTTCCACATCGACCTGTGGCAAACCGGTATCACTGTTGCCAAGGGCCATCGGCTGCGGGTCGAGATTGCCTCGGCTTCGTTCCCGTCATTCTCGCGGAACCTGAACACCGGTGGGCACAACGAAGCCGAAACCGAGTACGTGACCGCTGAGCAGGTCATCTACCACGACGCCAAACACCCGTCACACATCGTGCTGCCGGTCATCCCCGAAATGGACAAGCCGCGGTAGGGTCCGCTCGGTGGACCGAATCAGACCTCTCCGTTGGCTCACACCCGCTTGCCTCCGTGATTTCCCACCTCCCAAGCACGATTCCTGCATCCAGCAGCTTCAATTGGGGCCGGGATTTGGTAACATGCCGGTCGCGGACCCGAAAGACGGTAGGTTTCGGCTCACGAACGTGTGGCCCGGCGACCAGGTCTTCCTAATCGAGGAGAGCAGACATGCCAAGCAACGGACTCACGTGCCCGCTATGCAACCGGACACTCTCGTCGCCGGCCGAGCTGGCGCGTCACGTTGCTACCAGCCATCCCGCGGTACCTCGTAGCGGTCCGGACGCCCGTCCTTCAAGACCTCCGCACGTCTCCGCGGCTCCTCCCACGCGCATTCCCCCTCCCGTTTCATCGCCCGCAGCCATTGCCACACTGCACTTGTGGGATGACGACGGGCCCGGGCGGGATTTGTGCCCGGGCACAAGGGAATATCGCCTATTCACGACCTTCCCGGAATTCGTCGCGACCCTCGACTTGCCCGAACTGTGCCCCTCGGTATTGCAGCTCTACGCGAAGCTCCACGTGCGAATCAGCCTCGTGCAGTACTTCGCCCTGTTTGACCTGCACAATTACAGATTCACGGCCGTGACCTACAGTGCGAACAGCATAGACATCGCGCACGGTCTCTATCGGGATATCCTGGATACGCAAGACGACGCCCAGTTCCACATGCTCATTCTGTCTCAGCTTCTGGAACTACTTCATCCCACTGTACCGCATCCCGACACGACCACGGCGACACTTGTCCAGAATCCCGTTCTGCTCAGGCACGCCGGCACAAGAGGCCTTATCGCCACCCAAAACAGCTTCATCGAGACTCACCTCAGGCAGCACAAGATAGAGAGCAGCCTGCTCAACTGCGTCACGACATCCGCTATGTCAGCACAGGACAGGGACTTCCTTCGGAATGCCCTGTTGTCCGACGTGAATACGGCCGCTCTTTGTGGTGTGAGTGACGGGAATGCCGATGCGGTACTCGACATGCGCCTGGCAGTTCTTGCGCGAGTCTACCCACACCTTCACGGTCCCGCGTTCGACGGCGCGCGCGCCCACGGCTCATTGCTCAACCGACTCTGGGACACGTATCTTCCCGTGTCTGAATGGATCATCGGGCAGGTACTCAGCAGGCGCGAAGCGCACCCCGACGAGGCCTATGTCCTTGGCCTGACCGGCCCACAGGGCTCCGGCAAGACAACGCTCAACACGATATTGACGCTGATCCTCAACGCCCGGCATTACAAGTCGGTCGGTTTCTCTCTGGACGATCTGTATAAGACTCACGCAGAGCGCCGCGAGCTCAAAGACTCCTGCAAATACTACAGGTTCAGAGGACCTCCGGGAACGCACGATCTACAGTTGGGATCGCGCGTTATGAGGGAGTTGCGACAGAGCGGAGAAGGAACCGTTGTCAGGATTCCCGTCTTCGACAAGTCGCTGCATAAGGGCGATGGGGACCGCCTACCGGAAACCCGATGGCAGAGAGTCGAGGGTAGGATCGATGTGGTCATCTTCGATGGCTGGTGTGTGGGAGCCCGGCCAGTCGACGACGCCGAACTCGATGCGCCGATCAACGACATCGAAGCGTCGGACACCTATGACGATGCTGACGGCACATTTCGCAGGCGGATTAACCATGCGTTGCGCGACTATGCATCTCTGTTTGGGGAGTGCGACGATCTGGTTGTTCTGCAGGTCCCTACCATAGGCAGCATCTATCGTTGGCGACAATTGCAGGAAACGCAGTTGGCGGCGACCAAAGGGGCTGCAATGGAAGAGGGCACGGTGCGCCGCTTCGTCGACTACTACATGCCCACCACGGAGCGGTACATGCTACCGTTGGCCGAGGACCCGGAAAAGGGCGCGAGCCTCGTACTGACACTCGGCGATGAGCACGGCGTGCGCCAACTCAAGAGGTTCGAGCCGGCGACCGGCACGAATCGAGACGTGGCATTTTTGCACTCGGCGGCTGAAGAACGCATAAATGAGTTGTTCCGCAACCCACAACGCGGCGTAAACCGCGATCTGGGGACCACCGTTGTGATCATGGACGGCGTGGGCTTGGCGCCGATGGACGAAGAGAACCCTCTCTTGCATTGCAGCACGCCCACGCTTGACATGCTGGCTTCGTCCGCGTGGCCGGGCGCACTGGGATCGTCATGGCGCCCCCTCCCAAGCGACCTCACAGCCGGAACACCGCACCCCCCGCCATTCATGGACGGCGCCACGGTGATGGGTTCGGCAATTCATGCGGCCTCTGCGGAACTCGGCCTCAAAGAGGGGCAGCCGGGCGATTCGGCTGTTGGTCATTCTTCACTCGCAGTTGCCGGCTATCAGCGCAAATACATCGGCCTGATCTGGGAAGCCATCAGGAACGGTAGTTTTGCTCGCAACGACGCCATCAGCAAGCCGATTGAGCACGTCCTCGAAATGCGCAATCGCTATGCTCACTCGAAGCTGCATATCTGGGGTATGTGCTCTCGCGGCTACATTCACTCGGACATAGAGATACTGTTTGCGTTAATGCAACTGTGCGCCGAGCGGGGACTGCACAAGGAAGAGCTTGTACTCCACGTAGTCACGGACGGCAAGGATGTGCCGAAGGACACGGCAAGTGAGTATGTCGCTGAATTGGAGGCGATGTGCCGGCAACTCGGCGTCGGCGTGATCGGCACTATCTGTGGAAGAGACGGTTGGATGTGCAACCGAGACCGACGGTTCACCAAGGAGCGCAATGCGCCCGCTGCCCGGTGCGTGATCTACGGTGAAGGTGTCGCGTCAGACGCGCCCAGTGCTCTGGAAGCGATTCAGCTCGCCAAGGAAGGGACGTGCGGACGGCAGTATGGTGAGGATATTGATCGTTTCCTCGACCCCACGCATATAGCCGGTGTGCAATCGAAGGTCGAATCCGGCGACGCCATGCTTTGCTTCAACCTCAGGGAAGATCGCTCCGTCATTTTCCCGCAGAGCTTCGTCTTCCCACTGGTCGATAGTGGCGATCTGAAGGACTTCTTGTATGCCACACTAATCGAGCTACGCACGCTCAAGAGGGAGCGGCCTTATCATCTCGTGGGGTTCCGTCAGAAGGAACCTGGTGAGCGCGCCCCGCTGTACTTGCTGCGAGCCGGACTTGTCGTTAGCACGTTTGCGGAGTCCGAGAAGGGCAATGAAGTGAGCTCGGGCTACTTCGGCGGTCACGTTGGAACGATCGGCAAAGGCATGGGAGCTCTGTCCGTCTTGATCGAGGTGGATCCGGAGGCCTATCCGACGAGTCCGACGCACCCCTATGACGCGCCGGAGATGAAAGCTGAAGAGGTGACGAACCTGATCACGCAGGGGATGGGCGGCGGTGTCGCGATACTCGCCAATCTCTGCAATGGCGACGTCATCGGGCACTATGGAGACAAAGGGGCGACCCAGATCAGCATGGGGATCGTGGACAGGAAGATACGGCGCCTCCTCAAAGAAGCCCAAACCAAGGGCGTGATTCTCATGATTACAGCCGACCATGGATGCGCCGAAAGCTGGGGCCCGATGCATACGGCCAACGTGGTTCCTCTTCACATCATCTTTCCAGGGCAACACAGAGAGATGGCCCGCGGCATGATTGTCGGTGCGGGCGTTAAGGCGCTGACCGACGTGGAGCCGACGCGGTTCATGTTGTTGGGCGCCCCGCAGCCCGAGCATATGACCGGTGATTCGGTTCTCATCCCTGATGTGGCTCAATTGTCTGATTCGGACGTGCTGTATGAAGTCCTCATCGGGGCGGCGAGGAATAATCTGGCGCTGCTGCGGCGTTGTCCGGAAAAGGAGAGAATGAAAGCGATTATGACCAGGCTGCATGCCTTTGGCGACCGACAGTCGGTACGGATGTTCGTCCTGCGCCTGCATGCAAGGCTGAACCTGCTCAGGCAGGTGGAGTGTCCGTTCTTGGTGGAGTTCCTGGAGCGGATTCCCGACGATCTGCTGCCTTCCGGCTGGGCTACAACTCATGCGCACGGGGTTCCAAGCTCAGGATCGCCACGGGCCATGGCAGACCATCGGTAGGCGCGCGATTTCCTTACGGCACCAAGCCCCGCACGCGAATTAAAGTGGCGCCGAATTGCGCTGCGGACCGGCCGATTGCCCGGCACGTCGGCGTCCATCGTTGTGCGTGGTGAGGAGAAGAAGCGGCGGATTTCCGCGGAGCCCACGCGTTTCACGGGTTGCTATCGCCCGCCGCCGAGCGCCAGTAGCCCTCCCAGCAGGATCAGCAGTATCGAGACGGCCATTTGAAAACCTCGCTGGGACATTCGCCGGTGTAGCACCATCCCTAACCGTGTGCCCGCCAGCGCCGCCGGCAGAAGCCACAAGGCCGCGGTCACTTCACTACCCGTCAGGATGCCGGCCCGCAGGTACCCCGTGGTGCGAAGGAAACTCATCAGCAGGAAGAACCACAGCAGCGTTGCCCGAAACGCTCCCTTGTCCAAACCATGCGCCCTCAAGAAGATGATGACCGGCGGCCCGCCCGTTCCGAACAAGCCCGCCAAGGTCCCCGACGCCAAGCCCGCCGGCAAACCGGTGAGAAAAGGTGTCAGGAATCTTTTGCGCCCGGCCGAGAAGAACGCCGGCGAAACCGGCTTAACGCCATGAAGGAGATTGTTGACGCCGCATTTGGGTTCTTGCTTGGAACTCGTGCGTCGACGGCGCTCTTCGTATAGAAACCACACTCCGGCCGCCACAATCACCACGCCCAGGACGCGCTTGAGCCAGGCCACGTTGCCCGCAACCAACAGCTCCGTCCCCAGCCACATCCCGACGGCGGCTGTCGGAAGCAGGCCCAGCAACAACCGGACCTTGGCCTCGCGCCACGCGTGGACCAGCACCCACACTTCGGTCATGAAGGTCAGCAGCAACAGCGTGGCCACTGTTTCGGCCAGTTCGGGCAACAGCAGGGCCAGCAGCGCGATCGAAAACATCCCCGCTCCGAAGCCCACCGTCGCATAGATCAAATGCGCGCCGGCCACCACGAACCCGCACAGCACAAAGGTAATCACATCGGGAAACAAATCAGGCATTCGTACTTCCCCATACAACCACGCCCATCACAAACCGCTGCCGCAGTATAGCTCCTCGATTTGGAATTGATATCAATACCCGTTCCAATTAAATTGACAGCTCCTGCACTGCTAGTATCGGGGATCGTGAGCAGACGCTCCGATTGTTGCGGGGACAACGGGGCCGGGAACGTCGGACTCGGCCGTTCGAGGCTTCTGGATTTCAGCGTATGCGAATCGGGATTGACGGTACGATCTGGGGCGGAGAGGAGACCGGCGTGTCCGCGTCAACCCGTCGGCTGTGCCTGCGGCTGGCGGACGCGAAGATCGAACATGAACTGACTGTCTTCGCTGCCGAAGCCGGGGATTTCACGCAGACGGCGGCGTACGGGGACGATCGTCTCCGCGTGGTCAGGGCGGCACGCGGCTCGAGCCTGAGGCGTCTGTTGTGGAAGCAACTCGTCCTGCCGGTTCTCACTCGCCGCCAGCGACTCGATGTGCTCTATTGCCCGTGCTATACGATTCCCCTGCGTGGTCGGGTGCCGTCGGTCGTAACGGTGCACGACATGATCGCGTGGAACCGGCCCGAGCTATGCCGCCTGCGCAACGTGATCCACTTCCGAACCCTGGTTGGAGCGAGCGTTCGGCGGGCACGTTGTGTCACCGTACCAACCGAGACGGTCAAACAGGACGTGCTCGACCGACTGAACGTCGCCGAAAGCAAGGTGCATGTGGTGCCGTGGGGTATTGACTTCGAGATCGAGTCGCTGGAGCGCTCCACGGCCATGGCCCGCGTCCGCGCCTCTTTCGGGATCGACTATCCGTTCGTGCTCTTCGTCGGCGCCCTGGAACCCAAGAAGAACCCGGCTGCCGTACTGGAAGCGACCCGGCGGTGCGGCGCGCGCCTGGTCGTTGCGGGCCCGCCCGGCTGGGGAGCACGAGCGATACGGCACGAGTTCAGTCGAGAACGTACGGGGCATGGGCGACACCTGGGATATGTATCAGTGACGCAACTGAGCTCGCTCTATTGTGCGGCCGAGGTGCTGGTGTTTCCGTCGCACAGTGAGGGGTTCGGCATGCCGGTGCTGGAGGCGATGGCATGCGGAACACCCGTCGTTGCGTCTGACGCCCCGGCGCTGCGGGAGATATGTGGTGGGGCGGCGCTCCACGTACCCGCGGGCAACGTCTCCGCTCTCGCGGAAGGGCTCGGTCGACTGATCGAGAACGTGGAGCTGCGCGAGGAACTCGTCCGACGGGGACAACAGAGAGCGCGGGAGTTTACGTGGGAACGGTCCGTTCGGCTCTTCTGCGAAGTGCTGGAGCGGTCGGTGGAGAGTTGATTCAACGTGTGAACTTGATGCCAATGTCAGACAGTGGCCACATGCGTTCGGTTGCATAGAGGCATCCGAAGAAGCCCGCCACTGTTACATGGCAGAAACATGAGAATCGGGAACCTCGGCGTCTGCCGTGCGTCTATACTGTAGGCTAGCAGTCTGTCGGACTTGAGATCCGCCTCTCCGACGCGCCGATCCGTCTCCGCTCGCACGGAATCGTCCAACTGGTGAGCGCAGGTGATTTGATGATCGGAACTCGGCGGCGACTTGTCGTTT
>Ga0190284_1000372_pt1 | contig 27250 bp, 22 predicted proteins | sample 48691812_MG_FD_161668 | JGI IMG/M metagenome (GOLD analysis project Ga0190284, IMG submission 161668) | Hydrothermal vent microbial mat bacterial communities from Southern Trench, Guaymas Basin, Mexico - 4869-18-1-2_MG | ecosystem: Environmental > Aquatic > Marine > Hydrothermal vents >...
GACCTCGTTGAGGTCGGAAGATTCGTGTACCGTCCTCACCGAGAACGGCTACAGAAGATTGCAAGGAATAAATTTAGCAACAGGTTGTAGCTGACCTCGCCGAGGTCGGCAGATTCGTATACCGTCCTCACCGAGAACGGCTACATAAGATTGCAAGGAATAAATTTAGCAACAGGTTGTAGCTGACCTCGCTGAGGTCGGCAGATACACTTGGAAAATGTTTTGACAACCAAAAATTATACAAAAGAGTTTCATTAATTATTGCTTAAATCTTAATTAATAAATTGGAGAAGAAAATAACTTCCCCCCAAAAAAAGCCATTGAGCCAATTTATGGCAAAACAATTATCTTTGTGTAAAAACATTTATATGGAATTTATACTTCCTAAAATCCAATTATCCAACACTCCAATAATCCTGCAACGTATATGTTTATAAAATTTTGTGGTATTACAAGAGTAGAAGACGCAACAGGGGCAGCTGGTCTCGGGGTCGATGCTATCGGCTTGAATTTTTATCCTGAATCAAAACGGTTTGTGGATGACAAAACCGTGGCGGAAATTTGCGCGGCGCTTCCCAAAACTGTTTTGAAAATCGGCTTGTTTGTAAATGTATCAGCTGATGAAGTAAACCAAAAGTTAAAAGATTTTTCTCTTGATTTTTTACAGTTTCACGGCGATGAAACTCCGGCGTTTTGCTCACAATGGGGGCCACGCGTTATCCGGGCAATTTCGCCGAAAAAGGAAAATGATTTGGAAATTATAAAGGAATATGATTTCGCGAGAATGATTATTGTGGACGCTTCCGTCGTCGGCCAATATGGCGGCACAGGCGAAAGAGCAAATTGGGAACTCGCGAAAAAAGCTGTCGATAATTTCGACAAGCCTGTTCTTCTTGCCGGCGGGCTTACTCCTGAAAATGTAGCCGAAGCTGTAGAATTTGTAAAACCTTTCGGAGTGGATGTTGCCGGAGGAGTAGAATCTTCTCCTGGAATAAAAGATTTTGGGAAGATGCGGAATTTTATTAAAAATTCCAAAATATAAACAGGCATTAATTATAAAAAGAAAAATTAAATTGTTATCCTCAATCATATTTCTTTCAACAATATTCACATTAAACTCTTTTGCCGTTTTGCCGTTTTTAAAACATGGGTCGGTGGAGAGGATGTTTGGAATGATGCCAAAACCCAAATGTAAAATTCGCAGTTCCATTGAGTTACCCTTTTTCGAGCACGCTTAATTACGGCATCGGTCCGGCAGGCATGTTTGACACCGTCCAGTTGCCGGCTCTTCTCCCGGCGCTTGAATGGTCAACAAATATGCTTTACATAGACGAAACTTTGCACGTAATTCCGGACCTGGGACTGGGGATTTGGATTATTGGAACCCGTAGGAAGTTTAGTTTATTAGAGTCTTCGAGGCAAAATAACTCTATCCTGGAAAAGAATAAAATTTAATCTGTGCCTGTCATACGCCGGTTTTTCAAAAATCTGCGGATAATGAAAAAAGTTAAAAATTTGACTTTTTGGTTTTTACGTGGTATAATGTACCGAACTTTGAATTATTGATATGAACTTTTCCCGATTAAATTCTGTTTTGTTAGTGGCTGTAGCGCGGGGCATCCTCCTCGTGGTGGCGCTTACATACACAGATATATCGGATTCTTAGCTCGAATAAAAGGCTAAAATAAAAAAAGAAAATTGAACGGGCATCCGATAAAAAGGCTGCCCGTTTTTTATTTATGTAGACTAATGTTGAAAAAATCGAGTCAATAAAGTATAATTTACGAAGAAAAGAATGGAGATGCAGAGAAATGGAGTGGTGGAGTGATGGAGTGTCTAAAATCCGCTGGGGCGGAATGGAATGATGAAAATATGAATTCCAATACTCCGATACTCCGATGCTCCAATACTCCAATACTTCAACACTCCACTTACTAACTTATTCAATCAAGGAAAATTATGGAACGAACAGGAGCAGAAGTTCTCGCCGAAGCTTTTAAAAAAGAAGGTGTAGAAATTATTTTCGGATTCCCAGGCGGCGCTGTTTTGGATATCTTTGATAAACTTTACGATGCCGGAATAAAACTTATACTCCCAAGGCATGAGCAAGGTATGACCCACATGGCCGACGGTTATGCCCGCGCGACAGGGAAACCAGGTGTGGTTATTGCTACAAGCGGACCCGGCGCGACAAATACCGTCACGGGTTTGGCAACGGCAAACATGGATTCTATTCCGCTTGTAATGATTACCGGCCAGGTTCCAAGCCATTTTATCGGGAACGACGCTTTCCAGGAAGCGGACGTTACGGGTATAACCCGCCCTGTTACAAAGCATAATTATCTTGTAAAAGATGTTAACATGCTTCCGGAGATTATCAAAGAAGCTTTTTACCTTGCGACAGCCGGCAGACCCGGACCTGTTTTAATTGATATTCCAAAGGATGTACAGTGCGGCAAGACTTCGGTTCCCTATCCTGATAAGTTGAAGATGGATTCTTATCAGCCGACTTACGAAGGAAATATGAAGCAGGTAAAGAAGGCGGCGGAAGCCATAAAAATGTCGAAAAGGCCTGTTGCTTACGTTGGCGGCGGCGCCATAACAAGCGGCGCGCATAAAGAACTTTTTGAATTCATTAAGAAAACTGGGATTCCTATCACTACTACTTTAATGGGCATCGGAGCTTTTCCGGAAAATGAACCGGAATCATTAAAAATGCTCGGAATGCACGGCACAAGATACGCAAACTACGCTATTCAAACGAGCGATCTTATTATTGCTATCGGCGCGCGTTTTGATGACAGAATTACAGGCAAGCTTTCCGCGTTTTCCCCTAATTCGACTGTTGTCCATATTGACATCGACCCGACCAGCATTTCAAAAAATGTTTTCGCGCATGTTCCTGTAGTCGGTGACGTAAAAAACGTTCTGAAAAAACTTAATAAAATTGTTGAAAAACCTGAAATAGATGAATGGAAAGCTCAAATAGACGTGTGGAAAGATGAGTATCCTTTGACCTTTAAAAAAAATTCGAAAAAAATCCTGCCGCAGGAAGTTATTTCCGCTATTAATAAAATTTTGGGCGACGACGATATTATTGTTACAGATGTCGGGCAGCACCAAATGTGGTCAACTCATTTTATTGAATACAAGAAGCCGAGAACTTTTCTTTCTTCCGGCGGGCTGGGCACAATGGGGTTCGGACTTCCGGCGGCGCTCGGAGCGAAACTCGGTAAAAAAGATTCCATCGTTTTTGCCATCTGCGGAGACGGAGGGTTCCAAATGAACATCCAGGAACTCGCTACGGCAGCGATAAATAAAATTCCAGTCATCAGTATTATTATGAACAACGGGTTTCTCGGAATGGTTAGGCAATGGCAGGAACTTTTTTACGGAAAGCGGTATGCCATGACCTGCCTGGACAGGAAGGAAGACTGCCCGACAATTTGCAATGCCCCGAAGCCTGATTGCCCTGCTTATATTCCTGATTTCATAAAGCTGTCCGAAGGTTACGGCTGTTACGGAAAAAAAGTTACAAAGCACGAAGAAGTAGATTCCGCGCTTGCCGAGGCCGTAAAAATCGCGAAAGAGAAAATCCGGCCGGTTGTTTTGGAATTCATAACGGAGCCTGAAGAAAATGTTTATCCTATGGTTCCCGCGGGCGCGAAACTTGATGACATGATTGACGAACTTATATAAGCCGAAAATTGCAAATTGTTTAAGAAATGAAAATATCGCGCGATAAATGATTGAAATGATTGAACGATTGAAAAAATTTCAATCATTAAATCACAAAATCTTTAAATCATAAAATAATTATGAAACATACTATTTCTGTACTTGTAAAAAACCAATTTGGCGTGCTTGCGAGAATTTCCGGCCTGTTTTCCGGGAGGGGATATAATATCGACAGCCTTTGTGTCGCGGAAACTCAGGACCCGGCTTATTCGCAAATGACTATTGTCGCCCACGGCGACGACGCTATCCTGGAGCAAATTAACAAGCAGCTTAACAAACTTGTTGATGTTGTAAAAGTTACTGACTTCCGGGAGAAAGACTGCGTTATAAGAGAAATGGCTTTAATCAAAGTCACAACTTCTGCGCAAAACAGGCCGGAAATTATACAAATAGTTAATATTTTCCGCGCTAAAATAATTGATATTTCACACAAGTCCATAACTATTGAAGTTACCGGGACGGAAAGTAAAATAGTGGCAATTATAGAAATGCTTAGTTCCTTCGGGATAAAGGAAATTTCCAGGACCGGGCGCGTCGCTATGGCGAGAAAATAGCGGTTTCCTTGAAACCCAATTCCCGTAAATCCGGAATTGTAATCCGTGATCCGTAATCCGTGATCTGTAATCAACAGTTAGGACAAATGTTAGGAAATATGATGACCAAAGCAGAAATGTTTTGCAAAAACAAATAACGGATTACAGACCACGAATTACGGATTACGATTATAAGTAAAAATACGAAACTATAAATTATTATTAATTAAAACCGCGGAAAATCCGCATAAAAAAGGAGATAAAATGGCTAAAATGTATTATGACAAAGACGCAAAGATGGCTGTGCTTAAAGGAAAAATTGTTGGAATTATAGGGTATGGTTCCCAAGGACATGCCCAGGCACAAAACCTTAGAGACAGCGGTGTAAACGTAATTGTTTCCGAAGTTCCAGGAACTGACAATTTTAAGCTCGCTAAAAAGCACGGGTTTAATCCTGTCGGCGCTTCCGAACTCGCAAAAAAAGCTGATGTTATTCAAATGCTTGTGCCGGACGAAATCCAGGCTAAAGTTTATAAAGCTGATGTTGCGCCTTCAATGAAAAAAGGAAAAACTCTTGTCTTTTCGCACGGGTTCAATATTCATTTCGGACAAATAGTTCCCCCAAAAGATGTTGACGTTATCATGGTCGCGCCCAAAGGGCCGGGGCATCTGGTCCGCAGCGTTTATGAAGAAGGCGGCGGCGTGCCGAACCTGATCGCTATTTTCCAGAACGCGAGCAAAAAAGCTAAGCAAACCGCGCTTGCATATTCCAGGGGAATCGGCGGAACTCGCGCCGGTGTTCTCGAAACTACTTTTAAAGAAGAAACCGAGACTGACCTTTTCGGCGAGCAGGCTGTTCTTTGCGGCGGATGCACAGCCCTTGTAAAGGCAGGTTTTGAAACTCTTGTCGAAGCTGGTTACCAGCCGGAAATTGCTTATTTTGAATGTCTGCATGAGCTCAAACTTATCGTTGACCTTATGTACAAAAAAGGCATAGCCGGAATGCGCGACTCTATTTCCAACACAGCGGAATACGGCGATGTAACCCGTGGGCCGGATATCATTACCGAAGAAACCAAAGAGACTATGCGCGATATTCTTGCCGACATCCAGGAAGGTTCTTTCGCGCGCGAATGGCTGCTTGAAAACCAAGTTAACAAACCTGTGTTAAACGCTCTTCGCAAAATTGAGAAAGAACACTTGATAGAAAAAGTCGGCGCGAAACTTCGCAGCATGATGAGCTGGCTGAAGAAGTAAAAATCAGTATTCAGTGTTCAGTAATCAGTAATTCCCCTCCTTTTTAAGGTGGGGGATTTTAACTGCTAATTTGTTTTGTTCTCAAAACAAATTTGGTAAAGGAGAAAAAATGAACGAAAACGAAAAAATTATCTGGGAAGGGTCTCCGTCTCAAGCAATAAATATCCGCGATTATATTATCGCCGGTATTGTTGTTTTACTTATTTTGGCTTTGGCGCTCTGGCTTAGCGGATGGATTGCTTTTCTTGTTATTATTCCAATTGCGTATGCTTTTTGGAAATGGTTTGCGCTAAAGTGTTACAAATATAAATTAACAGAAGAAAGGCTTATTCTTACTACAGGCGTCTTTTCAAAGCAAATTGAAGAGCTGGAACTTTACAGAATAAGGGATTACTCCGTTCTTCAGCCGTTTTTTCTGCGCTTGTTTGCTTTAGGAACAATTATTTTAAAAACTTCCGATAAAACTTTGGCCGATGTTTCTATAATCGCGATAAAAAATTTTATTGATGTAAAGGACAAAATCAGGGAACGCGTGGAAATTTTAAGAAAAGAAAAAGATATCAAAGAAATAGATTATGAATGACATTCGACGTTGGACGTTAGACGTTTGGAAAATGACTTTTTATTTGTCCTTTATGTCTTTAACGTCCTTTTTGTCCTTTTTTTATTAACAAAAATCGTCGATAGACTTTTAACTTTTTAACTTATTTTTATGAAAGAGCAGGTAAAAATATTTGACACAACTCTGCGCGACGGAGAGCAATGCCCGGGCGCAACTATGAATTTAGAAGAAAAACTGCGCGTGGCAAAACAACTTCAAATTCTTAATGTTGATGTTATCGAAGCGGGCTTTCCCATAGCTTCAAAAAATGATTTTGAAGCTGTTAAGGCTGTTTCCGGAGAAATTCAGGGTCCGGAGGTCGCCGCTCTTTGCCGCTGCCTGGAAAAAGACATTAACCGCGGCTGGAAAGCTGTTAAAGAAGCAAAAAAGCCCAGGCTTCATATTTTCCTGGCCACTTCTGCCATTCACCGAAAATATAAACTCAAAAAGGCAAAAAGCGAAATTCTGAAACAGGCAGTTGAAATGACGAATTTTGCTGTTTCTTTATGTCCGAATATAGAATTTTCGGCGGAAGACGCCGCACGGACAGAACGGTCTTTCCTCGCTGAAATCGTTGAAGCGGTTATTTCCGCCGGAGCAACTACGGTTAATATTCCTGACACTGTCGGCTACGCTGTTCCCTGGGAATACGGCGAGACTATTGCCTTCCTGAAAAAGAAAGTTAAAAACGTTAACAAGGCCGTTCTGAGCGCGCATTGCCATAATGATTTGGGGTTGGCGGTCGCAAACTCGTTGGCAGGAATTGCTAACGGAATACGTCAAGTAGAAGTCGCTATAAACGGGTTGGGAGAACGCGCGGGAAATTGCTCGCTGGAAGAACTTGTCATGGCAATTAAAACCCGCGAAGACCAGTTGAAAATAAAAACAGGAATAGTAACGAAAGAAATTATGCCTGCCAGCAGAATGATTAGCGGTATAACAGGTTTCGCGGTTGCGCCGAACAAAGCAATTGTCGGCAACAACGCTTTCCGACATGAAGCGGGAATTCATCAGCACGGTATGATCGCGGACAAATCCACTTACGAAATAATGAAGCCTGAAGATATAGGAATGGCTCCTGAAGAAATAGCTGAGGGGCTTGTCCTCGGAAAACATTCCGGCCGCCATGCTTTTAACAAAAGACTTCAGGAGCTGGGATATCATTTGAGCGAAGAAGCTTTGGGTCGGGCTTTAGAGCAATTTAAAGAAGTCGCCGACAAAAAGAAAAATGTTTACGACGAAGATTTGCGCGCCATTATTGAAGACGTGGAATCTACCGGCGCAAAACCTACTTATATAATAGAATATTTAAGCGTTACGGCAGGAACCCACCAAATCCCAACCGCAACAATAAAGCTTCGCAAAGGCAAACGCATAAAGCAAAAAGCTGCCATCGGTGACGGTCCGGTCGATGCTATTTTTACTGCAATAAGCCAAATTGTCAGAATTAAATGTAAGCTTCTTGATTACGTTATCCGTTCTGTAACAAGCGGACGGGAAGCTATGGGTGAAGTTACTATAAAAGTTGAGCACAAAGGAAAAATTTACACCGGTGTTGCCGCCAGCACCGACGTAGTGGAAGCCAGCGCGAAAGCTTACATCAATTGTATAAACAGGCTTTTGTAGGAGTCCTACATTTCACATCTTTAAAATTTGCAAAAAGTTATTATTTTAGATATAATATCTTTTCCATTAACTTTTTATAATGTGTGGTTTGTTGTCTGGCAATAATTTATATTTCTTTTCAAAGTTTTTATGAATAAAATTTGGTTTTTAGTTTTTGCTCTTTCTTGCTTCACTTACGCGGAAGGTGTTTTTCCAAAAGCTTCCGAGCTTGAAGAAACCGCGCTGAGTTCCCCTTTGCTGGAACTTTCTATTTCTGCCTCAAACCAAAACTACAACATTCCTCCGTTTTACGCTGATTTCGAAACTAATACTCCTTATTTAGAAGACCTTGAAGCTGACAATTCTATTCATTCAAATGTTTATATAACTTTACGTGAATGTATTGCAATCGGGCTTGAAAACAACCTCGGACTTACAGTTGACCGTTACAACCCTTTGATAGCCAAAGAAGGTATTCGTTTGGAAAGAAGCGTGTTTGACCCTCAATTTTATGGTAAGATAGAATGGTCGGAAAACAAAAGTCCCCGGCCATACTATAAATATGACATTTTTGGCAATCAGAGAGTTCATATCGGAAACACTGAAACCGAAAGGACCGACTACGAAGGTAGAATCTTCGGTAAATTTATTACAGGTTTGGAGTATTCAATCGGCATGTCACAGTCGCGAAACTGGACAGAGAAATTCGGCGGAATAATTAATCCTTATTATGGAACCCTTGCAGACGGTAATATAAAAGTTCCTTTATTAAAGGGGTTTGGATTGGGCGTAAACCTTGCCCCGCTTCGCATAGCTAAAAACAACTGGAAAATTGCTGCCGCAACTTTTGACCAGGCTATGCAGGACCTTGTTATGAATATTATTACCGCTTATTGGACTTTGTATTATTACCGAGAAGATGTCAGCGCCAAAGAGTACGCTTTAAATCTCGCTTACGAGCTGCTCAAGATCAACCAGGCAAAAGTTAAAGTGGGAATGGCTGCTCCATTGACTATTACGGAAGCCAAAGCAAGCATAGCCCGCCAGGAAGAAGAGCTGCTTGTCGCAAAAAACCTTGTTCATGACGCGGAAGACAATTTAAGAACCATCATAAACTTTAAAATGGATATTCTTTTTCTGCCCAAAGCTTTCAGAAAAGTCAGGTATTATCTTGTCCCTTCCGAAAAGCCCCGCGTTGTTGACTTTAAAATGGATGAGGCAGATTGCATTGAAAGAGCGGTAAATAACCGGGAGGCAATGAGAATCGCACAACTTGAGTTGAGAAACTCCGGCGAAAACTTAAAAATTGCTAAAAACAATTTGTTCCCTGAAGTAAATTTTCTCGGGTCATTAGGCTACGAAGGGTTAGGCGGAAATTTCGGAAATGCTTATGATGATCAATACACTGCACAGCACCCGAGCTGGTCGCTGGGCCTAGAAGTTTCTTTTCCAATTTTCTACAATGAGCCGGTTTCGACTTTCCGCCGTGCTAAATATGAACAGCGGCAATCAAGACTTTCGTTAAAAAGCACAAAGCATCAGGTCGCTATGGATGTAAGAAAAGCAATTCGCCTGGTTGAAACTAACAGAAAGCGAATTTACGCCACTCGCGAAACAACAAAACTTTCTAAAGAGCAGCTTGAAGCCGAACAGGAAAAATATAAAGTCGGGCAATCCACTACTTTTAAAGTTCTCCAATTTCAGGACGACCTGGCAACGGCACTCAGCAGAGAAATTCAGGCATTGGCGGAATGGAGAGTTTCCGTTGCGTCGCTTTACAGGTCTATCGGCAGAATCCTCGAAGAAAATAACATTGTTGTTGACGATTACAGCAAGACTGAAGAAGATGATGACCCAGGTTGGACTGACCTGATTTGGAGATAGTATTATTTTATGATCTCATAATTTGATGATTAGGTGATTTATATCCGCGGATGAAACTCAGATTATTTTTCTAACCTATAACCTCCTTGTTATTATGAAAAAATTATTATTTTTAATCCTGTTACTTTCAACATTTTGTTTTGGCGCGGTTTTTGAACCCGTTTATTTTGTGCGTGTAAATGACGGATTTGCCCTCATCCGCCAGGACGGCACCTTTGACTTTGGAGTATATTCTTTTGGCGGAGTTTTTTATAATTCCGACGGTAACGTTAAAACCGCGAGCGGAAAAAAAATTACTTACAATAACGACGGGTCAGTTAAAAGAGTTGGAAAAACTAAAGTTTCATATGATAAATCCGGCAGGATAAAACAATTGGGCGGAAAATCTTTGTTTTATGATAATGACGGCAGATTAACACGAATCGGAAGCTCAAAAATTACTTATGGTAACAACGGAAAAGTTAACAGAGTAAGCGACGGCTTTGCCCTTGTCAGGGATTCCTTTAAGCCTGTCCTCTGCTTTGAAATAAAAGGCAAACTGGTTGTTTATATTAACAAAGACAATGAAGTCGCTTATGGGATAGTATCAGGTGGAAATGTGTTTTATAACAAAGATGGAAGAATCAAATCCGTTGGCGGAACAAAAGTTTTCTATAACAAAGACGGAACAGTAAAAAGCATCGGCGGAACCACTATCTTTTACGATAAAGACGGCATGATTAAAAACGTTGGCGGAAAAAGGTTCTCTGTAGATAAGCTCGGAAGATTACAATATATCAGCGAAGCAAAAATCACTTACAACAAAGATGGAAAGATTTCCAGAACGGGAACCGGAGTTATGCCTGTTTTTCAGAACAAAAAAGAAATTAAGAATGAAATTAAAATGGAAGATATTCCCCCTTTGCCGCTCTTTAAAAAAACGGAAACCAAAACTGAAAAAGAACAAAAATAATAATAAAAATTTTACAATTCTTATAGTATTGTGTATGGTATTAACATTTGCCGCCGGCTGTGCTTCATCTGACAAAAATGTAAAAACAGGGCAGTTGCTCAGGATAGGCGTTTGCCCTAATTATCTGCCTATTATTTATAAAGAAAACGGGAAAATCTGCGGTGTAGAAGCTGATTTGGCAAATTATATCAGCGATAAGCTTAATGCCCCGATTGAGTTTGTTGAACTGCCGTTTGTTGAACTTATTCCAAACGTTGAAACCGGAGGGGTTGATATTGTTATGTCCGCCTTGTCTGTTACCGAAAAAAGAAAAAAGAAAGTCAGGTTTGTAGAGCCTTACCTTAACATCGGCCTCATGGCTCTTATAAGAACTTCGGAAACCGGCAAGTTTAATGCTTGCCACAAAATTTATGAAACTAAATTCAGAGTTGCATGCCAGAAAGGAACAACCGCCGAAAAATTTATGAGAAATCAAACCTAAAGATAAAAAAGAAGAAATCTCCCCACTCCCTTCTTCCAAAAAAGTCAGGATAAAAATAAAAAAGAAATTAAAAAATGAATAAATTATTAGTTACATTTATTGGATTATGTCTAATCCTATCATTAGTTAGCGGTTGTGCTTCATCAGATAAAAACGTTAAAACAGGACAGCTGCTTAAAATAGGAGTTTGCCCGAATTATCCCCCGGTTATTTATAAAAAAGATGGGAAAATTTCTGGGATAGAAGCTGATTTGGCTCTATATTTAAGCGATAAGCTGAACTCGCCAATAGAGTTTGTTGAACTACCGTTTATAGAACTTATTCCAAGTGTTGAAAAAGGGAAAGTTGATATTATTATGTCAGGTTTGTCTTTAACAGAAGGCAGAAAAGAAAAAGTAAGATTTGTAGAACCTTATTTTAACATTGGTCAGATGGCTTTAATAAAAAAATCAGAAGCCGACAAATTTTCTTCTTTTAAAGGAATTTATGAAACTGAATTGAAGGTAGGCTGCAAAAAAGGAACAACTGGGGAAGTTTTTGTCAAAGAAAACATGCCGAAAGCAAAAGTAGAAGCGTTTGAAAATCCTAAAAAAGCGATTGAAGCACTAAACTTAGGAACTTTGGATATGTATATTGGTGATGCTCCTTATGTTTTAAATGCTTTAAATGATAATAAAAACTTAAAAGCTTTGCAATGGCTTTTAACTACCGAAAGTCTTGCGTGGGCAATGCCAAAAAATCAAGGTTATGATTATATTTATAAAAGATTAAACGAGATTGTTTTACATGCAAAACAATGCGGCGACATGAGAAGAATTTTAAATAATTATTTTGAAGTATCTGTAAAAGTAAAATAAATTTAAAGGATTAATGGATTATTAGATTTATGGATTGATGTTTCCAATTATCCAATGAGGATATGGTGTAGAAAATTATTCCAACGAAAGATGGGGATATACGCAAACAATTCGCCATGCCAAACCAATAGCCTTAATTTATTATATTCCAGGTTATTGTCTTTATCCTTTTATTCCTTTGGCGAATTTTAGTTGTTACGGAACAACTGATGCTTGTGTAAAATTTTATCTTATCAAAAACCTAATGGCGGTTACAGAAGACTGCGTAGAAGGTATTGAAGTTTAAAAAAATCTAAAGGTTCTGTTCTAATTAAAGGTTACTCGAAAAGAAGTAAAACAGTCCCTCCCGGGCTGTTTGCTCGGTGAACACTATAACACTAAACCTTTTGGAATTAGTTTGGAATTAGGAGTTTCCCGGGCTAAACAGTCTTGGAAATCCTGTTTTACTTTGGTTATGCATGGATTTTGTAAATAAGGTTATTAAAGCATTTTCAATCAACAAAAAATGTCGGTTGTAATCGACTTTTTGCGTTGATTGACCCTTTCCACGTTGCGTTTAATTAGAAGTAATTCGGGAAATATTTATTAACACAATATATCGAATAAAAATTATTTTGAAAAAATTTAAAAAAAATAGAGCTTTAATTTTCTTTTGCGGATTAATTATTTTTCTGGTTGTTCAACCTCTGATTTCTGATTTTTTTTTAGGATTAAATATTTTTTTAACTTTGCTTATGGCAACGTTTTTATTGCTTAATCCTTATTTAGTAACTGCAAAACGTAGTTGGCTTATTTTTGCAATAATAGCTCTTATAATAACTATATTAGATAATGTTTTTGGAGCAAAAACCAATAATTTTTTCTTTTTAACACTTAAGATTTTGGGGTTAATTTCTTATTTTACAGTTATTATACATGGATTTTGGTCTATAATAAAAAGTGATGGAATTTCATCGGAAGATGTTTTCAACAGCTTATCAGGATATTTTTTGATTGCTATTGCTTTTTCTTTAACATACGGTGTATTTTTGGATTTTAATATGATTGAGTTTTCTCCACAGTTAAGTAGCGGAAATGATACCGGCGATTTGCTTTATTACAGTTTTTCAACTTTAACAACTTTAGGATATGGAGATATAGTTCCGGTTTCTAAAATAGCAAAAAGACTTTCCGGAATAGAAGCGGCCACCGGTGTTTTGTATGTAGCTGTATTTATTGGCTATCTTATAGGGGCGAAACGGAAACAACATAAATAGTTAATTAGAGAGGTAATTGCAAAAGTATTGAAAAATTAATGTTTTTATCCTAACGGGATAAATTATCCTAAATAACGCAGTTGAATTCTTATTAACAACTTAAGTTTATTTTCCACAGGGTAGCACTATCGTGCAACCCTGTGCTATATTGTTTATCCGCTTTGCGGAATTTAAAATTCAACTGCGTTATTTAGGATTATGATAGCCCCGGGCATCGCCCGGGGAGAAAATCTAAATCAACCCGAACCCTGTAAGGGTTCATTAACACGGATGTTCAGCTTAATTAATCTGTCCTTACAGGACAGGATTCATGGTTTTTATTTTCCCGGCACGATGTGCCGGGCTATCATAATTTATCCTTACAGGATACTTTTGCAATTACCTCTAGATGTTGACTTTTTTGAGTAATGCCTACTTAATGCTTGGTGGAAAATAATTTTTTTGAACAATTAATAAAAATGGAGATTTTATGAATAATTTATGGTTAAAATATTTAAGCTTATTGTTTGCTTTAACAATTATTTTAAGCTCATGCGGAAAGAAAGAAGAGGTAAAAAAAGAAATAGTCAGCACAGTAAAAATATTTGAAATTGAATCTGGAGATAATCAACCCAAATACAAATATCCAGGAAAAGTAAAAGCTGCTGCTTCTGCTGACCTTTCTTTTATTATTCCGGGCAGAGTAATAGAGTTTCCTGTTAAAAAAGGTTATGACCTTGCTAAAGGAGATGTTGTAGCCAAACTTGACCAGCGTGATTTTATAAGCGATCTTAATGCTGCAAAAGCAGAGTATGCTCTTGCAGAAACACAATATGAAAGTTATGAAGAACTTGTAAAAAAAGGTTATATTTCTAAAGATGAGTTTAACCAGAAAAAACGAAATCTAAACGTTGCACTTTCAAATGTAAAATCTGCGGAAAAAGCACTTGAAGATTCTGTTCTAAAAGCTCCTTTTGCTGGCTCGGTTGGAAATACTTATATTGATAATCATCAGGATGTGCAAGCTAATCAACCTATTATTCAACTTCAGGTTCTTGATATGCTTGATATTCAAATTGACGTTCCCGAAAGAGATGTTGCAAGAGGAAAAGGAAACAAAACGATTGAAGAAATGGCGAAAAAAATAAAAGCTGTTGCTGTTTTTGCCTCGCGACCTGATAAAAAGTTTGATGTTACTCTTAAAGAATTTGCAACATTAGCTGATGAAAAAACTCAAACTTATTTTGTATCTTTCACATTAAAAAAACCTGAAGATGTCAATATAATGCCGGGAATGACTGCAACAATAATTGTTAACCCTTCGTCTTTGCCAGGAGAAAAAAAGTCTTTAATTCTTGTCCCGATAAATTCTGTTTTTGCAGACTCTGATGGAAAACCGAATGTTTGGTTGGTTGATATGTCAACTATGACAGTTAGCAAAAAAAAAGTAGAAGTTGGCGAAATGAAAGAAGGGAAAATAAAAATTATTAACGGTCTTGAAAAAGGTGATAAAATAGTTACATCCGGCCTGAAATCTTTATCGGAAGGCTCTAAAATTAGAGAATATAAAAAATTCTTTTAATATTTGTGCTTTATACTTTTACCTTAAGACCTTTTGACTTTTGACCTTTGACCAACATTATGAACATAGCAGAAGCAACAATAAAGAAAAGAACAATAACAATAGTTTTAATTTTTCTTGCAGTTTTTGGAGGAATTCTTTCCTACCAAAAAATGGGAAGACTTGAAGATCCTGAATTTACTATTAAAGATATTGTTGTTACAACATTATATCCGGGTGCTACTGCTAAAGAAGTAGAAAAAGAAGTTACTGACGTTATCGAGCAGGCAGCTCAAAAACTTGGTCAGACAAAAGAAGTAAAATCACAGTCATACATAGGGTTTTCTATAGTAACTGTAACTATTAAAGACAAATATGACAAAACTTCTATGCCTCAGGTTAAAGATGAGCTTCGGCGAAAAATTAGCGACTGTGTTTCACAGCTTCCGCCCGGAGCAGGAGCTCCAGTTGTAAACGATGATTTTGGAGATGTTTATGGTGTTTATATTGCTTTTACCGGCAAAGGTTACAGCATTGCTGAGCTTTATGACTATTTAAAATTTTTAAAGCGGGAATTTTTGCTTGTTCAAGATGTAAAAAAAGTAGAAATTTTCGGGAATATTCCCGAAGTTATTTATGTTGAAATGAGAAGAGAAATTATGTCGCATCTTGGGATTTCTCAAAAACAAATTTATGATGCCCTGTCTTCTAAAAATCTTGTGTCGGATGCCGGTAAAGTTAAAGCAGGCACAGATTATATTCCTATTCAGCCATCTGGAGAATTTAGTTCAGTTGATCAATTTGGTGATCTTTTAATTAGCCATGATTCTGATACTTTAATTTACCTTAAGGATGTAGCAAAAATAACCAGAGGTTATCAGGACCCGCCTGTTTACATTCAAAGATTTAACGGTGAACCTGCCCTTGCTCTTGGTATTTCATGCGTTGAAGGTGGTAATGTTGTGACGATGGGGAATGCTTTGCATAAAAGGTTTTTAGAACTGAAAAAAAGGGCGCCGTCAGGGATTAAAGGCCATATCATTTCTCTTCAGTCTGAAGCAGTTACTGAAGCAGTTGGAGGATTTGTTATTAATCTTATTGAAGCAATTGCAATTGTCATAATAGTTCTTCTTGTTTTTATGGGCATTCGTAGCGGATTTATTATCGGAGCAGTTTTGTTGATTACGATTTGTGCGACGTTTATAATTATGAAGTCGCATGGAATTATTTTACAAAGAATTTCTCTCGGTGCTCTTATTATTGCTCTCGGTATGCTTGTTGATAATGCTATTGTTATTACTGAAGGAATGTTAGTAAAAATTCAGGCAGGCGAAGATAAAATTAAAGCAGCAAACGATGTTGTTAGACAAACAATTTTCCCATTACTTGGAGGTACTCTTGTTGCCATTACTGCTTTTGGTGTTATTGGTTTGTCTGAAGATTCTACCGGTGAATTTTGTAAATCTCTTTTTCAGGTTGTTGGAATTTCCCTGTTGTTAAGTTGGTTTACCGCAATTACAGTTACTCCTTTTTTGTGCGCCGCTTTTATTAATAAAAAAGAAACGTCAGACGATGAACCGGCTGATCCTTACAGTGGCGGATTTTTCAAAATTTATAAAAAGTTTCTTAGTTTTTGTTTGCGAAGAAGATGGGCAACTTGTATTGTAATGGCAGGACTTCTTGCTTTTGCTATTTTCGGATTTGGTTATATAGACAAATCTTTTTTCCCACCTTCTACACGCCCGCAATTTATGATTGATTGCTGGTTTCCGCAAGGAACTCATATTCGTGAATCTGAAAAAAATGCGGAAAAAATAGAAAAATATTTGTTGGAACAAACAAATATTACTGATGTTGCAACTATAGTAGGTCAGGGAGCAGCAAGATTTTTACTTACATATTCTGCGGAAAAAAATAACAGTAGTTATGTGTTTTTTCTTGCTTCTGTTGATGACGCAAAAAAACTTTCTGAAACTATGGAAGAAGTTCAAAAACATCTTGATGAAACGGAACTTGATGCTGTTGTTGTTGTTAAACCTTTTGAGATGGGGCCCGGTGGTGGTGCTAAAATTGAAGCCCGGTTCAGCGGACCTGATGGAAATGTTTTGCGCAGCCTTGCCGAACAAGCAACAAAAATTATGTATGATGATGGTGGCGGAAAAGGCATAAGAACTGATTGGAAAGATATGATACCGGTTATAAAACCAATTATTTCTGAAGCTCAGGCAAGAAGAGTTGGAATAGAAAGACCTGAAATCTGCAGAACATTTAAAGCTACTTTTGACGGGACTAAAACAGGAATTTATCGTGAAAGAGATGAACGGTTAGATATTATTGCTCGTGCACCAAAATCTGAAAGAGATGATATTTCTAAAATTAATAATATTCAAATTTCAAGTCCTGCAGCTAATAAAATGATGCCTTTAAGACAAATAATTTCAGGTTTTGAAACTATTTTTGAAGACAATATTCGATTTAGAAAAGACAGAAAACTTACTTTAACTGTTATGTGCGATCAGAAAGAAGGACCGGCAAGTATTCTTTTTAGTCGCCTGAAGCCAAAAATTGAAGCAATAGATATTCCAGACGGTTACAAGCTTGAATGGGGCGGTGAATACGAAAATTCCGCAAATGCACAAGCCGGGCTTGTTGCTAACGCTCCTCTTTTTCTTATTGTAATGGTTCTTATCGTAATTTTTCTTTTTAATTCGCTCAAACATCCGCTTGTTATTTGGATTACTGTTCCTCTTGGTATGATAGGAATTTCTGTAGGTCTTTTGGTAACAAATCAGCCTTTCGGGTTTATGGCGCTGCTTGGAATGCTCAGTCTTGTTGGAATGCAAATTAAAAATGCAATTGTTCTAATTGATGAAATGAACGCACAAATTAAAGATGGCAAACAGCCTTTTAAAGCTATTATTGATGCGGCAGTTAGTAGAATTCGACCCGTAGGAATGGCTGCTGCTACTACCGTTCTTGGTATGATGCCACTTTTATTGGATGATTTTTTCAAAGCTATGGCGGTTACAATCATGTTTGGACTTACTTTTGCATGTGTCTTAACAATGATAGTTGTACCAGTTCTTTATGCAATAATTTTTAAAATCAAATGGGAAAAAGTCCCCTTTTGATGCTTGCATCCCGATTATTCCATCGGGAAGGGGAATGTTTAGTATTCAGTGTTCAGTATTCAGTAATCAGATATTTAAAATTAACTTTGTGTCTTTGCGTCTTTGCGCAAGGAAAATATTAAGGAGATATTATGGAAAATTTAACTCAGGAAATTGTATTAGATAAGGAAATCGTTGCCTCTTTTTCTAAGGTTTGGTGGATTGTCCTTATTAGAGGAATTCTCGCTTTAATACTTGGGCTGTATGCTATTTTCAGTCCTGGAAAAATGCTTGTTGCTTTTGTGCTTGTTACTGGCGCTTTTTGGCTTATGGATGGAATGATTTTTCTGTTTGCTTCTTTCGCTGGAAAGGCAACAAACACTAATCCTTGGTGGGCTGGACTTCGTGCTGTTATAGGAATTCTGGCAGGAATCGCTGTTTTTTCTCAGCCGGTTTTAAGCACTGTTTTTATTGTCTGGCTTATTGTCATTATCTTGGGGCTCGTCACTATTATTTCCGGCGTGCAAGAATTTATTAACGGAATAAAATTAAAAAAAGGCTGGCTCGTTGCCGGGGGAATTTTTTATATTTTATTTGGTATAATTGTTCTTCATACTCCTTTAATGGCTGCTGCTGTTATGGCAAGATTTATCGGTATAATAGCCGTCATAAGCGGGGTTTCGCTAATCCTTTTTTCTTTTTTATTGCGAAAAGCAGAGAAAGAAATTGAAGTCGAATAATTGTTAGAAAAATTTCTCACGGAGGCACTAAGCTCACAAAGAAATTTATAACTTTATGTCCTTTGTGTCCTTTGTGTCCTTTGTGTGAAAAAAATATATAAATTTATGAAATTGATATCTAAAATTTTGTAATAACTGTTTGTTGTAAATTCGTTTTCAGATTTGTAATCAAAATTTCTTATAACAAAATTATTGTTGAGGGTTGCCCGGGGCAAAACCGACACTTTAGTGTCCCGGTTACGGTCGTCGGAAGGAGGAATAAGCGACCACCAGACAAGAACAATCACGAATGTTCCCGCAAAAAGCTAGTAAAGCAGGGCTTCCCGGCCTGCTTATCACACGTAGGCTGGGAAATCCTGGTATTTGCGAATATATTTTACGACAAAAACAGTCCGGGACATCCTGCTTTACTTCACTTCTACCACCCGTACGGATACCACGGTCCCCACATTCCCCAATCCATAGAATTTTCTTCCGCCGCCATTTCATCGTAAGAAGCTGCCGCGCGGTTGTCCGCGGCCGCCTGTGCCGCTTCGTCTGCCATTTCTTTCTGTAATTTTATTTTTTGATATTTTTGAAACGCTTTATCATCGCCGACATACATACATTTTTTTATGTCGTCAGCGTAAATATAAAAGTTTTTCCCGTTTCTTTCTCGCGGAACTATTGTCCGCTGTTTCATTGCTTCGAGTTGCGCAAACTTTTCCGGAGTGCTTGCCAGCTTAGTAATAAATCCGGCAGCAATAAGCTCCTGTTCTGTTTCGCTTGCCCATTGTTCTTCCAGCATCGCGCAGCCTGTGATAATCAAACTGAAAACGATGGCTATTGCTAATGTTTTTATTTTATTCATTTATTCCTTTTGTTTTTGTAAAAAATTAACTACATTTGATATTACCGCTTCTTTGTCATAATCATGCAAAATTATGTGGTCAGAACGATTAAACTTTATTATTATAGCATTTTTATTTTTTTTAAACACTTTTTCCGATGCTGCAAAAGAAGCAACTTCGTCGTTTTCCGAACCTTGTAAAAGGATGGGCGCTTTGATTTCCGGCACGCTTTTTTCTGCTATTGAAGCCAGCTCTTTTAATGTGTCATAAATTTTTAGAGAAACAATGTCAGATCCATCCTGATATTTTTCGTAACTTTCCGGATCGTTTATAAATCCTTTTTTAAATTTAGGAACGTTAGGCGCTACAAGAGAAAAATAATGAGAAAGCGCTGACACAAAATCATGGGCAAACGGGAGAGAAAAAAATGGGGAAATCAGCGCAAGTTTTTCAACACTCCCTTTTGAAGCTACAATAGTCGAAATAGTCCCTCCCATCGAAAAACCAACGAGAAAAGGTTTTTTGTTGAAAACTTTTGTTTCTTCTGTTGCCAAATTCTGAAGCCAGTTTGTGTAAAACGAAGGTGTGTAAATTGAAGAGTCTTTGCTGTAAGTTTCTATGTTTTGCCCGGGCAAAAGCGGAACTACAACCCGGTATCCCTTCGCGGCTAACCCGTCTGCCAATGGTTTAAGATCGTAAGGTGTTCCGGCAAATCCATGAACAAGAATTACAGATTGGCCTGCCGGCGCATTTGATGCGTTCAGAAGTTGAGGATTTTTTAACCACTGCTCTATTTCATCATTTATGTTTTTGTCTTCAGAGGTGCACGCGAAAAGAAAAAAACAGAGAATAAAACTTATAAAAAGTTTTTTTAACATAATTTTTTTTGCCATTGAATTTTTAGTCCCGGCAGAGACGATTTAATCGTAGCCCCGAGTAACAAATCAGGGTTCAAAATTCTAGCGATAATCAGCTCTGTAGGAGCGAATAAAATCAACCTTGTTACTTCCAAATATATTTCTCATCATATTCAATTTCATGTTTTTTTAATAATTTTAATAATTCATCTTTGAAAGTCTTTATTTATGATGTTCCTCTTGTGTTACGATATAATTTATTACATCTCTGACGGAAGATTTGCTTACTGTAAATGCTCCATAACCTTCTTGCCAAACAAACTTATGATTTAATTGGAAGTTTTTGTTTGCCCAAAATACAATATGGTAATGTAGTAATGTATATGTAGCGCCCATTTTATTGATTCGCTCCTTACGGAGCTAATTGTTATATTGTTTTTAACCCCGAGTTTCGCTCGGGGCTACGGTTTCAACGTTCCTAACGGAACTGGTATTTCAAAATTTTATAATACCAAATTAGAAACCGTTTATTTGCTCATTTTCCTATTTCGCGTTAAATTCTATCCATTCCAATTCTGCTTCGGCACTGCTCTTTGTCATATCGCTTTTGCAAAAGACCATTACTGCTGTTTCGTCAGGAATAAACCCATAGGTTTTCTCAAAATTGATCGATTGAGACAATCAAACTACATAGCGCGAATGTCCCCATTCGCGTTTTTAAAATTTATATTTTCAATTAGCATCTAAATATTTATTCCTCAAGCGATTCGTCTATTTTTTTGAATATATAGTTCCAAATTTGTTTTATCAGAAAAAGAAAGAGAATAAACAGCAAGGCGCCAAAAGTTGCTGAAATGATATCTTTGAAGCTTATTGTTACATTTCCAAGTCCAAAGCCGAGGTTAATATGAAATTTCCCTGTTAAATGTCCTCCAACAACAGCGCCGACAAGGCCAATCATCAGGTTCGCGAAACGCCCGCCGGCCCTGTTTACAGTTAAGCCTGTCAGCGCGCCTGCCAAAGCGCCTACAATAAGCCAGGTTAAAATATCATGTAACAGCATTAGTTCTCCTTTTTAGGATTAATTTGCCAGAAATCAGGGTTCCAGAACCGAAGTCTCGGATCGCTGAAATCTGTGTGTGCCGTGGGATATCCAAGCAAAATTTTGTTGGATTCAGGGTCATCTATTCCAAATGCTTTTATCACAATTCTCTGCCTGAGCTCCGGCACAACATTTGGCAAAGTTCTAATTGCGTTATTCCACTTTCCAAGTGTCAAATCACGAAGAACTAAGGGGTCTCCGAGAAAAGAGTCAATCCACTCAAGAATACTTCCTTTTGGAAGAACAGCCCACCACATCATCTCGTATTTGTCCGCGTTTTCATGTAAGCAAAGATTGTAAAAAACAGTGTTTGTGTTAGCCCTCATATAAGGGCCAATCGCATTACCCGCATCTTTAATCGAGCACGCGGGAGCCAGATAAACAATATTTGGATAAGGAAGCTGCGGATATCGCCTGATAAGTTCATTTAACATCACAGCCCCTAAACTGTGGCCAAGCAAAGTAAAAACATAGTTGCTGTCCTGGCTATAAAGTTCTGACAAAGCTTCCATGAGCTCGGAAAGCGCGCCATCGGGCGGAGAATACGCAACATTAAATTTACCGTCTTCTTCTATTTTAAGAGTGTGCGAACGTTGAAAAGCAGTTTGTGTGCGGCGAAGCATTGTATCCCACGCGTTCTTGCCACAGGCGTCTATTGCCGGCGTAGTAATAATTCGAGTTGGAAATCCTATCATATAAACTATGTTTCTTGTAATTCTATAGGAAGCCGAAGTATAATCTTTGCCTGTCGAAGCTCTAATCTTCATTTTCTCAATATCTTCAATTTCTTCTTCATCCACTTCCGGTTCTAATTCATAATCTCCGAAAGTCCCCATGGACTGGTAAACGATATTTATCGGCAATCTTGTTATAGCCCTGCCAATATCCGCTATCAGATAAAAAGGTGATAAAACCGGGCCGAGATAAGGATCTCTAACCCCGCGCCGATACCACATCAAATGGTCGTAATAGGCGTCAAACAAACTTGACTCCCAGTTTACAAGTATCGGGTAATAATCGGAAGTTTCAGATATTTTTTTCGAGTATATTTCCGACCGTTCAACAGTATCGTCAAGAGAATTCATTCCGCCAAAGATATATATAAGAATATTTGTTCTTCCGCTTTTACGAATAGACTTTATAATTCTATTAACATGGTTTGAATAATTATACTCATCGGCGGAAATTATTTTATCTCCAATTTTTACGGGATAGTTATAAGGCGAGCCGTCATCGTTTATTGCAATCATGCGCTCCATCGAATAAATATCGGCAGTTGGAGCTCCGCATGAGCACAAAAACGACAAAATAACAGAAACCATGAAACAAAAAATAAAAATCTTGCTTTTATTTTTCTTCATTTATATCTCCTATCCCTATTTTTAAAATTTCCAGTCCGGCTTTGGGTTTTCTTATTTTGCGAACAGCTTCCCGCATAAATTCAAGCTGCTTTGATTCGCGAAGAAAAACTTTGTATTTATGAAGTAAACTTGCTTCATCATAAGCTTTCAACGCTACGGATTCTTCAAGCAAATAATCAGAGTTCCGCTCTTCATGGCCTGCAATAGGATTCATAATTATCACAGGTTTCCCCATAGCAATAGATTCCGAGACGGAAATTCCTCCAGGTTTTGTTACAACAATATCGCAAGCAGCCAAATATTGCGCCATTTTTTTTGTAAAGGCAACAGGAAGTATTCTGTTGGGATATTCTGCCGCCAGCTTCTGGAGAGACGAAAGAATTTCTTCGTTTCTGCCCGCCATTCCAATAATCTGGATGTTGCTTGAATTCGCCAGTAAATAACTTGCTATTTTGTGTATCGGGCCGACTCCGGCGCCGCCTGTCATCATTAAAAAAGTTAATTTGTCGTGTCTGAGCCAGAATTCTTCCCGCAATTTATCCTGGTCATATTTTTTGCTGAACGCGGGGAAAATAGGTATGCCCGTAAAATGTATTTTCTCTTTCGGTATGCCGCGTTGTGAAAGGCAAAAGGCAACTTCTTCGCTTGCAACAAAAAAATGGTCCAAATGCGGCCTTACATATATCCAATGTAAATCAAAATCTGTAATTACTGAAGAAACCGGAATGGTTATCTTACCGTTTTTTTTCAGCGGGTCAAGCATTTCGGCAGGAAGAAAATGCGTGCAAATAATAAAATCCGCCTCAAGTTTCTTAAGTTGTTTAATCATCTTTCGCGCCGTTTTTCTGCGCACCCATTTTAAAAATATTTCAAATTTTGATTTTGATGGCGGTGTGTCAGTTTTTCTGTAAACGTATCGCCAAACTGAAGGAAATATGTTAATTAATTTGATATAATAATTATCATAAATTTGTCTTACAAAATAAGAAAAATAATCGGCTACATTTATGTGAGTGACTTTTAAATCCGGGTAATGCTCTGCTGCCCAGGCTCTTATAGCTTCGGCCGCGCGAACGTGTCCCGACCCCATTGGCCCGCTTAAAAGAACAAGGTGTTTCCCGGCGCATTTGTCTGTTTGTAGTTTGTTGGTCATGATAGCAAGCCGCGCTTCCAAGTGTAGAATGTCGAAAGTTAAAAGGTTAAAAGGTTAAATTTCTAATTTCAAATAATTTACACCCCCTCTAACCCTTTTTTAAGGGGAACTAATTTCTAATTTCAAATTTTTCTTAATCTTCGTTTCACATTGAACCTGTTTTACTATAATTTCATAAAAACAAAACATGTTTTTTCATTTCATTGGATTAGGATTCTCTTTCTTAATTATAAGCTCGTCTTTTGAAGGTAATTCAGGAAACGGACTATGAGGTTCCTGCTGATACCAATAGGCAACAGAAGCGAGATCGTCCCGAAGATGTTTGTATTTATCCCCTTTTTCGTCGTGCTGCCATCACAGACTTTGTATTGATCGCTCTCAAAGCGGATAGGGTCGAGGATGTTCCAGCGGTACTGCCCGACCTTCACCACGTAAGATTTTTTAGCATCATCAAGAAAATAGTGGAAGCCGGTATAAGGGCCATCGAAGGCTTCATAGGCCGGCGTTCCGTTGTTTTCTGGTCGCTCCCAGTTAAATTTGTAGACATAAGAACCGCAGAAATAATCTTCTTCGCCGGTTCCGCAAATCGTAGGAAATTCAGTGTCGCCATCCATATAAAACTTGATTTCGCCTTCGTTCTGGATATCCGCCATGGTAACTGTTGTGCCCGGTTCCACTGGCACCCATGGATTCACTTTCCAACCCTGCCCATATTCGCGGGCGGCAGCGCCTGAAGTGCCTTCCGCCGAGACGGTCATTCCGCCCTTGCCTTTTTCACCTGTTAAATTCTCGGGACTGATAGAACGTGTTTTCGCGTTGGACATTCGATAAAGATTACCCATATTTAAATTCAATCCATTGAATTTTTTTCTTCTTTACATGAAGTAAACATAAAAATAGTTAGGCTTAGTAATAATAAGTGTTTTTTCACAGCTTAACTCTTTTTAATTAGTAGTTGTATCCTTAAATTTAAGTTCCCGATGTGAATGAAACTCTTCATAAGTTGTCGGTTGCCATCCTTTTTTCAGCAAATTTGACAAAATAGCCATCTCCCTTTCAAACACTCCGTTTGGAACGTCCATCGGATGAACAGCAAATCGAATTAAACCTTTTCTTCTAAACTTTACCGCTAAATTATTTAACTCAGCAATTACTTTGTCAAGAAAGCTGTTTCCCCAGTCAAAATTTAAAGGAAGCGTTTTAAACTCTTTTCCATCAGAATACCTCAATGTTCTCAAAGTTGCAGTGTATAAAAATCCGAGTTCATGAATCGCGCGAAGCGAACCTTTGCTCTGGAGCCACTGCGGCGCAACAAACCCTTTCGGGTATTTTCCAAAAGCGTCAAAGAAAACCTTCCTTCCAAATTCTAAAGCTGCCTTGGCCCCTTCATAATCATAACTTTTGAACTCAAAGTTATGATGATAAATTCCATGCAATCCAAGTTCCGCGCCATTCCGCTCTTCATCAAGCATAAACTCAATAAAATTTTTATTCTCGGACAATAGATTTTCCTTTGCAAAATCCGGAACAATTAAAATTGTTCTTTTTTTGACGCCAAGTTCGTCAAGAACATTAAAAACTGTTTTTAATTTTTGGGTAAAGTTAGGCGCTGCATCGTGTATGGAAATTACTATTTGTTTTGGCATGAATAGTGTTTTTAAAATTATTTACAATTTATTAATTATACTATAAAGATTTCTCTTTGTCAAAAATTATTGATTGTTTTTCGCTTTTTATATATAATTTAACAATGCGCCAAAATCGGAAAAAGATTTATTATATAATCTTCACATTAATTTTATTAATTACTCTTTCGCTCTTCGCGAAAGTGACAGTTCCTGATTCGTCAACTCGCTCCGGATATATTGCGTTGCTTCTTATTAATGAGGCGCCGTTTCCTTTCAAAAAAATCCCGAAAACTAAATCTTTTTGCTTTTTGCATTAAAAATTTGGTATAATTAAAAGCCCGCAATTAATTATTGTGATTTTTTACATATTAATTTGAATGACCATGAAAAATTTACCTTTTTAACTTTCAACTTTTAACTTATTAAATATGGAGCATATTATGAAACCTTTCAAACTTATTTTCAAATATTGCGCGTTCGCTTTTGTTCTTTCTTTTTCTGTTTTAGCGAATAATTTGAACGTCACAAATGTCTCAATAATAAATGTTTCCGGTGGAACCGCCGATATTCAGTTCGACATTTCCTGGTCGAATTCTTATCGATGGATGGAAAATGTCGCCGGGAAATCTCTGACAAATTATGACGCCGCTTGGGTCTTTATTAAATATCGAAACAGTTCTATGGGACAATGGGAACACGCTTTGCTGTCCGCGACGGGACATTCCGCTCCTGCCGGCTCGGTTATCGAAGTCCACTCTAATGGCAACGGAACAAATGTCGGCGTAATGGTTTTTCGCGCGAATGACGGCAACGGAGATGTTAGTTTTTCCAATATGACGTTAAAATGGGATATGTCAAAAAACGGTTTGTCAAAAACAAATTTTGTTGACGTGAATGTTTTCGCTATTGAAATGGTAAAAATTCCCGAATGCAGATTCGCACTCGGTTCCGGCGGCTCGGAATATTATCATTTTTATAAATATCCTGATACTTTGCAATCGTATTATGTGACTAACGCCGGCGTTATAAATATTTCTACAAATGCCGGAGATTTACATTATACCGGCGGTGGCGGCGATAGCACCGGCACTGTTTCCGCTGTTTTTCCTAATGGATTTTCGGCTTTTTACTGCATGAAATATGAAATCACACAGGGACAATATACCGACTTTCTTAATTCTTTGCCATCGGGTTATGCTTTAGCAAGATTTCCTAATGCATACGGCAACGCAAGACATACTATTAGAGATAAAGACTTAAACGGGATTTATTCCGCGGACACTCCTGACAGAGCTTGTAATTATTTAGGTTGGACGGATGTTTCAGCGTATCTCGATTGGGCAGCATTACGACCGATGACAGAGTTGGAATTTGAAAAAGCGGGTCGCGGACCGGCTACGCCCGTTCCTAACGAATATGCCTGGGGAACAACTTTTTTAAGAAGTATTGACAGTTATGACGGGGTTGACGGCAGCGGAACGGAAACCGCATTTCCGACTAACGCAAATTGCCATTATTATTTTTATCGAACCAGCGATATAACAAGATATGGGCCCGCACGAGTCGGTATTTTCGCACGTGCAGGAACTACTCGCGAAGAAGCGGGAGCGGGTTATTATGGTGTTATGGAACTCAGCGGGAATGTTTGTGATCAAGTTGTTTCCATCGGCAATTTTCAGGGACGTGCTTTTATTGGCAATCACGGTGATGGTTATGTTCAAACTTTACCGTTTACTTGGCCTACAACAACAGGTTCAGGCATTCG
>Ga0190284_1000373_pt1 | contig 27235 bp, 20 predicted proteins | sample 48691812_MG_FD_161668 | JGI IMG/M metagenome (GOLD analysis project Ga0190284, IMG submission 161668) | Hydrothermal vent microbial mat bacterial communities from Southern Trench, Guaymas Basin, Mexico - 4869-18-1-2_MG | ecosystem: Environmental > Aquatic > Marine > Hydrothermal vents >...
AGAACCAGAAAACCCTGCAGGACGTCATCAACCTGATCAATGCCGGTCCCGCCGAGGCGACCGCGCGGATCAACGACAACGGTGACGGCCTGCTGATCACCGACGACGCCGGAGATACGGGCTCGCTGGCGATCATCGACCTGACGGGCGGTTTCGCCGCGGCCGACCTGAACATCGCGGGTGAGGCCGCCGCCGGCGAGACCACCATTGATGGGTCGTATGAGATGACCATCGAGATCGACGCCGACGACACGCTCAACGACATCGCGTCCAAAATATCCGCCGCCGCGGCCCAAGTGCAGGCGGGCGTGCTCAACGACGGAGGAACCAACGGTCACCGGTTGACGGTCACTTCGCAGGTCAGCGGGCGTCAGGGAGAACTGGTTTTCGACCCCGGCGACACCGGTCTGTCGATGGACACGCTGGTCCGCGCCCAGGACGCGGTGGTGTTCTACGGCGGGGCGGGTGGACAGAACTCGCTGGTCATCACCAGCTCCAGCAACACGTTGACCGACGTCGTCGAGGGCGTGACCATCGATCTGGTGGGCACCTCGGACGATCCGATCACGCTGTCCGTGTCCCAGGACATGAGCCAGGTGGTCTCGGACATTGAGACGTTTGTGAGCAGCTTCAACGCCGTCCTGGACCGCATCGACGACTACACCTCGTTCGACGCCGAGACCTACGAGCGCGGAGCGCTGTTGGGCGACGCCACCGTTCAACGCATCGAGTCCCGGATGCACACGGCCATCACCCGCAACTACGAGAACGTGTCCGCCGAATACTCGCGGCTGTTCTCGGTGGGACTGAGCGTCGGATCGGGCGGGCGACTGCAGTTCGACGAGAGTGAATTCCGTGAAGCCTATGACGATGCCCCCGAGTCGGTGGAGTTGCTCTTCAGCACGGCGGAGACGGGCGTTGGGGGCTATCTTGACGAATTGTTCGACGAGCTAACGCGTAGCGAGGACGGGATGATCGCACGGGCCGATAACGTGCTTGCCGATCGCGAAGGGCTGCTGCAAGACCGCATCAGCGCCCTGGAAATCCTGCTGGAAAAGAAGCAGGCCCGCCTCGAGAGCCAGTTTGCCGCTCTGGAAGAGTCGATAGCCGGCCTGCAGAGTCAGCAGAACGCCCTCTCGGCGCTGTCTCTGCCGACGGTCTAGTGTCGCGTCACACGTGTTCCTGCGGGTTATCCGAGCCGAGCCGCGCCCGTCAGGAAGCGGTCCCCCCGACCGTTGCCCTATGCGTTTCCGCTCCCTCACAGTCGCGGCTCGGTTCCGGAAGCGCCCTCGGCAACCCGCAGGTTCAGGCGTGACGAAGCACTAGAGCTTCCCCTCTCAGCGGTTTGGAGATGTCGGAGGCGTCACAGCGAGCCGGAGGCATGGCTTTAAGCCGCCACCGCGTTCGACCGATACACAGGGCAGTATGAGCGGAGCACGCACCAACTCCTACCTCCGCGATGCGGTGATGACCGCCACGCCGGAGCAGCTTCACCTGATGCTCTACGACGGGGCGATCAAGTTCGCCCTGCAAGGCAAAGACGCCCTGCTCGCCAAGGACTACGAAGAATCCTATAACAAGCTCAGCCGTGCCCAAGCCATCATCCTGGAAATGCAAAACGGGCTTCGCCCCGAGGTGAACCCGGAGTTGTGTGACCAGATGTCTGCGGTCTGCAGTTTTCTCTACCGCAAGCTCGTCGACGGTAGCGTGCACAAGGACATCACCTGCATCGACGACGCGGTTAAGATCCTCCGATACCAGCGCGAGACCTGGGTCATGCTCATGGAGAAGGTCGCTCAACTCAAGGCCGATGAAGCCGGCGCCGCTCACCAGGGCAGTGATGCACTCGTGCAGGAGCATGCGGGCGGCAGCTTGTCGATCGAGGGATGACCTTGCGTGGCGCCCGTCCGCCACGATGCCCCACGTTCCCGCGACGGGCCCGACGACTTTCTTTTCCACCCGCCTTGACCCGGCGGTTCATTGACGAATACTGTTTCCGTCGGCGAACAAGGATTGGTACGCCTGCGTAGGAAGACTAGGAACGATTCCCATGAAACCGTTTTCGCTAATCGCCGTGCTGATGATGGTGATCTCGGGCGCAGCGCCCGCCCGTCCGGCCTTGGGCCAGCAATCCGAATCAGCTCAGGCCTCCACAGCCGACGAGGGCTCGGCTCCGGGCGACTCCGCCGCGGACGACGTCGCGCCCCAGACCCAGAGTATGACGCTCGAGGAAATCGTGGCTCAAGCCTATGAATCCATCGAGGTCGCCGAAGCGCGCGGTCCCGGCGCACCGGAGGCACTCTTACGAACCAACCAACTGGTTGGCGCGATCCGGATGCAGGATCCACTCAACGACGACGCGGAGTTCCTTGCCGGGCGAGTCAACCTGGTCAGCGGTCGCCCGCGCGAAGCGATCGGACTGATCAGGAACTACGCGGCATCTCGCAAGGGGGCCAACGACTGGCTTGCCTTCAAGCTGCTGGGCGACCTCTATCAACAGGCGAAGTACTACACGCTGGCTCGGGACAAGTACAACGTCGCCATTGAGCTGAACCCACGCAATCCCGAACCCCATGCCGGACTGGCCTGGACCGAACTGTCTCTCGCCAGGGCGGAGCAAGCCGTGCAAGCCGTTCAGGCGGCAATTGAGCTTGCCAAGCCGGAGCGAGATCCCGCGCACTATGCCCTGCTCGCCCAGGCATTTGCCCAGGACCGCAAAGTTGACGAAGCCTCCGAGGCTGCCTCCACCGCAGTCGACATCGCCCGCGAGAAGGCCAGGGACGACCCGACCGATCCGGCACTCTTGGCGAACCTGGAGCGGTACAGTCTAGTGCTGGAAACGATCATCCAGAACATCATCGCCAACTACCCCGAGCGAACCGGAGAATACGCACGCCTTATCCGCACCCAGAAGGAGCGGGCTGGGATCGCCCACCTGCGGAGCCTGCACGCCATTCTGTATAAGATCGAGAACGATGCCCAACGTCTGGCTTCGGATGCCCCGGCCAGCCTCCTTCTCGAACAGGCGAAGCTGCTGCTTGATGTGGGGGACGAGCAGAAGGCCGCGCAGGTACTCACCGATCTTCTCGCCAAGGACCCCGACAGCGCCGAAGCGAGGCAACTTCTCGCACAACTCGGCGTTGCCGAACCGGGTGCGACTCCCGAGCCGTGAGGTCGGAGGACCGCACAACCTCGCCTACTGGGGGACCAAACCCAACTCGGCGGCAATCGGTGCCAACGCGTCGATACAGTTGTTGACGTGCTCGGCGAAATCGATCCCCAGCAGTTCCACACCCGCGGCGACATCCTCTCTCGAAACCGCGGCGGCGAAACCGCTTTGCTTGAGCTTCTTGCGGACACTCTTGGCCCGAAGACCGACCAGACGTTCCGGGCGAACCATCGCCACCGCGACGATGAACCCGCACAACTCGTCTACGGCGAACAGGGCCTTTCGAATGGGCCGGTCGCACGGGTACTCATCGATGTTCCACGGCGCATGCGATAGGATTGCCCCGACGCTCTCCTCGTCCGCTCCCGCGGCGCGCAGGATCTTGGCCCCCTCGCGCGTGTGGGACGGCGGGTCGGGCCAGCGCTCGTAATCAAAATCGTGCAACAGCCCCACCACGCCCCACAGCTCCACGTCGCCACCCAACTTGTCGGCGTAAAACCGCATGGCCGCTTCGATGGCCAACGCATGTTTGATCAACGAAGGATTCTTCGTGTACTCGTTGAGTATCGCCCACGCCTCGTTTCGGTCCATGCTTCACCTCACAAGCCGCCCCACGCGACCGCACGGATGCTGTTCACCTGACCGGTTTGACTTGAACGCGCCCCAGACTATCATCTGGCGGAACGCCGTTCGCGCGAACCGAACGCCGCGATTATAGGTCGTCTGCGTGAAAAAGCGAACTCGACAGACCTTCGACGATGGCGAATTGGCCGTGGTTCTCAGCCACTATCCGCTGGGAGTTATCGAATCGATCACCCCATTCGAGCGTGGGTCACGCAAAAGCCCCAAGGTCGGCATCGTCTGCGAAAAAGGCAAGTTTGTGCTCAAGCGCCGCGACATGGAGCGCAGCAACCTGTTGCGGATCCACTTTTCCCACGCGTTTCAGGCCCACCTCCACGCCGCCGGGTTTCCTCTGCCGGCGCTCGTCAAGCCCGTGGACTCCCGCGAGACCCTGTTGACGCTCCGCGACCAAGCGTACGAACTCTTCGAGTTCGTCCCCGGCCACGCGTATCGCGGTGAGGATGCGGAAACCCTGGACGCGGGTGTCACGCTGGCTTCGTTTCACCAGAGCGCAGCCGGTTTTACGTATCCGCAGGACGCGCCCGCGAGCACCTATCACGATGCACTGGCGGTGCGGACGGGACTCAACGCGATCCCTTCACAACTGGCCGGGCACAAGAGCGTTACCGGCAGGGAAGGCGAGCTGTTCGGGGTTGCCCAGGCCCTCTTTGACGCCTACGATGCTGCTGTTGAACGCGCCGACCAGATCGGACTGGATGAGCTGGACACGTGCGTGATCCATTCCGATTGGCATCCGGGCAACATGCTGTTTCGACACAACCGCGTTGACGCCATCGTCGATTACGACTCGGTTCGGTTCGCCCAACGAGTGCTTGACATCGCCAACGGCATGCTGCAGTTCTCCGTCGCCTCTGAAACCAAGCCGGAAAACTGGCCCGATCATCTCGACGAAGACCGTTTGATGCGCTTCCTGGCCGGTTACGAGTCGGTGGATAAGTTGTCACCGGTCGAGAAGGGATGCCTTGCTCCGCTGATGATCGAGGCGCTCATTGCCGAGTGCGTGGTCCCCATCGCCGCGACCGGATTTTTCGGAAGATTGCAGGGGTTCGGCTTCATGAGGATTGTTCGCCGCAAGACCACCTGGATCGAGGACCACACCGAGCGGCTCACCGAGATGTTCCTTTCCCAAACGCCCGCCTCACCCCCGGCACATTAGAGCCTATCCCAAAACCCTTGTGGGACCGGCTTTCCAGCCGGTCAAGACAGATTAGAAAGCCTGTCCCACAGTTTCTAGTAGGGTCTGTTGTCGATTCAGCCAATGTAGCGTCACCCCTTGTGGGTGACGAGGACTGGCGGTGCGCCGCCCACAAGGGGCGACGCTACAGTGCGGGCACGCAGAACGCATCAGGGCTGCGGCCGTTCGGCTTCTCGGCACTTCTGGGCTTCGGTCGGGATCAGGTTCAACCGACGCCCGAGCTCGGCGAACATGGCATCGATGGGGCCGTAGAGTTGGATCAGTTCCGCCTCGATCTCGGCCTCGGTGGTTCCGGCTTTGGGGTAGCGGATCAGTTCCTCCATCGCCGCGATGCGCAGCCGGTGTGCGTGGTAGTGGTCGCGAGCGCGGGCTTTCAGTTCCAGCAGGATGGACTCGGCCGCCCTTCGCTGGGCGTCGTCCAGGTCGTACTTCTCGATGAACTCGCGAACGAACCGGTCCCAGGCAGTTATCTCCAGATCAAACTCATCGGTGTGTGCGGGTGGCGGTTTGGGTTCCCCTTCGTTAGTCCGTGGTTTGGCTCGCACGGGGCGGGTCAGTTCCCACCATTGTTGCGGCTGGAACTCGTTCCTCTCCCACGCTTGCAGACGGGCAGCCAGCCTCTCCAACTCTGCCGCAAGCTCGGCGCGGTCGTCCTCGAACCTCTTCCGCTGAACACCTGTCAGCAGGGCGGCGAACTGATCGTTGCCCTCGGCAAGGCACTCGCTGAGTTTTTCGAGTTGCGGCAGGGCGCGGTGGGCCAACCGCCGCGCCGCTCGAGCCGAGGGGGCGTCGGCCGCGAGGCGCGCTTCCAGATACTCGTTTAGCAACGGCTGTAACTCACCACGGTTCTCGTTGAGGAACGTCGGCCAGCGGTCCAGGAGTTGGGTTTCAAGCTCAGCGCGTTGCTTCGGCGAGAGTTCGTAGATATCGCTCGCCGCTCCCGCCCAGCGACGCAGCAGCGTCTCGACCAATACCTCCGACGGCCAGAAGCCTCCGTCAGAGCTGTTCCAGGCCGGTTGCGTAGTGGGGCTCGGCCCGTTCCCCGCCAGAGGCCCTTCCGTCCACGCGAGAACGGGCGTCAGCAGAATGCCGAACGCTACAAGACTATTGCCCATTGATCGGAGCATGCCGCCCATGTCGCTCAAACCACTGCGTGCGAATGACAGGTCGATCCGGTATCCCGCGTCGTTTTATACGCATCGGCGGCGGATTGGGTGCACTCCTGGACCTCAAGCGGCCTGGGAGTCTGAGGTAGAAGCCTGTAGCGGCGCGCGTCCCCGCAAGCTGTTTCAAAGAACCGGCGTTTAGCGCCATTCCTCGGCTGGCGAGCGCGCCGGTCGCTAGAGCCTATCCCAAAACTGTGGGACAGGCTTTCTAGCCTGTCTTGACCGGCTGGAAAGCCGGTCCCACAGGGGTTGTGGGATAGGCTCTACACTCCACAGCCGGGCCTTCACGAGGGTTTGCTAGGGCGTGCCGGTCCGCGGCTGGGGGTCGAGTACGAAGATTTCCACGCGGCGGTTCTTCTCCTTGTTGCGGGACGAGTCATTGGGCACGCGCGGGCGGTGTTCGCCACAGCCACAGGCCACCAGACGATTGGGGGCGATGTCGTGCGTGGCCAGGTATCTGACCACGGACAGCGCCCGCTGAGCACTCAGTTCCCAATTGTCCTTCCATCCACTGGCTGCTGTTCGCCCACCTGCTTTCGGTTGGTCACCATCGGTGTGACCGAACACCAATACGTCCTTGGCGGGGTACTCGTTCCGCAGCGTACTGGCGATCAGATCGAGGATGCGCTGGGAGTCGCCCTGGATCGTCGCCTGGCCGGTGGCGAACAGGGCCCAGCCCTCGATGGCGATCATTGCCCCACCGGGCACCGCTTCCCATCCGTCGGGGACTTTCACCGCGGGCGCCGTTTCCAGTTGCTGGCGCAGGGCGGCGGCATCGCTACGGGCGACGCCCAGATCGTTCTGACAGTCGTTGAACTCGCCACGACACTGCGCCAGATCATTCCCCGTACGATTCAACTCGTCCGTGAGCGCCTGGTTGCTGTCCTCCAGCATCAGGATGCGTTCCTTGGGGTCCGGACCGCACCCGCCGGCCAACATCGCCGCGACGACCACCAGCACACCCGCGCCACTGACTAATCGACTTCCCTTCATACCACCGTCTCCATTTGTTATGCCGACACTCATTCCTCTGAGATGGCCTTTTTGAGCTTGGCGTCGATTCGCTCCTCCTGTTCCTTCAACTCCCGGGCCCGCTCTTGCTGCTTTTTCTCCGTGTCCCGCAAGGCCGCATCCGCCGCGACCTTCTCCATGTCACGCCGCAACCCCCAAACCGTCGAGAGAACCCAGTACGAAAGCAACGCCCCTAACGCCGTGCACAATATCAACCAGATAACGTTGACCGGCCTGCCTTCATCAACCAGCCAGAAAAACCAGATGTCGACCTGATGGTTCCGGTTCTTCCACAACACCACGCAAATGGCGACGACGACCAGCACGATCAGCGCCAGCCTAGAATAGACCCGGACCCGTCTCAATGCAAGACTCATCTACACACCTCAGTTCACATGCCTGTGAGTTTCCCGGAGCTCACCGCCTCGAACAGGTACACCGTGTTGCGCACCGGCCCCAGTTCGCACAGGTCTTCATAGAACACGACGACGAGGAGAAACGCAAGCGACAACCACGGAACCAGCGGAATCGCCCGCGTACGCTTGAACGGGAGTGTCACCAACCAACCGACAACCGCCAGGAAGCTGGTAAGCACGAACCCGATTACCACCACGGGCCAACCCGCCACGCAACCGGCCGCTGCCATCAGATGGATGTCGCCCGTGCCGAACGCCTCCCGCCCCAGAACCAGGGTAAACACAATGCGCACCGCCCAGCCCAGAGCTCCGCCGATCACGTACCCCGACGCCGCTGTTGCCAACCCGGCCACCGGCCGCCAGGAACCGTGGGGGCTCCACTCGAACCAGCTTTCGCACCGGTGCCCGAAGGTGTCGCCCCTAATGACAAGCCAAGCGACGGCGATCCCGGCAACCAGCACCGGTACAAAGAGCAACAACTCCCCAAGGGCCACTTTGCGCGCCGAGAAACGCTCCGCCTCGATTGCCTCGATGATCTCGCCATCGGACGCCCGGGCGGGCGCAGCCATACCGACAATCAGCACGAAACACACACCCATCGGCACGAGCAGCCGCCAAGCAGGGAAGAGCTTTGGTTCGAGTGAAACGGCATCCACTACCGTCGATACGACGACGAGGACAAACGCCAACACGACCAACCACGCCGCGGCTGGTGCCCGGTCAGACCTTTCGCTCGGCACGACCGTCACCGCGCTCACCTCGGGGTCGGTCTCATCTTCAGGCGACGGCAGTAACAGCCGAATCAGCAGCCACATCAGCGCGGCGACGACCGCCATCGCGATACTCACCGCACCGGTGGCAACGCCTGGGCGATACCAATCTCCCCCTACCGTCGGTCGCCACCCACCGGCCACCGGCGTCCAGAGGATGTGCAGCACGAAACCGGTCGCCACCGCGAAGTTGGTGAAGCGGATGTCGATGAAGTAGTGCTCCAAGTCGATGACCGACATGGCCAATAGGCAGGCGAAGAGAATGACGTGGGCCAGGATGATCGGCCAATCGTAGTAGAGTTGCTCGGTGACGCCCAGGCCCAGATCGTGGGTCCCGCCCCGCAGACCGGCAACGCAGAACGCGTCGAGCACCACCAGGGTGAGCGTGGCCATCAGAAGCTCGACGGCGGGATAGCGCGGCGAGATCGGCGAGCCACACCCGCGGCACCGCGCTCCCAGACGCACGTAGCTCAGCACCGGTAGGTTGTCGTACCAGTGGATTCGCGCGCCGCATCCCGGGCAGAAGGACCACAGCGGGGCCGAGGTGGAAATGCCAAGGGGAATGCGATAGATCACCACGTTGAGGTAGCTGCCGATCGCCAGACCGACAGCAACAAAAAACACCACCCACCACAACGTCGCGACTACCAACACGTTATTGTGCGCTCACAAGGTCTCCAACTCCCGGACGAACTCCTGAATCGTCCACTCCGGGGTCGACGCGCCGGCGGTGACGCCCGCGACCCGGACACCCTCCACCATGAAAGGGTCGAAGTCTTCCCATTTCTCGAGATGATACGTGCGCGTGTCTTTCGCCCGACACAAGCGGGCCAACTCCTGTGTGTTGGCCGAGTGCAACCCGCCGAGGACGAATATCACGTCCACTTCATCGCACAATGCCACGGCGGCCTGCTGGCGCTGCGTGACTTCCAGGCACAGCGTATTGTGTATCCGGATCTCTTTGAAGGGGCGTCGGACGATCTCCGCCACGATCTCCGCCATATGCTCAGGTGAGTGCGTGGTCTGGACGACGATGCCCAGGCGCTCCTTGTGGGGCAAGGCCTTGGCGATTTCCTCCTTGCGATCGATGACCACCACGTTGGGAGCGTATCCGATCACCCCGCGGACCTCCGGGTGATCCCGATCGCCGATCATGACCACGTGATACCCCTCCTGGTGAAGATCACGGACCACATCCTGGGCCCGTTTCACCAGTACGCAGGTGGCGTCAACGATGTGCAGGTTGCGCTCGCGAGCCCGCTCCAGCACCTCCGGCGTCGCTCCGTGGGATCGGATCAGGACGCTGGACGTCTCCGGGATCGTCTCCAGGTCGTCCGACTGGTTCAGACCTTTCCGCTCCAGATGCTCCACCACGCTCTTGTTGTGGATCACCGGTCCCAGGGAGACCACGTTGCCCGCACCGCGCTCCTCCACAGCTTTCTCGGCGATCTCGATGGCGTCTTCGACACCGAAGCAGAAACCGCGCTTGTCAGCCAACTTGACCTTCATCCGCAGGCCACTCCCAGCCGGTGTCGTGTCCCCCGGCGTCCCCACCCGAACCGCGCACGCCGGCGACATCTTAGCAGTACAGCGCAAGGTCAGCCAGATCCGCTTGTGGGACCGACCACCGCGATTACGAACAGCGATCCATGAGGCGTATGGCCGCGTTCCACGAATCTCACGACTACGCTGCATATTCGCAGTCGTGAGACTCGTGAAACGCGGTACGAGCTTGACCAGGGGGAAACCTACTTCCGCACCCGGATCATCACCTGGAATTGCCCGATGGTGAGCACGTCGTGATCGGCGAGCGGGCAGCGCCCGACGCGCTTACCGTTCACGACCGTGCCGTTTGTGCTCTGAAGATCGACGACGATCCAGCGGTTCTCCTCATAGAGGATTCGGCAGTGGTGGCGCGACACCTGCGGGCCGGCGAGTTGCCAGGTGGACGTCTCGCATTCTCCGATGAGGATGTACTCTGGCGCGCGCGCGCTGTAGATCGCATCCGGGACGCTCGGACCTCGGGTCACGATCAGCGTGATCGGCGGTCGATCCAGGGCGGATTCTCGCCTGATTTCCTCGATGTGCCAGAAGCACAGCACGTACCCGCCCACCTCCAGGCGGTCGCCACTCTCCAGTTCCTTCTGAGTGACCCGTTCGTCGTTGATCAGCGTAAGTCGCTGCTTGTCCATGTGCCTGTACCACCATCGACGGTCCCGATAGCGGAGTTGGCCGTGCAGCATCCCCACCCGCAGCGAATAGAGCGGAATCACGCAATGCGGATCACGCCCGACCGTCACCAGCGAATCGGTCAGCAGTTCGATGACGTTCCCGACGTTGGTCGGCCCGGCGGCGACGGTGAGGGCGAACTCGGGCAACGGGACGGCCATCCGCGATGCCAGAATCCTCTCGCGGTCGATGCCCAACCGTTCGGCCAATTCGCAGTCGTAGGTCTCCTTCCGCTCACGGTCGCTCAAGGCCACTGCTGCCTGGGCGATGCGGGTCATCACATCCTGGATCGCCTCGCGGGTCTCGCGGTCGGGATGGTCCTGGTAGGGCTTGATCCTGCGAAACTGCTTTCGCACGGCATGCGCGATCCGTTCCCGGTGGGCACAGAAGATATCCAGTTCGAGAAGCTCGTAGTGGTGCGGCGGACGGTCACCTGCGGGCAGGTCCAGAAACACACCGTACGGGTCGTCCAGCCAATCCAAGGACATTGTCTCACCGAATGGACCTACTCGACCTCGATCTCCGACACCGCGTCCCGCAGGCGCATCAAATCCACTTGGTCGAAACCGGTATCCCGAACCAGATCGACCTCGGCGACGTTGCCGTGCCTGAGTTCCACCGCCCGCACGTGGATGCGCCCACTCGTATCGTACCGAAAGGACACCTCGACCAGCGCGCCCTTGGGGAGCCCCTCGGGCAGATCGCGAATCACGCATTCACCGAGCTGCGTGCACCCCCGCGTGTCGCGCGTGTCGCCTTCCACGATGCGCAAACGCACGATTCGCTGGTTGGCGGCTTCGGTGCCGAACACCTTGACCCGTTCGGTCGGCAACGGGGTGTTCCTGGGGATCACCACCGAGTTGACCACCTGGTTCTCGCGCGAGTCGCGCACGATCACGCCCAGCCCATGCGAATTGACGTTGATCATCTCCACACGCTTCGTCGCCTCGATCACCTTGCGGTCAAACAGGTTGGGCAACGGCGGAGCACCTCCATCGGACTCCCGGCCAACCTCGGGCGTGCTCAGCGTTCGCGAACCGTCCTTCTCGACCGACGCCGGCGGTTGCGAATGCATCTGGATGATCGCCGCGTGGATCGCCGCCCCGTGCGCCACGATCTCGTCGGGCGCCTGGTCCATGTTCGGCTTCTTGCCGGAAATCCGGCTGAGCATCTCGGTCACCATCGGCATCCGCGACGATCCCCCAACCAGCAGAATGTCGTCAATCCGGTCCCAGCCCAGCAGGGTGTCTTCCAGGAGAGTCTCCACCGAAATCTGCGCCCGGGTCAGTAGGTCGGAGGTCACTTCCTCGAAGTGCCGTCGGTTCACCGGCATGTGCAGTGTCTTGCCGAACCGCTCCGCCACGATCACGGTTTCCTCGCGGGTCGAGAGGGTGACCTTGGCCATCTCGCAGACGGAGTGGATTCCCGCCAGCGACTCGGGACTATCGCGGAGATCGATACCGTGTCTGCGGATGAACTCTTCGCAGAACCAGTCAACGATGCGGGCGTCGAAGTCGATCCCTCCCAGACGGACTTCGCCGCCGGTGGCCAGCACGTCGAACCGTTCCCCCTCGATGTGGATGATGGTCGCGTCGAACGTCCCGCCGCCCAAGTCGAACACCAGCGTGGTCGACGGGACGGTCGTGGCGATGGCCGCCAGCTCAAACTCCGTCGCATCGCCGCCGCGGCGCAGGTACTGGCGGAAGGCATTGGCCAAAGCCGCCGCCGTTGGCTCGTTGATGATATCGAGTACGTTGAGCGAGGCGATGCGCCCCGCGTCCTGTGTGGCCTTACGCCGGGCGTCGCCGAAATACGCAGGCACGGTGATTACCGCTCCGGCGAGCGGCCCGATGCGCTCGGACGCGTCGGCTGCCAGCTTCTTCGCGACCAGCGCCGACAGCGCCTCGGGAGAAAACTCCTTGCCCCCGACGCTCTCGCGATAGTATTTCTCCCCCATGTCCCGCTTGAAGTTGATCGCCACCCGGTCCGGTCGATCGGACCGTGCCCGAACGGCCTCGCGCCCCACACGCACGGTCCGGTCCGGCTCGATGAGCACGGCGCTGCACGTGGTCAACTCGCCCTCCCGATTCGGGATGGTCTTCACCTGCCCTCGTGCATCGACGTACGCGATGGCAGAGAAGGTCGTCCCCAGATCGACGCCCACCGCTCTCCCTGCTTCAACCGCCATAATCGCCCAACCCGTGCCGCAGAAGAACCACAACGCCCGGGGGAACCGTGAGGATCGCCCCGGGGCAGGGCAACTCCATCCGTGAGCAAGCCCCACGCTGAGGATTGTCGTGCCAGTCTGGAGTCATGGCAAGAGCCGAGGGCTCATTTGTCCCATGCGAATTGCACCAACAGTACAGGAGCTGTCGATTTACTCGTCCACGGCGATTCCCGATGTAGCGTCACCCCTTGTGGGTGACGAGAAACCACTGTGGGACAGGCTTTCCAGCCTGTCATCGACCGGCTGGAAAGCCGGTCCCACAAGGGGCGACGCTACACACAAACCCGCGACTCTGCGCTGCCCTGCTAACGTGCCCCGATTACCTCGGGTAGCGTCCGATATGGAAACGTCGGCGTAGGAACGGGCTGGATCGCGATCACCCGCCATCGATCGCCAAACCGCAGAAAGGTCAACTCCCAACGCGAGAGCATTCTTCCTTCGAAGAACCTTGAGGTTACCAGCCGGCAGCCGGCCTGAAAATCGGCGCGGGCCTGATCGCCATCGACCGAAATGTCAAAGCCGCTCAGACGCGGCTCCTCCACGCGAACCTGCGTGAGAATGCGGGTCAGCGAAGCGAGTAGCGTGTCCCGATCGATCGAGCCGACGGCGAACTCCACGGCGATGTACTCACCGAAACCGTCAACGTCACCGTCTTCGATGGTGCGGGATATCCCCTGACACACGACGATGATCTCTTCGCGGTCGGTCACCACCAAGGTCTGAAGCACCAGCAACAACACGCCCACGATCAGTCCGCCCAAGGCCAAGCGTCCCGTCCGCCGCGTCCGCCATCGAGCCCAGGCCCAGAGCAACCAAAACTCAACGAACACCACGAGCACGAACAGAGCGATTCGGTTTTCCAGGAATAGCCACTGAATAGCATCGGTCTCCACTTACGCCTGTCTGGCCCCCGCAGCCACGAGGTTGCCGTAGCCTCTGCGGCGCTGAACGGGCGGCCACTCACCATCGGGATCGTACCAACGCCGCAACACCGCCTCGAAACCCGCCACCGACTTGACCGCTACGAAGGCGTCGCGGACCTCGCGGGCACAGGGGTGGTGCTCGGCATACATGATCCCGAACTTTCGCATGACGCGGGCGGCCAGCCGCGCCCCGTGGACCTTGACGGACTCGGCGAAATGCGCCGCGATCGTGCGGCCCTGTTCGCCAACACCGGGCGGCGGCGGCAGGGGGCGTCCGGCGCACAATGTGCTGCACTCGTCGAAGATCCACGGGTTGCCGATGCAACCGCGGGCCACACTCACGCCATCCACACCGGTTTGGTCCAGCATGCGCAGGCAGGCTTCGGCGCTAAACAGGTCGCCGCTGCCCAAAAGGATCTTCTCGCCGATGTGTCGCTTGACCCGCTCCAGGAAACGCCAGTCGCTGGGGCCGACGTACCCCTGTGCCACGGTGCGCCCGTGAACGGTCACGGCGGTCACGCCGGCTTCAAACGCGCCGTCCAGAATGGTGAAGAAACCCGGTTCGCTGTCGGCGGAGTCGTCGAATCCGCGGCGCATCTTCAGGGTGACCGGGCATCGGTCACCGACGGCATCGTACACGCATCTGACGATGTCCAGGGCCACCTCCGGCTGAGACAGATGAAACCCGCCGCGACGGCGACGCAGGACCTTGCGCACCGAGCAACCGAAATTGATGTCGATTGCGTCGTAGCCCGCCTCGACCATGTCAGAGGCAGCGCGCGCGCAGGGGTCGGGAGCGGCCCCCATGAGCTGTCCGCCCACCGGATGATCGTCCGGTTCCACTCGGAGCACGCGCGTGCGCGTCTTGCCCTTGTGCGTTACGAGCGTATCGAGGACGACCTCGTTGAGGCAGTAGGGCGCACCGTGTGCCCTCGCCATGCGCCGCATGGGCAAGTCGCTGTAACCGCTCAAAGCCGCCTGGACGAACGGTACGTCCATTTGGATGTTACCGAGCACGAGCATCCTGGCACAACACGTCACACAGCAGCAAGAGCACAAGAACACGAGCCGCGGGTTACTACGCCCGCGCCGGCTTGGGCCAGGACGCCCGCGTGAAGCGCCCGTTCTTCAAGATCACCTTGCCGTCGGCTTCGATGCGACCGCCCTTGCGAAGATCGCAGACCATGTCCCAGTGCAGTCCGCTCTTGTTTTTGCTTCCGGTTTCGGGATACCCGGCCCCCAATGCCACGTGAAACGTCCCGCCGATCTTCTCGTCGAAGAGGGTGTTCTTGGTGAAGCGCTTGATGGCGTAGTTGGTGCCGATGGCCAGTTCGCCGAGGTAGCGGGCGCCCTTGTCCTGGTCCATCATCTTGAAAAGGTAGTCCTCGTTTTTGTCCGCCGTGGCGTCCACGACCTTGCCCGCCTTGAATTTCAACCGCACGCCCTCGACCTCGCGACCCCCGTAAACAGCAGGGTACGTGAAGCGCACTTCGCCCTCGGCGGAATCTTCGATCGGACCGGTGAACACCTCTCCGTCGGGAAAGTTCTCGTGCCCCGAACAGTTCATCCACCGCCGGCGGGCGATTCCAAGCGTGAGGTCGGTGCCCGGGGCGATGAAGCGGGCCTGCTTGGCTTTGTTCAGATGATCGCACACCCGCTGTTGGGCCACGTGGATCCTCTTCCAGGCGGCGACGGGGTTTGGCAGATGCAGTAGCCCCCCCCGAAAGACGAAATCGGCATACTCGGCCAGGGACATCTCCGCATCCTGGGCCGACGCCTGGCACGGGTATTGCGTACCGGTCCAGCGCAGACGCTTCTTGCCTTTGGCGGCCGCCCGACGCAGAAAGCGTTCCAGCATCGGCTGGCGGGCCTTGCTGATCGTGGCCAGTCGTGTGGGATCCGCGTTGCTAAGTGCCTTCGTGTTGTTACTGGCCAACACCGTGATGTGGGCGTTGATGGTCTCCACCTCGTGCATGTCCAGGGGACAAAGGCGCTGCAACTGCTTGTTCGTTCCGAGTTTGCACAGGAGCTCAGCACACGCATCCGGCGCCATGCGGACCACCGGGTGCCCGCCGGCTCGCACGATCTCTTCGTACAATGCCGACACCAGCGCCTCGGCCCCCAGCGAGGCCTTGATTCGCACAAGATCGTCCTGTTTCACACCCACCGAATACCGAACCAGCACCTGGGCGAGCTTACTCAGTCGGGGATCATGCATGGAACCGTCTCAACACTAGAAAATCAGCCGTGCCCATCGTAAACGCACACAGCACTCTACGATGGAGCGCGGGGAGGGTCAACGGCCGGTGCTCACCAACAGCTCTGTCTGACAAACTTCCGGAGCGATCGGCGTGCGGCTACTCGTGTCGGCCCCGGTCTCGCTGGGCGTCGAGTAGACGTGGCCCGTCCAGCACACTGACGAATGGTAGCAAGTCGTCTACGTTATCCAGAACGTAGTTGGTCAACTGCTCTCTGACGATACCGTGCAGCGCCTCTTTCGACCAGGGTTTGGCGATGTAGTGATCGAGCCCCGCGCGGTTGACCGCCTTGATGGTGTCCTCCAGGCCGGCCTGACCGGTCACCAGCACCTTTCGGGCTGCGCTGGTGCGGGCGTCGTCGTTCAGAGCGACCAGGAAATCCACACCCGACTCGCCGGGGAGCATGTGATCGCACAGGACAAGCGCAAGCTGCTCGCCGGCATCGAGGCACTGTGAGACCGCGTCTCGTGCGTCAGCGGCGTCCTCCGCTTCGTCGATTCGGCAGATTTGCGCGAAGGGTGCGACGTCGCGCACGATGGCGTTGCGCACTTCCACTTCGTCCTCGACACATAGAATCACCAGGCCGTTCATCCGTTCGCCTCGTTCTCGGGGCCACTCGGGTAGTGAAGCGGCAAGATCACGGTGAAGCAGGTCCGGCCCGGCTTGGATTCTGCTGTGATCTCACCTCCGTGCCGGGCGACGATCTGTCGGCAAATGGGAAGCCCCATGCCCAAGCCGAACTCCACACGCCCGCCCTTGGTGGTGAAATGCAGATCGAAGACCTTCTCGATTGCGTCGGGCGCGATGCCCTTTCCGCTGTCGATGATCCGAACGCGCACGTGCTCGCCGTCAGGTTGATCCGTCGCCAGACGCAATGTGCCGGTGTTCCCCAACGCCTGCCGGGCGTTTGAGATCAGGTTCGTCCAGACCTGGTTGATCTCGCCGACGTGGCACTCGATCCGCGGCAGCTCGCCGTAGGATCGCTTGACGTCGATCCCGCGCAGTGCGTGATCGAGCATGCGCAGCGTGTCGTCCAGACCTTCGTGTACATCGACATCCCCGACGAGTTCCTGATCGCTCCGGGCGTAGGATTTCATGCTGCGCACGATGCCCGAGATGCGATCCGAGCAGGTGGACAGGTTGCGCAACGCCGTACCCAGCTCATGGTAGCGCTCGACGGCGACCAGCAGCTTCTCGCGTTTGGCGCCCGACAGCCTCCCGAACCGCCCGCGGTAGGCCTCCGCCGTCGTGATGCCCACCTTCACGAGTCGGCGCGTCAACGCGTCGTCATCGACGACGGATGCCAACTCGGTCCCGCGCTTGCGCAGCTCGCGCGTGGAGATCGGCGCCGCGGTCATGGCGGACTCGATCATCGACGTGATCAACTCTCCGTCGGCGAGTTGTGCCACGAGCGCGACCATGTCTTCGGCGATGAAATCAACGGCCCGTCGCATCGCGGCCGTCGGGTTGTTCAGTTCGTGGGCGACTCCGGCGGTGAGCTGCCCCAGCGTGGCCATCTTCTCCGTCTCGACGAGGCGCGTTTGTGCCTGCTTCAGCTTGTCCAGCGTGTCGGCGAGCTGATCGCGCTCGCTTCGCAGCTTGAGGTTCAGATTCTCGACCTCGACCTTGAGCTGGGCGGTTCGTTTGCTTCGCGTACTCAGCGAACGAATCAGGGTCGTGACGAAGTACCCGCTGAGCCAGGGGCTGGCCTGCAAGGCGGCGTCGAGCTGCTCGAATGTCAGCGGCAGCACGGTCACATCCGTGAGCGCCCGGCACGTGAAGAAGGCGCGCTGACGCTGGGCGAGTGAAAGCAAGCCGATGATCCGCCCGGCTGAATGCGTGTGAAGGACGACCTCCCGGTCGTCGATCTTGCGAAACAACTGAACCTGGCCGGACACCAGAATGGATATCTTGTCGACCGGCTCGTCCTGACGGAGTAGGACCGTACCGACGGGGTGATCGCAGCGGGGAGGGTCATCCAGCGCTTCGTCGATGGCGGCCCCCATGGCGTTTTCGACCTCCTCATCGCTCATCTCCAGGTTCGCCAGGAAGCTGCGCTTGAGCGCCGTGAGCTGGACGTCGAGCACGCGCTGTTGATGTTTGGCCGCCACGTGCGCGCGGGGGAATTGCCCGGTGTCCAAGGCACGGGCAATGCGATCCACGTCGTCCGGTGCGTGATGGACGAAGAAGCTCGTTAGCAGTGTGCGGATACAGTCGCCCAACTCGTCGCCCGTCCACGGCTTGGGCAGCGTGCGATGCAGCGCGCCGCGGTTCAAAAGCCGCGTCAGATCCTCCACTGAGGGCTGCGATGCAACCAGAACCTTGCGGGTGGCGTGGTCGTCGGGTTTTTCGTGAACCGCCAGAAGCAGATCGACGCCCGACATGCCGGTCAGGCCCTCGTCGGCCATCACCATCACGAGACGTACGGCCGGCGCGTGGAAACCCTTGATCCGCTCGAGTGCGCGAGTGGCGTCGGCAAAGCCCTCTACGTCGATGACCGGACGGCAAACCTCCTCGACGTCGCGCACCAGGGTGGCCAGCGCGTCCGGATCGGACCCGACGCAGACGACGACATATCGGGAGACCGCGTTGTCGGCATCAGGGGTCACCGCAGGACTCCGACGAGTGCCCAGAACCACTGCCCACCCACGAGGAACAACACCAAGCCGACCGCACCGACGAGGACGCCGACCCGTGCCAAGTCTTTCGTACGGACCACACCGGTGCTGATGGCAACGGCGTTGGGCGGCGTACTGATCGGCAGCGCCATGGCGAGAGACGATCCGATGGCCACGAAAACAGCCGCCGTGACCGGGCTAACCGCAATGCTCTCCGAGAGTGCCAGCGTCATGGCCAAGGGCACCATGAGGTTGGCCGTCGCGCTGTTGGAAATCACGGTGCTCAGCACCAGCGCCGTTACGGCGAGCATGGCGATGATCATGCCGGGGGACATGCTGTTCCAGTCGATGAGCCCGAGTAGCCAAGCGTCGAGCCCACACGTACCGACGCCAACACCCAACGCAATACCGCCGGCCACCAGCCATAGTACGTGCCACTGAATCGACTGCAAGTCCTTCGCCGAGAACACGCGTGTCGAAAGCAGCACGGCGACCGGGATGAAGCCCACGATACTCGAACTCATCCCGTGCACTTTCGACGTCAGCCAGAGGACGATCGTCGCGGCGAACGTCACGTAGAAGATGATCGCAGGCAGAGACTTGTTGAAGGTCGAGTCGATACTGAGTTCGATTTTCTTGCCACCGAAGTGATAGAACTTCCCGATAACCAGCCAAACCGCCGCCAGAATGACAACCACGAACGGGATCGTCATCAGCATCCACTGAAGGAAGTCGATGTTGGTCCCATGGCGGGCAAGCGCACCGATTGCAATGGCGTTGGGCGGTGTTCCGATCGGGGTGCCCAAACCACCCACATTCGCGGCGATGGGAATACACAGGGCCAGCCCCGTCCGCATTCGGTCCTTCGCCGGAAGCTGGCTCATCACCGGCAAGACGACCGCCATCATCGTCGCGGTCGTGGCGGTGTTGCTCATGAACATCGAGAAGATCGCCGTAATGGCGATCAGTCCGAGCAGGATCATCGGCGCGGATGTGCCGAGCGGGCGCAGGAGAACGCGGGCGAGGTTGCGATCCAAGTCAAACTTGGCGGCACCGTGCGCCAGGAAGAACCCCCCCAGAAACAACATCAAGACGGGGTCCGCCAGCGTACCGAAGAACAAGCGATGGGAGGGCGCCTCGAAATCCTCCGGCAAGCCGATCAGGCTCTTGCTGCTCACGAGAAGGATTTCGAACAGGATGATGAGCACCGCCGTCGCGTGAAGTGGGATTGCCTCCGTAACCCACAGAGCGATAGCAGCCAGGAAGATGCCGAATACGCGGTGCCCTTCCTTGGATAAGCCCGGGAACTCCACCACCCACGGCAGGAGGAACAGCAGGATCGCGACGACGAGCCCGATATACTTCCCTCTTGTCATCGCGCCCCCGGGCCTTGGGCTCACGGGTTGCTTGTGTGGCATGATCTGCTCGCGTTTGCCGGGTACTCGCAAAAAGAGGGCCGGGAGGACACTCTGTCACAAGTTGCCGTCCGGATCAAGCCGTCTGACTCGCGTCATTTGATGGCGTGTCCTGAACCGAGCCGCGACCGTAAGGGAGCGGATGCACAAGGGCGGCGGATACCGCGGTCAACCGCTTCCTTACAGGCGTGGCTCGGATCACCCATCGATTCACAGGCAACGGAGCGCTAGCGCCGTCTGGACAGGCACCGGCGTCAATGACTTCGACCGATGTCCCATCCTTGAAGGGCCTGTCGATTTACTCGCCCACGGCGATCCCCGATGTAGCGTCACCCCTTGTGGGTGACGAGAAACGCGGGCACGCCACCCACAAGGGGTGACGCTACAGACTAAACCGACAAGCCCTGAAGGGCTCGACGTTCTTCCGGCACATCTCAGCCGGCTTGTTCGCCTGCTTCTCGTAGGTTGCCGGCACGCTCCTCGGCGAAGTCTTCCATGCACCCGATGACGGAGAAGAAGCGATCGTAGGGTGCCGTGCGAACGACCTGAACACGTTTGTATCGCGGTGCCCGACTCTCGGGATCAAAGGTCAGTTCGATCCTCTCGCCCGGTGTCGGCCGATCCCGCGTCGGAGCGATGAGGGCGATGCCGGATGGGGAGACGTTGCTGACCCATCCGGCACAGGTTCTCGTGGCCCTCTCTCGTACCCACGAGATGCGATCCGCGGGAGTGGTTTGCCGCACCTCCGAGCGCCGTTCCGATTGGTACGCCGGTTCGCTCATTCGGAATCCTCCTGCTCGAAGCACCGCTTGATCAGGGCATCGATCTTGGCTGTTCCGACGCAAATGCACGTGTCGGCCGCACCGTAGTACATCTTCACCTCGCGTGTCTGCTCTTCGAGGATCGCCCCGCAGGAGAAGACCACGTTGCCAATATCCCCCACCCGTTCGCAGTACTCCCTCGGCGTGAGAATCGGAATCGCCGCCCGCCCCAGCACGTGGGCGGGGTTCTCCAGATCGAGCATCACCGCGCCAAGGCGATAGAGCGGTCCGGCGGCGGCTTCCTTCACGCCGTGGTAGATCTCCAGCCAACCCTGCTCCGTTTCGATGGGCGGCGCGGAGGCGCCGATCCGTGAGCAGTCCCAATGATCCGGTCGGGTGGTCATCACCACTTCGGACCCGCCCCAGTGGATCAGATCGTCCGAGTAGGAAATCCAGATGTTGCCGGTTGAACCGACGTTGGGCCGATCGAGCCTCGCGTAGTGCCCATTGATCTTCTTGGGAAACAGGGCCCCGTCCTTGTTGACGGGCTCTGAGATCAGTGCGATCCGCTCGAACGTTTGAAAATCATCCGTTCGGGCCAGGGCGAGCCGCGGGCCGTAGTGGCTGTACGCCGTGTACATCACGTAGTACGTGCCGTCCAGCAGGGTGATCCGCGGGTCTTCGATACCGCACGCTTCGTAGGTGGCGAACAACCCCTCCTCCGCGGGCGTCATGACCGGCTCGGGAGCAACCACGAAGCGATAACCGTCCTCGCTTTGTGCCAGGGCGAAGATCGATCGTCCTCGTTGATCCTCAACGCGCACCAGCAGCAGGTACTCATCGTGGAACTTGATGGCCGCCGCGTTGAAAACCGTGTTGCATCTGAAGGGGATATCCTCCAGTTGGATGATGGGATTTCCCTCCCAGCGGTGAATGACGTCTCTTCCGACGAGCCTCGCTTTTGCGTGTGGGGGCGAGACTCTGTCTTGCATGAGTACGGGCATGGGCAACCTCCTTGGGTTGGCAAAATGAAAATCAGACCGGACGACCTCCCATTCAATACGCGGCGGCGGCAACCCTTGCTACCTTGCCGTCCGTACACGGGCCGGCGGCGATGACCTCGGCCGGTGTCCCCTGCTTGAACTGCTCGAAGTTCTTCTGGAACATCTCAGCCAGCTTCTTCGCCTGCTTGTCGTAGGCCGCCGGATCGCTCCACGTGCTGCGCGGGTTCAGTATCTCGGCGGGCACACCGGGAGCCTCGACCGGCACCTGGAATCCGAAGAACGGATCGGTCGTGGTCGGGGCGTCGGCCAGGGAGCCGTTCAGTACGGCGTCCAGCAGCGCACGCGTCACGCTGATCTTCATCCGCGAGCCGATCCCGTAGGGACCGCCGGTCCAACCCGTGTTGACGAGCCAGCAGTCGGCTTTGTGAGTCTTGAGCTTCTCGGCCAGCAACTCGGCGTAGGCGGACGGATGGCGCACCATGAAGGGTGCCCCGAAGCAAGCACTGAACGTCGCCGACGGCTCGGTCACGCCCGCCTCGGTTCCGGCCACCTTGGCGGTGTATCCGCTGATGAAGTGGTACATCGCCTGCTCGGGCGTCAGCCTGGCGATCGGCGGGAGCACGCCAAAAGCATCGGCGGTCAGCATCACGACGTTGCGCGGGTGGCCGGCTTTGCCCGACGGCACGATGTTCGGAATGTGCGTCAGGGGATAGCAGGCGCGGGTGTTCTCGGTGATCGTGGAGTCATCCAGGTCGATCTGGCGCAGCGCCGGGTCCATGGCGACGTTCTCGAGGATCGTGCCGAATTGCCGTGTGCACTCGTAGATCTCCGGCTCGGACTCCTTCGAAAGGTTGATGACCTTCGCGTAGCAGCCGCCCTCGAAGTTGAAGATGCCGTCATCGGACCAGCCGTGCTCGTCATCGCCGACGAGCATGCGATCGGGATCGGCCGACAGCGTGGTCTTTCCTGTTCCCGAGAGGCCGAAGAAGATGGCGACGTCGTCCGGGTTGCTCTTGCTGACGTTAGCGGAGCAGTGCATCGACATAATGCCCCGGCCCGGTAACAAGTAGTTCATAATCGTGAAAATCGACTTCTTGATCTCGCCGCCATACGCCGATCCGCCGATCAGAATCAGCTTCTTGGCCAGGTTCAACGCCACAAACGTGCCGCTGCGCGTTTGGTCCACGTCGGGGTCGGCGTGGAAGTTCGGGCAGTGTAGGATGGTGAACCCGGGCACGAAGTTCTTGAACGAGTCCTTCTCGCGCGGTTGCTGGATAAAGATGTTCCGGGCGAACAGGCTGTGCCAGGCGAACTCGGTGACGACGCGAACCGGCAGACGATAGCGCTCGTCGGCCCCGGCGTAGCAGTCCTGCACGAAGACCTTCTTGCCGCGCAGGTAGGAGCACATCCGCTGGTGAATGCTGTCGAAACGCTCGTTCGCATACTTGACGTTGATCTTCCCCCACCAGACGTCCTTGCTGCTGCCCGGCTCATCGACGACGTACTTGTCCTTCGCCGCACGCCCCGTGTGCTGTCCCATGCGCACGACGAGTGGACCCAGGTGCGAGATCTGCGCCTCCGACTGGCGGATGGCGTTCTCGTACAAGGCCGGCGTCGACCGGTTCCAGTACACACTCCCGAGATTGGTCAGGCCAATGCCTTCAAGCCCCTTGGCACAGTTAAGATCCGACATCTCCATGGCACGTTTCTCTCATTTGTTTCGAACCCGAATGGCTGAGCCACTCTCGGAGGCAAGCGCACACCGCGCCTGCCAAGCCGCCATGCGGTCACTTTGGCGACCGCGCGCGGCACCGTTATATCGGTCATCCGGCGGCGCGGTTTGAGGAGGTGCGTGTTGTTTTCAATTGAAACTCCAGCCGCCTCGGCAGCATCGGTGGGCGAGTTCCGCTACGGCCAGTAGCCTGAGAGTCCGTGAGTAACGGCTTACGTCCTCGCAGGCCGTTTCCTCCGGCAAGCGTTTATGCGCACAACGGCCGGCGAGGACGCCGGCCGCTACAGCGAGACACGAAACATTCGTGTGGGCCATAGAGGATGGCCACACCCTTCACGGCGGAATCCGGGACGTTCGCTTGAATCGACCAGGTCGTCCTGGTAGGATGGCTGGTCGATATCTCGTAAGTGGGAAATCCTATTCACGCCTGCTTCTTGCCTTGAGGTGGTCTAACCGATCGTTCCTTGCGACACATGCCGGTGTTGCGGCGCGAATAGGCTTTGGGATCTCATGCTGCAAACATGGCGGGTACGGTTCCGGGCGAGCAATGCCGATCGCTCAAGAGATTTCCGTGTCGCCGTAGGGGAAGTCTGAACAGGAGCTTGAAACATGACACGTTCTGTGATGCCTGCGGGTGGGCTGATTGTTGTGATGGTTCTGATGGGTCTGGGCATGACGGCGAGCGCCGGTGCTCAGGGAGTGACCGCCCAGACGGAATGGTTCGCCCTTGCGCAAGACATACCTGAATCGGCCACGCAGGTGCTGTTGGAGCCGGTATCGGATACGGAACTGGAGATCACCGTCAGGGCTCCGCGCGTCTGGACAACACCGATCCGCGGCTCCGACGGTAACGGGTACGTACAGTTGAGCCTACCGGGCGGAGGAGCCACCGCCGAACAAGTGGGTTGGCCGGAGATGCCGTTCAAGGGGTTCTTCCTGGAGATCCCGTACGGAGTGGACGTCTCCGTGACTGTTGAGCCGAGCACGCCAATCTCGCTCGGAACCGGTTTCAACGTTTATCCGCATCAGCCTCCACAACCCGACGGCGGCAACGACGACGATTCCTCCTTTCAAATCGATGAGGAGGCCTACGCCCGCAACACGCTGTTTCCTCCCGTCTCCGTGGTGACAAGCGATCCGGGATTCATCCGGGGACGGCGGGTGATCTTCGTCGAGGTTTTCCCGGTGCAGTACAATCCCACGACCACTGAATTATGGGCGCTTGCATCGCTGCGCTTCACGGTGCGTTTCCAAGGCCCCATCGACCCGTCGGGGGAGGCGCGAAAACAGCGGTTGGCCACCGGTACGTCAGAGGCACTGGCCCGGACATTGCTTCTCAACTACGAACCGGTCCGGCACGTGTCCGAAACAACGACTCGGCGCCTCTCGACCGGAACGTCGGCCGACTACTTGGTGATCGTGGAAGACTCGCTCTACGAAGAGGCGTTGCCGCTCGCCGAATGGAAGCACAAGAAGGGCTTCATCACGCGGGTCGTGAAGATGTCGGAGGTTGGAAGCACCTCAACCGACGTGAAGAACTACATTCAAGACGCCTATGACAACTGGACCCCCGCACCGTCCTTCGTTCTGCTGGTCGGCGATTATCAGGACGTGCCTTCGGCCTACTACAGCGGATACTACTCCTGCACGTCGGACCATACCTATGCCTGTGTCGACGGGTCCGATTACTACCCCGACCTCACCCTGGGCCGGCTGTCGGTCCACACCGAGTCGGAGTGCACCAACGTGGTCAACAAGATCCTTACCTATGACCGCACCCCGGACACGGGGAGTTGGTATGACGACTTCCTGGCTGCCGGCTATTTTCAGGATGACGGCGACGGTTACCCCGAGAACGATGATGATGGCATCGCGGATCGCTGGTTCATGGAGACAAGCTCGACGATCTACGATTTCATGGTCAACGATAAAGGATGGGGCGGGCACTCGGCTCTGTGCACCACGTACTGGCCCTTGACTCATCCAACCAACGATTACCACTTTCGATCCAGCAGTTATCCCCATCGGTCCGATCTCAACCAGGTCCGCTGGGGTGCAAGCCCGTATCCCGACCCGGTGCCCACCTGGATCGTCGATCTCTGGACCAGTGGATCACAGGCCACCAGCGACGTGACGACCGCGCTCAACGCCGGCGTGGGCATCGTCCAACACCGGGACCATGGTGGTGAGACGAGTTGGGGCGATCCCTACTTCTCCACCAGCCATATCAGCGGATTGTCGAACGGGGTGAAAACACCCGTCGTCTTCAGCATCAACTGCCTCACGGGGTCATTCCACCGCGGGGGTGGCGATTGCTTCTGCGAGGCCTTTCTGAAAAAGAGTTCCGGCGGATGTGTCGGTATCGTCGGCGCAACGCGGACCAGCTTCTCCGGCTACAACGACCTGCTGGCCCACGGAACGTACACCTGTTTCTGGCCGGAGTACGACACGAGCTACAGCAACACGACCTATGCACATTCCTGGCGTCCGGCCGAGGCGCTCAACTACGGAAAGTACTACATGCGCGTCTACGAAGGGTCGGGCAGTGGTACGGAGGGTGAGTTCTACATGTTTCACTGGTTCGGCGATCCGGAGATGCCGCTGCGCACCCAAACGCCCCAGTCTCTTGCCGTGGACCATCCGGCGGCAACCATCATGGGCTACCCTCAGGACATAACCGTCACGGTCGAGCAGGGCGGTTCACCTTTGTCCGGTGCTCTGGTGGCCATCTCCCATCCGACTGGTGACGATCACTGGTCCGATGTGACGGATGTCGGCGGCGAAGTCACTTTCTCGGGAATCACCTTCCATGAGTTGGGGGATTATGGCGCAGTGGTCACTGAACGCAACTCCATACCCTACGAGGGGACCATCATCGTGGGCCTCGCCGGCGAGGACTGCAATGACAACGGGGTTGAGGACGTGTACGACGCTACGGGAGCGACCAGTGAGGACTGCAACAACAATGGCACCCCCGACGAGTGCGAGATCGATGAGAACAGCGGCGCCCCGGGTGGACCGTTCTACTGCACCGAGAACTGCGATCCCGACTGCAACAGCAACGGTGTTCCAGACGATTGTGATGTTGCCGGCGGTGACTGCAACGACAACGGTACCCCCGACGAGTGCGAGATCGATGAGAACAGCGGCGCCCCGGGTGGACCGTTCTACTGCACCGAGAACTGCGATCCCGACTGCAACAACAACGGCGTTCCAGACGAATGTGATGTTGCCGGCGGAACCGGTGGTGACTGCAACACGAACGGCATACTCGATGACTGCGACATCGCCAACGAGACCTCCAACGACTGCAACGCCAACAGTGTGCCCGACGAGTGTGACGTGGGGCTTTGCGCCAGTGTTTGGGACGGGTTCCAGGCTGACCCGCCGTTCGTCCCCTATGGCGGCGTGCACGGTATTGACTTCGTCGCCGGCGACGGAAGTGTCTGGGACAACCCGTCGGGCAGTGCCACGGTCAGGTCTGCCGGCTGTGAAACGGGCGAATCCGACGACTACATGATCCGAGTGACGTCGCCCTCTGAGGATCCACAGGACGCATACATCACCAGCGAATACTTCGAGACCGACGCGGGCGAGCTGCCGCCCGAGGCGTACGTTTATGCGCTGTCTTTCCACCCCAGGATCGATGTGAACATCGATTCCAAGTACGATTGGGAGTTCCTTCTCTACGACGCAGAG
>Ga0190284_1000374_pt1 | contig 27143 bp, 18 predicted proteins | sample 48691812_MG_FD_161668 | JGI IMG/M metagenome (GOLD analysis project Ga0190284, IMG submission 161668) | Hydrothermal vent microbial mat bacterial communities from Southern Trench, Guaymas Basin, Mexico - 4869-18-1-2_MG | ecosystem: Environmental > Aquatic > Marine > Hydrothermal vents >...
CGGGCTTCCTCGTGCATGCCTGCGGTGAAGTGCTTGGGTGCGCCGGATGCGGGAAATCCGCACGTCCGGTGCGATGAGGGGGGAGGAGCCTTCTGAAAAGGAAGGCCCTCTCCTACTCTACTGGTTTCATTGGTTTTTGGATCATTGCCGGTGTTCGTTTCTTGGAAGGACTGGTTTTGGCGCCAGGAGTTTGCTGACCCATGAAAACTTTGCTGCTGTTGATGCTTCCCCTTGCCCTCTGGCAGACCGCGTTGATCCTGCCGGGTCGCGATCCGCACGCCGCCGGAGAGCGGGCTTACGCGCAAGGAGACTACCGGAAGGCGTTCGAGGCTTTCCAGGAAGCGGTGATCAATGCCGGCGATGGAGCGGCGCCGGAGCTCCTGTACAACCACGCGCTGGCGGCTCTGCGCGCCGGTTTGCTGCTCGATGCCGAGGTCACGGCGGAGAAGGCTGCGGCCCGCGGCGGCCGCGAATTTTCAGCGCTGCGTGATTTTCTGTTAGGCAACACTGCGTTTATGCGCTCACGCAAGGCCGAGGTGTTGGCCGACGAGCCGGACGCCAAGCCGTCGGCCTTCGACGCGGCGATCGCCCACGCCGAGCAGGCTCGCCTCCACTGGCAGCGCGCGGCGGCAAGCCGCGACGACTGGGCAGAGGCACGACGCAACGTAGAGCGCGCGCTACTCGCGCTGGAGGCGCTGAAGAAAAAGCGCGAGGCCGCGGAGCAGCGCAGGCTGCAGACGAAAGACAAGCAATTCAACGAAAAACAGCTCGATCCGAGCCTGCAGTCACAGCTCGACGATGCGGGTGACACGGAGGAGCAGGATTCGAAGGTGGAGCCGCTGCTGACCGAGCTGGCCACGGAGCAGCTCGTCCAGAGCCTGCTCGAGAAGCTGGAGCGTAAAGAACAGGAGAAACTCGAGACGCGCAGGGCCGCGCGGCGTGCGCGCGGGGCCGAGGTGGAGAGGGACTGGTGAGAGGTTTTTCGTCCGTTCTGCTGGTGTGGGTCTGGATCTGGGTATGCGTAGGAGTATGCCCGTGGCCGAGCCTGTGCCAGAGCGCCCCCGACGATCTCAGCGACGCGACCGAGACCGCTGTCGAGGACCGTGCCTTCGTGGAGCTGCTCGTGCCGCGAAGCACCTACTTCGTGCACGAGCCGATCCGGTTGCGGCTGCGCATCGGTGTCGACGTCCGTTTCTTTTGCGACCAGGTCATCCAGCCCTTCCGCCGGCGGCTGGACGTGCCGGTGCACGTGCAGGCGAGCTGGTTCGAAAACCTCACGGGCACCCTGCCTCACGAGGAGGGAGCAGCGATGCCGGCCCCCCCCACCGGTCAATCCGCCGGCGGAGAGCGTCTGAGCTTCGTGCTCAACGACACCGTGGTCGAGGCGGTGCATCTCGCTGACCGCCTCGTAGAGGAACGTACGTTCACGGTGCTGGAGATCGAGCGCAGCTACCTCCCCATCCGCGCGGGCAAGCTCGTGATTCCCGCACCGGCGCTGCGCTTCGCCTACGCCACGCGCTTCCGCGACGATCTGATCAACGGCCGTGTGCCGAAGGACCGATTCGACGCGATGGTCCGCGGCCGGACGCTCGAGCTGTTGATCAGGCCGCTGCCCGTGGAAGGGCGCCCCGCGGAGTTCACCGGCGCCGTGGGAGACTTTGTCGTCAATGCCGAAGCCGACCGGCATGACCTCGATGTCGGTGAGAGCTTCCGGCTGATCGTGCGCATCGAGGGCCGGGGCGACCTGAAGTCTTTCGGCCCACCGCGGCTGAGCGGGTTCGAGCGATTTCATATCTTTGGAAGGATCGAGAAGAAACGTCGCGCGCACCGCACCTTCATCTACGACCTCGCGCCGCTCGGAGCGGACGTAACCGAGGTGCCTTCGATCCGCTTCGCTTTCTTCGATCCCGGCCCTTCCGCCGGCTACCACACAGTGCAGACCGAGGCGATTCCGCTCGCGGTACGGGCCCCGCCCGGGGGAGCGCGCTTGGCTGCCGGACCGGGCGACGGGATCGTGCCGATCGTGCCGGGCGAGAACGACATTTTCGGGCCCAAGCCGATCGCCGTCGCGGGAGCTGCCTCGTCGCGGCTGCACGGCGACGCGGCACGCGCTCTGAATCCGGCGGCGCTGATAGCTGGAATCATTGCCCCCTGGCTGGCGGCCGTCGGACTCCTCTACTGGCTGCATGCGCGGGAAAAGCGGAGAGGCGATCCGGACGGGGCGCGGGCGCGTGGCGCCGCGGCCGCCTTCAGGGCAAGCGTGCGCCGGCGGCACGTGAAGCTCGCGCAGGTCTTCGCCGAGTACCTGGCGGCACGGCTGTGCCGCTCTGCGGCGGCGGCAGTGATCGTGCCGGACTTGGCGGCACGGCTCGAAGCGGCCGGCCTGCCGGCCGATCCGGCGGAGCGGGCCGCGGCGTTGCTGGACGAGCTGGTGGCGGCGCGCTACGGCGGTCCGGCACTAGCCGAAAGCCGGGACCTGAACGCCGCGCGCGCGTTGGTCGACGAGTTGGAGCCGCTCTTTCGAACCATCGATGACGAGCGGAAGGAGCAGACACCATGATGGCACCGCTGCCGCTGTTGATCGCTCTGCTTCTCGGCCCGGGCGGCCCCGCCGGGGCTGACATCGAAGCCGGGCTCGAGGCCAACCGCGCAGGGAACGCATACCGCGCCGGTCGGTTCGAGGAGGCGCTCGTGCGGTACGTCGATCTGCTGGCCGAGCCGGGCGAATCCGAAGGAGAGTTGCTGTATAACATGGGCAACTGCGCCTACCGCCTCGAGCGCTACGCCGAGGCGGTGCTCTACTACCGGCGCGCCTTGGTGCGCCTGCCGCGCGATGGAGAGGCGGTTTTCAATCTACGAATGGCCGAACGCCAGCTCAACACCGACAGCGAGGCTGTGGAACCGTTCATCTCCGCTCTGCAAGCGCTCGCCGGTTCGTTCACACTCGGTGAGTTTCTCCTGCTGATCGGTGCACTGCAGGGTCTCGGACTCGTGGGCCTGGTGCTCCTGCGCCGCCGGTACGCGGCACACAGCGGGACGACGGCGCTGATGGTCGTGTTGGTGCTCGTAGGGCTGGCCGGTGCGGTCCGGCTGGTGCACGGCAAATGGTTCCCCGGTCCGCCGTACGGCGTGGTCCTGGCCGAGGAGATCACCCTGCGCTCCGAGCCGCATTCCGCCATGCCGACGACCTACGAGCTCGAGGCCGGGACCGTGCTGCGAGTCCTGGAGATGTCCGACCGCTGGATGTATGTCAGCCACCCCGAAGGCTCCGGCTGGACCGAGCGTGCTGGTGTCGGGATCGTGGATTAGCACACGCCTCCCGAGGTTAAATCGAATTCACCTTCGACGAACCGGTCCCGCTACAAACACAAGAAAGCCTTTTCCCTGGTGTTGGGAAGTACCGGTCCACGACCGCACCACAAAGGTCTTCTACCTAAATCATTCGTCACAGCCAACCGTAGCCCGACCGGTTTAGGGAGGGCGACGAGGCGCGGTCAATCGTCGATGCGCACTACGATTGCTCGCATGGACCTGCTCGTATGTACGGTGGAGCAATCCAACAGTCGTCACGAATGCCAGGTATCCTGGCCCTCCATCACTGTCGGGCTACTGACAGGACTATCTCAAAGCAGGCCAAACGATGAAGCTACGGTTTGTCGCTACTCTCCGAAAGAAACTGACTGACTCGTACAACGAGAGCCCAGGTCAATCCCCCCGAAAAATCTGGTGTGCGCGCCAGGACGGATGCTGATCCGCAATCGTCATACCCTTCTTTGCAAAACCCGGGATTGCTGGTATGGTGAGTAACAGCCCCATTTCGAGAGGACGCGTTCATGAATAAACTGATCCCGACTTCGATGCTCTTCGTTCTGCTCTTCTGCGCCGCGGTGTTTCCTGGAACTTTGAAGGAAATGTACGATACGGCCCTACCCGGCCACGGTTACGACAAGGTCATATCGCTGCAAACGGGGGCCCTCTACGAGGGCGGGCTCTACATCGGCAAGACGTTCAACCGCATCACCGCGCAGTTCGACGGCCACGAGGGAGAGGATATTCTCATTCAGGGCAACGGCGCGGTGCTCGATCTACGTGGCGGCGAGATCTGCATCTCCTACTGTTCGAACCGGCTCGACATCCTCGACTGCGTGGTGATCAACGGCGACATCCGCTACCGCGGCATGGAAGTTCACCCGCAGGTTTTCAAACCTGTGGGTTCAGTAAGTCATGTAACATTCTACGGGCCCCATGATCACGGCGTCCGCATCTACGGCTGCGGCGACAACATCCTGGCGGAGAGGAATATCTTCGTGGACGCCGTCGACACCGGTGTTGATGTCATCTGCTGGTCGGGCTCCCCCACGATCTGGCTGCCCACCGGATCGAATGTCGCCTTCAGCGGGCTGGGTTACGGTTTCCCGACGTTGAAAGACAACTGGTCCTTCCACACCGATGCAGCGGCGAACAAGGACCCTCTCAGGCATTTTGCCAAGATCTGCGAGTATGGATGATCCCCGCCCGTCCCATGGCAAGATGCCATGAAACCACCATACAACAACATCGTCGGCATCGATCCGGAGCTCAGCGATCCGTCGAACGGGGACTACCGCCCGGTGCCTGGATCCCCGGCGATCGGTTACGGATGCCAGACCTTCACCGACGAAGGCCATGACAGGCCGCCACAACCTCCCGGTCGGACGCTGCCCGCTCAGGGACCCGTCAGCCGGCCCGCGAAGCCTTTGAAAACCGGCACGATCGTGGTCTCCGGCCCGATCACGGAGAACACGCTCTGGGACGCGGCCAAGGTCGAGGTGGTAGGCGATGTGACCGTCGAGAACGGAGTGACGCTGGCCATCGCGCCCGGTGTGCTGGTCGAGTTCCAGGATTATTTCGAGCTGGCGGTGCAGGGCAGACTGTTGGCGGTGGGCACGTCGATCGAAAAAATAGTCTTCACCAGCGATGAGCCGCAGATGTTCACCGCCGACGGTTCCCGCGCCGGCTGCTGGCACGGCATACGCTTTCACGACACCCCCGAGACCAACGGGACATCACGGCTGGAGCACTGCATCCTCGAATACAGCAAGGCGACTCCTCTCTCCGGGGCTCCCTTTTCCCAGGGGAAGAGCGCTCCCTCGGTGCCCGTCTTCGCCAAAAATCAGATCTATCCCTACGGCGGCGGCGCCATCTCGGTGTGTGGCTTCTCCAAGCTCGCGGTTCGGAGCTGCATCATCAGGCACAACGTGGCGCTGTGCGGCGGCGCTGTTTTTCTCTATCGCAACGCCAACCCAAAAATCACCGGTAATCTGATCGCCGGCAACCACGCGCTGGAGAACGCCAGCGCGCTCTACTGCGCTTACTCCTATCCCCTCCTGTCGAACAACACAATCGACGGCAACGTGATCCACAACAACGACAATCCGTATATCGAATCGTGCGCGATTTTTTGCTTTCTGGCCAAGCCGCAGATCACGAACAACATCATCCGGGACAACGATCCGGAGTTCCTGTACATGCACAGCCAGCTCTGGCAGAACAAGAGCTACTACACGCGGTACAACAATATCGAGGGCTACGGAAGCGAGCACAGCAACATCGACGCCGATCCGCTTTTCGTCGAGCCCGGCATAGGTGATCTTCACCTGAGTTACGGCTCACCCTGCATCGACGCCGGGAGCAATGCGGCGGCGACCGCAAACGGTGGCATCGATTTCGAAGGCGATCCGCGTTTGACCGGCGGCGTCGTAGATATCGGATGCGACGAGTTTCACAGGCATCTCTATTCGACCGGCGAGGCCGCGCCGGGGGGCTGCATCGATCTCAGAGTGATCGACACGCCGGGGACGACGCCCGTCACCGTGGCGCTCGGATCGGGTACCCACAATCCACCGCAGCCCACGCCGTACGGCGATCTCCATCTCCTGGGGCCGCTCCTTTGGCAGAGAAACATCGGCGCCATTCCACCGAAGGGCATCCTGCGCTACCCGGTTGCGATTCCCCCGTCGGTTCCGCCAGGCGGCCCCCATCCATTCCAGGCTCTGCTCGGGCCACCGGCACCAGGATCGCAGCTCTCCAATCTGTTGATGATAACGATCGATTAAAAAGCACTCGACTCAATATCAATCCCGCAACTCGCAACCTCATGCGCGCCGCTCCGCACGGAGAAGCCAGTCAATCCCGCCGTTCGACTTGCGGTTGCAGATGGGTGGCTTCTGTTGTGAAATGCCGTTGGAGCGGTAGGAAAGCCCGTTTCAGCACGGCGGGATGCGTCCTTGACATCTCGCCGCCAGACGCTAGACTCGTCGACTCAGCGCCAAAAACCGTTGAAACGAGCACCTGGAGACCGAGTGACCGCATGGCCGCAGCAGAACAGATGACCGTCGCGTCGGGCAACCTTCTCAAACGCATCGCGTCCGACTACTGGCTCGGTCTCAAGGGTCTCTTCACCTGCCCGCGCGAACTCTGGATCGCCTTCGCCATCAAGGTGCTGGAGAGCCTTTGCTACTTCTCCTCCGTGCTGGTACTCATGGTCTTTCTGACCCGGGATATGGGGCTGGACGACGTGGCCGCCGGGACGATCTTCGGCGTTTTCTCGGCCTCCATGTCCTTCTTCATGCTCTTCGTGGGGTTCATTGCGGACAGTTTGGGCATCAAGAAGGCGCTGATCGTGGGCCTGCTCATCGCGCTCGTGGGCAGGGTTTCGATCACGTTCACGACGTCGCCCTGGATGGTCTATCCCGGCCTCTTCTTCCTCTCCGTGGGCTTCGCCTATATGATCCCGCTGCTCGCCGCGGCGGTGAAGCTCTTCAGCACGAAGAAGGCCCAGAAGTACGCATTCTCCTGGTACTACGTGGTGATGAACGTGGGCAGCTTTCTCGCCGGAATAAGCCTCGATGCTCTGCGGACCAGCTTCACGCAGGAGATATCGTTTTCCGTGTTGGGCCTGGACCTCATCATCCGGCCCTTGCAGATGATTTTCTTCGTGGCCATCATCGCCACCCTGGTCTCGATGGTGCTCGTTCTTTTTTGCATCCGATCGCGCATCCCGAAAGCCGACGAGGACGCCGCGGACGAGGAGCAGACGCCCGACGCAGAAACCAACAATGCACCGCGAAGGAGCCCCTGGCAGGTGATGCGCGAGGTGACACGGGAGAAGATATTTTGGATCTTCATCGTCTTCATCTTCCTCCTGGTTCTCGTGAAGATGATCTTTCAGTACAACCACTCGCTCTACCCGCTCTACATGGAGCGGATCGGGTTGAAGGAGTGGACCGGCAAGCTCTACGCCATCAATCCGCTGATCGTCATCTTCCTGGTGCCGGTGATGACCGCCGTCACCGGCCGCATGCGGGGCTACACCGTGATCATGGCGGGCAGCTTCATCGCCGCAGGCTCGGTCTTCATCTTGGGCTTCGGCGAATCGATTCTGCTCATCTTGCTCTTCCAGGTGGTGCTCTCCATCGGCGAGGCGATCTACTCGCCGCGGGTCTACGACTACACCGCATCGATCGCACCCAAGGGGAAGGAGGCAAGCTACATGGCCTACTCCAAGGCGCCCATGTTCTTCGCCAAGGTTGCCGCCGGGCCGCTGACCGGGCTCCTGCTGTTCAATCTCTGTCCCGAATCGGGAGCGCGGAACACGGAGCTCATGTGGATCATCGTGGGCGTTTCGACCATGCTATCGCCGATCACCCTGCTGCTCGGGAGGCGCTGGCTCGACGTGGAGAGCAGAAAAAAGGTAATACTTTAGCCAAGTGTTGTGGAAAGAGCGCGTAGGGCGTATGAGAGCCGATGAAGCTGACAATCAACCACTCCGTGGCTGCCTGCAGCTTATCGCCTGACCCTTTGCGGTTTTGCCGCGATTCAATGGTGTCGATTTTCACATGGCTAAACAGTTACGAAAAAAAAACAGGGTGACGGTGATCGCCGTCGACTCGACAAGGCGCCCCGATTTTCGGAACCGACAGCCGGTGTGATACCACCTCTGATACCATCGGCGCGGATCCCCGAACCTTGAAATCGATGATTTTTTTTACATACTGCATCCTACGAGGAAACAATGAAACACCATTTTTGTATCGTAATTGTTGTTCTCCTGAGCCTCGGCTTACTGACTATCGATGCTCTTTGCAGCGGATCGGACTCGGCCACCTCAGGGCCGTTGTTGTTAGAAGGTGTCCGCGTCTTCGACACGACGAGCGGCACGCTGAGCGATGCATGCAACATCCTGATCGTCGATGACGTCATCAAAGCCGTGGGAGACGCGAAGCCCGAACTCGAGGGGCTGCGCCGGATCGACTGCTCGGGAAAGTACGCCGTGCCAGGATTGTTCGACTGCCACACCCACCTGGCAATGCTCACCATCATGGGTGAGGGGAAGCTCGAAGAGAATTTGTGCTCTTTCGTTGCCAGTGGGATCACCCACGTGCGCGATGTGGGCGGTCCCGTGAAGGTTCTCAAAGGTCTGAGCGACAGCATCAGCTCGGGCGAACAGGAGGGACCGGAGTTCTTCTATACAGGTCCCATGCTCGAACGATCTCCCCTGACCTGGGGCGATCGCAACGAAACGCTCCCCGATTTCACGGTGGCCATCGACACATGCGAGGACGCTGACAGGGTGCTGGCCGAGCTGGCCGCAGGCGGGGCTTGCCTCGTGAAGACGTTCAGCAAGTTCGACCTGGATGTCTACAAACACCTCGTTGCAGTGGCCCGAAAACTGGGTTTGCGAATCGTTCACGATCCGGGCCCCCCCCTGTTCCACGAAATCCCTATGGACAAGGCCATCGAGCTGGGCGTGAAGAGCATCGAGCACGGCAAGGCGCCGTGGCCGGTGGTGCTGAAGGATGAGCTGAAAAAGGAGCACGACCAGCTGTTGGCAGAAAACAGCGGCAGAATGCAGCGGTCGATGTTCATGCGCAAGGTCGTTGAGCAGGGCACCGACGCGTTATCCATGGAAAAACTCGAACAGCTCGCCGGGATGATGCGCGACAAAGGCGTTTACTTCTGTCCGACGCTCCAGGTCTTCGCCGACATGGGAGATGAGCTTCCAGAAGACGTCCCGGAATCGGCGCACGAAATGGTCAGGAAGATGATGAAAGGCCTTAGTGGGATGAGCCTGCTCTTCACGAAGGAGTTGATCAAACAGAAGGTCGAGATTCTCGTCGGCCAGGACGGCGTGAGCGCCGATGGCACCTTTGCCGAGATGGCCCTGCTCGAAGAATGCGGCCTCGCAGCATCGGAGATCATCAGAGGGGCGACCCTTTATCCCGCCCGCTTTCTCGGCGTGCAGGACCGCCTGGGTTCGGTAACACCCGGCAAGGAGGCCGACATTCTGGTCGTCGACCACAATCCGCTCGAAAAGATCGACAACCTGCAAGCGACGTACCTGGTGGTGCAGCAGGGCCGCGTCGTTTTTCGCAAAGATGGGTAGGCGCGGCGCCCGAGACCGGGGGTCTGCGATCTTCGGACGGCCGAGCAATCGGCAGGCGGATCAACGCTCGATCGCATCGATCATGGCTGCCTTCAGATCAAACCGGCACGGGTGACCGAAAATTTATGCACTGGAAATGGAGGTGAGTTGATAGAATACCTCCAAGCCTCATAGCGAGTGTTCAGTCGATCGCTAGATTTCGACACCTCGCGGCACATGATTCGATACCCCGGACTCATCGAAGATCCCGGACTTATCGAAGATCCCGGACTCATCGAAGGAGCTTTCATCCAGATCGGTGAAAACGAGAACTGGAGAAGTCGAAATGAAAATCGCGCTCACCTTGTCCTTGCTTTGCTTCCTGACCGTCATCTGCCAGGCCCAGGTCGCAGAGGATAATGGATCGGTTAACGCCGTTTTCCCTCGAGCTTATGCTCCCAGCGCTCTGACACCCGGCTCGCTGACGACCATCTTCACCAGCAATCATGGTTACGGCGGCAACATGTTCGATATCACGCCGAACATGGATCTGAAAATCACCGGACTGGATATCAATGTCGATGTTGCCGGTTCTTTCGCAGCCATCGACGTCTACTATCGCGTCGGCACCAGCGTGGGCTACGAATACGATGCTACGGCATGGACCCTTCTCGTCTCCGGCTCGGGAGTCTCGGCCGGGTTGGATCTGCCGAGCTTCATCGACGTGAGCGGCAACGGTTTGGTCTTCAAGGCCCATCAGATCTACGGGATCTATGTGGATCTCACCAGCTATCCGATCCAGAACCTACGGTACACCAATGGTGGCCCCAACACCTACTCCAACGCCGAACTCAGCTTGGTGACCAACAGCGCCAACGGATCACCAGCTTTCTCCACGGCTTTCTTCCCGCGCATCTGGAACGGAACGATCTACTACGATACCCACGGCGGCCCCACACTCACCATATCGGACCTCTACGGGGGTCAAGTGGGCACCTTCACCCTGACCGGCGGCACTCCGAACACCCGCGCCTATCTGGCATATAGCCTTGCCGGGCTGGGAAGCACGTATGTACCCTTCCTGAACGTGATCCTGGATATCGCCAAGCCGGAAAAGGCCGGTCCCCCCGTGACGACCAACCCGCACGGCTCAGCGGTCTGGAACCTCCGGATACCTCCCGCAGCTTCCGGACGAACGGTCTGGTTCCAGGCGGTTCAGCACGCTCTGAAAACCAACGTGGTGCGTAAGACCATTCTCTGATAGCCCTTTGTAACACTCCTGATCGCGTTGCAGAAGCTGGTTCGATAGCGCCAACCGGTCATCCAAGACGACCACTCTCGCTGCCTGCATTCCGAGTCGAATCTCCTTGACACGGATAGGGGGATTCCCTATATCGAAGGGAATCGTTCGATCACGAGCGGGTATACCAGGACAGGTCGAGACTCGAGTCCAATCGAATCGGAAAGGGGCGCCTCATGACCGATAGTCCGGATCAGGGTGTAGCACACACGACCATCAATCCCAGCAGGCTCTTTGGCGGTAGTTGCCTGGCGCTCATCGCCACGGCGGTCTCCTTCGCGGTCCTGGCGGATATCATGGGACCGCTCAAGGAGGCCTTCATCCTCACGAACGAGCAGGTGGGATGGATTGTCGGGGCGGGAACCTGGGGTTTCACCGTCTCGATCTTCGTGCTGGGGCCGCTCTGCGACGCCCTGACGATGAGGGTGCTGCTCCGGTTCGCCTTCCTGTGCCACGGCGCCGGCGTGCTGATCATGATCTTTGCCGGAGGATTCTGGTCGCTTTTCATCGGAGCCCTGGTCATCTCACTGGGCAACGGAACCGTTGAGGCCGCCTGCAATCCCCTGGTGGCCACCATCTATCCGGACCGCAAGACGCAGAAGCTGAACAAGTTTCACGTCTGGTTCCCGGGTGGAATCGTGATCGGCGGCCTGGCCTGCTACGGCCTGGGCCAGCTCGGGATCATCGCATGGCAGGTTCGTCTCACCGTGATCCTGGTGCCGACCCTGATCTACGGATTCCTGTTCCTGGGGCAGAAATTCCCGGCAACCGAGCGCTTGCAGTCGGGAATCTCCTTCGTCGGCATGTTCAAGGCCACCCTGTTCAGGCCTCTTTTTCTGCTGCTCTTCTTCTGCATGATGATCACCGCCTCCCTCGAGCTGGGCCCGAACCGCTGGGTGCCCTCGATCCTCCAGGCTGGCGGCATCCACGGGATCCTGGTCCTGGTGTGGATCAGCGGCCTCATGGCGGTGCTGCGCTTCTACGCAGGGCCGGTGGTCCGCCGTCTCTCGCCCACCGGCATCCTGCTGGCCTCGGCGGTCTTGACCGGCATCGGGCTTTTCTGGCTCAGTTTCGCAGAGAGCGTGGGGATCGCCGTCGCGGCAGCGACCGTCTTCGCTCTCGGGGTCTGCTACTTCTGGCCCACCATGCTGGGTGTCGTCTCCGAAAGAGTCCCCCGTGGCGGAGCCCTGGCACTGGCCCTCATGGGCGGTGTGGGCATGCTCGCCGTGGGTGTGATCACCACCCCGCAAATGGGGCGTATCGCCGATGTCTACGTTCACGAGAAACTCGAGGCAACGCACGGCTACACCGTTGCTGTGCTCGAGGAGATCGTCAAGACCTACCCGGTCGCCAAGGAGCACGCCGAAGGTGGCCAAGCCGACGACATCCAGGCCGCCATCGACGACGCCAACGCAGTGCTGGCCGACCTGGCGACGAGTGGAAAGCTGCCACCCACCAAGACAGCCAACGCTCTGCGGTCAGCCAAGAAATCCAGCGGCGGAAGCGAAGCCGGCGACAAGGTCGACGGAATCCTGAATCCGGCGGAAAACTACGGCGGACGGATCTCGTTCCGCTGGATCGCGCCTCTGGCCATCATCCTGGTGATCATCTTCGGCGCGCTCTACATGCGCGACCGCCGCATGGGTGGCTACAAGGTGGAGACCATCGAATCGGCGCCCGATGATTCGTGAGATACGGCGCGGTCATGTCGAATTCGAAGAGACGGCCGATCAACCCGACGAGAGGAGCCGCCCGAAGGGGCGGCTCCTCTCATCCGGTGATTGATATTCGCTGTAATCAGGGTTCGATCACGATCGAGACGGGGTTCGACACAAAGTCATAGGTCTGCGTCAATGTGAAGGCGAAACTCAAAGTCTCACCGATGTACTGAGGACTCATCGGTCCCAGGGTGTCCAGGGTCGCCAGCCCCTTCCCCTGCCCGTCGAGGTTTCCCTTGAAGTCGAGAAACATGGGAGAGGTCAGGTGGCTCAGAATATAGTTGGTGAGCGCGTCGCGATTGAGAGGAATGACGAGCCCGCCCGGCAACATCGTGCCCGGATAGACCCCGCTCATCGTTCCTGCCACCATGTATTCGCGGCTGGAATGGGAAGCTCCTGCGTCGAGGACGAGGTCGACCGCACCGCCTGAAGAACTCGACAAAGTATAGGCGTGGGCATAGAGGCTCGGTGCCGTGATGACGCGCTCGATCTTGAAGTCGTCCACTCCCGATTCGGTGATGGAGTTGTTGGGATTGTCCTGGCTGCTAAAGCGCACTTTGATGCGGTCGTTGGGCATCACGTAGTCGGCCACATTGAAGCTCAGCTTGGTCCAACCGGCCAGGCTGGTGCTCGTCGTGTAGACGTTGACCCATGTGGCGCCGTCGTCGTTCGAGATTTCGATGTCGAAGGGATCGTCAGCTTCGTTGGCGTAGTGCCAGACGTAGACGGTGACCTGCGGTATTCCGCCGCCGCTCGTCAGGTCTAAGGTCGGTGAGATCAGTCGCGTCGGACCGCCATCGATGTCGTGGTCGCTATAGGTGGCATTGGGCGGGCCGTTGTCGGTGACAAAGCAGTAGGTCCCGGTCCCGGCGGGATTGTCATCGAGGGGCGCTACCTGCTGACCTGATGTCGGGTTGGGCACGCAACGCTCCCAGGCACCGCTGGTCAGGCTGATGTTCTCCACCGACCATCCCGTAGAGGTTTCGAAATCGTCTTGCCACGTGGTATAGACAATCGCCACATCGAAAGAGTAGAGCTCGGTGGGCGCATCGGGAGGCGAGAAGATGGTCGTGCCGCCGTCGCCGAGCGCGCTGAAATAGAGCTCCGGTGTATCGCCGGGTGTTGCCGCGGGCAGAATCGCTTGATAGAGATCCCCGCCGAGGGGTGACAGGGATGCCGTGCTGAAGGCACCGGCGGGATCCATGCGGTAGTGGAGCAGCCCCGAGCCGGGGACGTAGCTTTGGTCGCCGGGCTTGATTTCTATACGGAGCGGCGTCGCGGGACCGGGAGGAATCATACCGTTAGGGGGACCGTCGGGGAACTGCACGAAGAGAGCGGGCTTGGTGATGCCGAGGAACGGGTCGCCGGCGACCGTCATGCCGTAGTGCCAGGCGATCTCTTCGTCGTTGTAGGGCGCGATGTAGTTGAACCACTGGCGGAAGGCTTCACCGAACGACTCGTTCAGGCCGAAGGGCTGGTAGAAGGCGTAGAACTCGAGCATGGAGCCGGTTTTCGTGCTGCCGATCACGGCGAGGCTCGTTCGGCTCGAGTTGTAAATGTAGGCGCCTCCCAAAAAATCCTGATCCGTATACCGGAGCGAGCTGCAGCAAAAAAGGTTGTAGAACATGGCCCGGGGAACGACGCCCATGATGTCCCAGTTCGAAGCCCAGCCACCGCGGGTGAAGGCGTGCCCGGTGGATGAAGAGTGGCAACAGAGCTGGATAAACTCGTAGGTTTGATCGGGAACCCGGTAGTTGACGTAGTCATCGCGGTTCGTATCCGGCGCGGGGATGTCGTCGAAGTCCGTGTAGGCGTACTTGATGTCGGTGCGCATGTCCATGTAAATGGACCAGTCGTCTTCCGTGTAGGTGAGCCCGTAGTTCGGCGTGAAGATCGCGCCGGTGCGAAAGGCATGCAGCTTGTCGAGGTACGTATTGGTCAGCGCGACCTCGTCACCGGTCATCATCGATGCGTCGATGTGTCCGATGTAAATCTCGGGGCCCACATCTCCGGCCCCCGCAGCGTGACTATCCCATTTGTCGTTGTTGTCACCGTCGATCCAGGTCCCATCCAGATCCATGTAGTAGAGGTCACAGGGGAACTCCTCGTAGCCCCAGTAATCGAACTCGAACCACGCCGCGGGATGTTCCCCCACCAGGACGCAGCCCACGAGATCGATGGTGTGATTGAGGATGAAGGTTTTCAGGTCTTCACCGGTGCCACCCGATGTGGTGTGGACATCGACCGTATAACCTTCGGCCTGGAGATCGGCAACGTAGACGTTGAGGTTTGATTGGATGCCTGAATAGAGGTTGCTCTCGACGAGCACGAGGGCCTTAGGCGCCCTGCCACCCGTCCGACCCGCCCCACCGGAAAAGACAAGCTGCGATCGGAAAGGGGCTTCCTGCCGGCGCTCGATATAGTCCTGATAGGTCCCCGGCATTCCCGGCCCTGTCCACTGGAGCCGCGGAATATCGCTGTAATCAGCGCTGTGGCCGCCATCGCCATCCCACCTGTCGTCGGCAGGAGCGCCGAGAGCAACAACGCTCAAGAGCGCCGTTGAGGCCAGTGCCGCGAATAAGATCTTTCTGAGATCGAACATGATTCCTCCGTTGATGTGTCGTTTTTGCCAGGCTATTCAAACGTCCCGTGCCGGACTGCAAAGGGAGCCTTGATCCTCTCCATCCATCGAATTCGCTCTCTTTGTGATATCAGGCGTCAGAAGGCCGGCATTGTACCACCGGAAACGTGAATTCACCTGTATTAATCAAGGAGGTCCAGTGCTCCCGAAACCGCATAAAACCGTATTACGATCTTTTCCTCCAGCTCTTCTACAGTTTGTTTATCGGCGTGATCGTTCGTTATCCTCACGGAGTGCAGTCCGTAGAGAATGCGGTTGAAAGAGTAATGTTTGTCACTTTTTCGGCATGGCCTCCAGATGGTCGCCTTTGACCACGAGTGGACCGCTTGCGCCATCTGGTATCTCCAATTTGCTGAGGATGGTTTCGGGATCACGCAACAGAAAAACGTCATTGGGGACCGAGCGCCCGGGCGCCATCCAAATCCCTGTTCCGATTTTCGAGCGATGGCCAAAAGCTGAACCCAACAACTGCTGCCCACTCGACAGGAGTTGACCGTCCAGTTTCACGCGAATCGGTTTTTCGAAATTCAAGTCCAAGGAAAAGGCCCCGTTGGTGGTAATAGCTTGTCTTCCCAGAATACACTGCTGCATGAGGTACTGTCCTGCCACCGCTTCCGGATACAGCACACAACAACGCAGATACACTCGCTGGCTGACCAGAGATCGTTCTCCCAACTGACAGAGCTCGAGTTGGGCGCAGGCCATGATCAATGACTCGTCGCCCACGTTGGAAAACAGAATGCGGGCATAAGGCCCTACCTTTACGCCATTGCCCAGAGTGCTGCCCTCGATGACGGCGGTCGGATGAATGTCACAGTTTTTACCGATGCGATTGAATTTGCTCAAAAATTTCCACTTGTTGAACGACCTGGCCCGAAGAAGTGCCCAAAGGCCGCGAACAACCAGTTTCCACTTAGGCAACGTTCGTATTTCGATGCTCCCTGCGTATTGGTTGATCCACAAGATGTGTATCCAGTGGTGAAGGGTGATGATCGGTTTTTTGGGAAGACTCAGCTCTATCTTGTCTGAGCCGTAGTAGTACTCCGGCGTTGGAAGGCTCAAGACTTTTTCCTCTGGATCGACTACGACTTGTTTGGGCGTCTCGTCGTTGCCGGCATCAAAACGCACGGCTTTGAATAGATATCCGTCGGCGCACTCTTCAACACCTGGTTGGACGGGAGTCGTGGTTTTGGCAAATACCGAATGTTTGAGCACCAACTGTGCGTTCTTGCCTGCCGCGCCGGCTAAAAACTGTTTGATCGCATCTCCGGTGATGAAAAGGGTATCGGGAATGATCAGGCAAGGTGGATTTGGTTTGTCGACGATTCTCAAGCCAGCGTCTCTGATCGCTTCTTCCTGCCATTGTTGCAGGGACCGGCTCTGGATAAAGGTCTCACCGATGGGATCCAAAAATGGCTCGATGCGCCGCCCGCTCTGTTCGATATGCACGCATGGGAGGTCGCTCATATTCTTCTTCCTCTCCTAATATCATGGTCTGCGAAGATCACATCCCCCTCGTTGAGATCCGAAGTCGCTCTGCTCCAGAGTACGAACGGTTGATCGATCAGTCTGTCACTTTTTTAGGTTTCGAGCAAGGCTTCAAGCATCCGGTTGTCCGGAAAAATATCCCATGGAGTATTTCAAGACAGCCCACCAAGATCCTCGAGCGTTTTCTCGATACCTTACTCTTTGAGCAAGACCTAAACAACCAGAAAAAGTAAGCGATGTGCGTACCGTTCCCGCAGAGGGCAAATGCGGATCGTGTACCCTTTGGGGGGCTCTCCTGACTCTGTCCGGCAGCGGCTTCTTGCTCTGAAGACGGGCAATCCTTTTTCTCGAAGAGCCTGAGTAGCTTGTCGATGACGAGGGATTCGGTAGTAACCGCAACCATTTTTATTTTTAACCGGCCCCCTATCCTCACTTTTACGCCTTTGGCCTCAGCGTTGAATTCGATTCGAACACACAGGCTTTCATCGGCAGGTTTCAGCAGGCCTATTCCAATCATAGACCGACTTGGGGGTATCTTAGGAGCTCTGCACAATTTTCCCGTAATCCAAAGATTTCTCAGATCGTGGAAATTCTTCTCTTCCCGATACTGCAAACGCGTTACGAATTAATCGAAAGGAGTACGGTGATGATATCTTTCAGGAAAAAAAGAGTCTGGGGGATTTTTGCAATCGCAGGTTTAATTGCGGCTTTTTGTACGCTTGGGTTTTCCAGTGGAGACGACAGGATGCCATGGTGGCATTTCCACTCCGGTCCTGACACTCCCGGCTGTCTTGGAATCTACAATAGCGGTACCGGCGACGGAATCATGGCAGCCGCCGATCACGGAGCGGCTATCCATGCCATCGATAATCTCGCCGGAACTGCCCTATGGTGCGAGGGTCCGTCTCAATTTGACGGAAATGTTGTCGTGACGTGTGATCAACTGGGTGACGAAGAGGAAGCCGCACTGATTACATTTGGCACATCCATCGACTCTATTAAAACAAGAGGATTGGTGGTCAACTCTCCAGGGTTGGATCTGAAAGGTACACAGACCGGAGTTCTTGCGGAAACATCGATAGATGCAAACCTTCACCCGCAAAAAGGTAGTGCTCAAGGAATTCTGGCTTTTGTCAACGGATGGGATGCGGCTGGAGAGTTGTCTGGCGTCCAAGGTTATACCACAGTCGAGCAATTAGACAACTTCAACGCAGGCAGTACCTCCTATGGTCTGGGAGGGAGATTTGAAGCCGAAGCACCGACCAGCCTCGATCTAAACCTGATCGGCACCTATTGGGTCGGAGGTGTTTATGGAGAGGTTGCGGGTACCATCAATACTACACCGTCGTCAGGAGCTGTTGCGGGAGTTATCGGCGTTGATAATTCTGACGGCACCGCCGAATCCTACGCTGCGTATTTCGATGGCGTCCTTCGCATGAAAGGAGCGATCAAGCTCGATCCGGTCAGCGAACCGAGCACTCCCTCTTCAGGTTTTGTACTCTACGTCGATTCGGTTGACAGCAAGTTGAAGGCAAAGTCTTCCCTTGGAAACGTGACGGAATTAGCTGATCCTTAATGCATGGCGTGACATCGCCGTGACAAGGATTACCGAGGTGGGTTCCTGCGCGGGGAACCCACCTTTTCGTGTTCACTGCGCACCTCGGAGAACAGGCTCACCACCCCCCTTGCCGATCGGTCGTTACGGGGCGGGTACGTCCGACTATTTTGAGTTCTTCGAGCCGCTTCTTCATTTGCGTCGCGACTTCGGGGTATTCGCAAATCACATTCGTGCTCTGCGACAGGTCTGCCTCGAGGTCATAGAGCTGTTCCTGAGGAGCATCAGGCTTGAATGTGCCGTCTACGATGTCACTGTTCCGCTGGCCTGTGAATTTCATTGCTGCAGGTCCGCCGAATCCGAGATGCCATTTGCCGACAAATCTACCTTCACGAAAAGACCGGATTGGAGTTTGTGCCGAAGCCTGGAGCGAGCTTCATGATCGGCTCGCAGTCCGATAAAGAGGGACGCAGCAAAGATGAGGGCCCTCGGTATATCTCAGTTCGGGCTTGGATTCCTTCCTGCGAATAGTATCCTTAGGATAAGTTATTCCGTACCAGCTTCGTGTTAAGAGACGACTACCCCTTTCAGGCTCTTGTTGAGCCGGTCGTACCAGGCGCGGAGCTGACAAACCTCATGGTTTTGACAATCGAGTGAGAAAGAGGCGTAACATGAGGGTCTTGATCGTTCTTTCGGTATTTCTTGCCCTCCCCACCATCGCCGTTGCTCAGACCTCATGGTATGCCCCTGATGATTTTACAGCAGGCGCTCAGGCGGCCTTGACGCCTGAATTCTGCTCACCGCCGGTAGCCGCGCTGAGTACTGATGGACCGGCGCTCGGCGTTGACGGCATGGAATGCAAGCCCGGTGCGATGGGGATCGAAAACGTTTTCATCATCATCATCGACGGCCTGCGCGCCAGCGAGGGCTTCGACGATCCCGGTCACCAATATATCCCCCGCATCTGGAACGAGTTGAGGCCCTACGGCACCATCTACACGAACTTCTTCAACCAAGGGTATACCCTGACGACCGCTTCCCACGCCACCATCACTTCCGGTGTATCCCAGTTCATACCCAACACGATCAGAATTCCCGGGGAGGACACCCAGCGGGTCCAGGAAGAGCCGAGCATATTTCAGTACTACCGTTCTCAACTGAATGTGCCGGCCGACAAGACCTGGATCGTCAACGGCAAGGGACAGTTGCTCAACCACATCGGTATCTGCCAGAATCCCTGGTACCGAAATTCCTACGCGCCCCGTCTTGCGTTTCGAACCCAGAAGCGGGATGAGTTGACCTGGAACGAAGCGCGACGCATCATCGACGTGCACCGGCCTTCGCTCATGCTCATCAACTTGCGGGATGTCGATCAATGTGGTCACACCGGGATCTGGAACGACTACGTCGATGCGATCAGAAAAGCGGATGAAATGGTCTATGACCTCTGCTGCCGGATCCTGCTCGATCCTCACTATAGAGACAATACTGTCGTGCTCGTCACCAGTGATCACGGCCGGCATCTCGAAGGCGTCTCGACCGGGTTCCAGGATCATGGTTGCTCTTGCAGCGGGTGCCGGAATGTGCCTCTTCTCGCGATCGGGTCCAACATCAAGAAAAACCGCGTCATCACGAGAACGGCACGGCTTGCCGACATCGCTCCCACGGTCGCCGCGATGCTCGGATTTGAAGCCAAGTTCCACCAGGGCAGAGTCCTGGCCGACATGTTCGAGAATCCGCCAGTCGCTCAATACCCTGCCTTCCTGCGACCAGCCGTGGAATCATACGGCGTCGGAGTCCACCTCGCCGGTTGTTGCCTCATGAACAGCCGGTCGCAGATTATCTACGCAAGAAGCAGCGATGGAGGCCAGACCTGGCTGCAACGCATGGTGCTCAGCAGCGCGCCGATCAACATGCGCGTCAACCTGGCGGTCAGCGGCGACAAGGTGGCTGCCGTCTGGAACCAATACAGCGACGGCGCGAACTGCAGCGTCGCTTTGCGCGAGAGCCGGAATCGAGGAATATCCTGGTCGCCGATCATCAAACTGAGCGGCGATGCGGCGGTTCAGCCCGACTACTTTCCCGACGTCTGTTACAGGCAGGGGCTGCTCAACGTTGTCTGGCAGGAAAAACAACTCGTTCGACTGGCAGTCCTCCAGAATACCACCATCATCCAGGAAGACACTTTCTTTGAGATTACGGCCGGCCGGCCGCGGTGCGCGCCCAATCAGTTGGGTACGCACGTGGTCTACCAGCGCTATATACCGGACTCCAAGAACTGGGATGTTGCCTACAGCCTCCATGACGGCACCGGCTGGAGAACTCCGGTCCAACTTTGCTCCACACCCGGTGATTCGCTCAGGCCCGACATCGCGGCCGATGCGAACGGCATTCATGTCGTCTGGGCTGAGAGGGACAACGGCAGCTTCAAAATCGTAAACAAAAACTCGGCCGACGGCATCACCTGGACCAGCGGCGTCATCATCGCCGCCCCTCCCCTGGGCGCGTGGCACCCACGTATAGTTTCCACCGCGAACGAGCTCCTGACGGTCTGGGAGCACTACTCGGATTCGACCCCGGCTCTATTCGCAGCAAGGAGTCTTGACGGTGGCAGAACATGGACTCCTCCGGTCAGGATCACGCCGGGCGCAAGGGCTGACACGTTTCCATCTTTTTCGGTGAGCCCTTCAAACATCATGCACCTTTTCTGGATGCGGTCCCCCCAGCCTTCCTCGATATTGGGATTTCGCCGCCAGCTATAACCGGTTCAGGCTATCGGCCTACTCGAGAATTTGCGCCGATGCGCTAGAAAGCTTGGATTGTTTCATCATCAAAGCTTCATCTCTCTTTGCCACACTCTTTCTGAAACTCTTGATCACCCCCCCTCTCTGCCAACATAGGGTGAGACACCAGGGGCGCCTTGAATTATTGTAGAGGGCGAGCGGGGGGCGGGAGCCCATGGCAACGACGCAGGACGTTGTGAAGGAGCAGCGAAAGGAGGACGTGACTGCTAAATTTTTACCACCCCAGCCACTCTGCGGGCTGGAAGTCCGGAAAGCAGTCAGTACCAGGTTTGCCGTATGTCTCTCCAGTTTCTCATGTTGGTGAATACCCTCTCCTCCTGGCAGGAGCGGCCATCTCGATACCAGTTGCCAGGTTTATTCTGAGTTGAATTTTAGGGAGAGAATTTTTCCAGAGGCTGTGTTTTAATCCGCAGGGTTCATTTATTCTAACGAAAATCAAAGTCGGCTCCGGTTCGGCGGATATATACGATAGATGGATGTGGGGATTTCTATGGAATTCCTGAATCATGAAGAAAATGGAGACTTCCCAGTTTCTTCGGCTGTGGCATAGGGGAGACTTGCAGGGACTCAACGCCCTGCTCGAACGTCACCTCCCGTGGATCCTCGAGCGGGTTCACCATCGATTACCTGCCCTTCTTCGCAGGAAGGGAGACACCGCCGACTACGTTCAGGATGCAATGGTCCAGTTTCTGCGATTCGCTCCTCGTTTTGTCATTTCCAACGATGCCGCTTTCCGGGCCCTTCTTTGGAAGATCGTCGAAAACACGCTTTTGAACAAGTACGACTGGTATATGGCCAGGCGCCGTGAGATCGCCCGGGAGCGTCCTCTACCTTCGGATACAATACTATCCCTCGATCCTCCCCGGAACTCGGTGAGATCGCCAAGTCAATCCGCCGAGTATCACGAGCAGGAGGCCTGGGTTCGTCTGGGCCTGGAGTTTCTCGAACCTGAGGATCGTAAGGTGCTCGTTCTGCGAAAATGGGACAACCTCTCCTTTGCCGGAATAGGGACGCGCCTCGGGCTGTCGCAGAGCGGCGCGCGCATGAAGCACAACCGCGCCCTGCGCAAGCTCGGAGACGTCATCTGGTCCTTGCGCAGCGGAAAAATGGACCACCTCCTCAAAGAGGACACGGACTGAGAGTAGAGCCATGACTTCCCAGGAGCCTTTCCGTACGAGCAAGGACCTGATCGAGGCGGCCCTCGATGAATTTTGCGAGGCCTGGTTTGTGGGAGAGCGCCTCGATCCGAATACCTTCTGCCAGAGCCACCCCGAATGCGGTCCCGAGTTGCGGGAGAGGATCGAAAGTTTCCTCGTTGCCGCGGAGGATCAGCCCGGCAGCCCAAGACCAGGCGGGTCGAAACCGGCCGGGGTTTCGAAAGGGGCAGGGATCTCACTCGGATCTGTGCTCGGGGACTTTCGAGCAATCCGCGAGATCGGGCGCGGGGGGATGGGTTCGGTCTACGAGGCGGAGCAGATCTCCCTGAAGCGTCGCGTGGCGCTCAAGGTGCTCTGGCCGCACCTCAGCATAGTGGAGACGGCGGTCCTCAAGTTCCGGCGAGAGGCGGAAGCGGGTAGCCGACAGAGCCACTCAGGGATCGTGTCGGTCTTTGCTGTGGGCGAGCAGGGCGGAATGCACTACATCGCCCAGGAACTGGTGAAAGGTGCGGGCACCCTGGCCGACAAGATGGACGAGTACCGGGAAGCTGGGACACTTCCCCAGGGCTACTTTCGGGAGGCGGCGGGGTTGATCGCAGGTGTGACCGACGCGCTGCAGCACGCTCACACCTCAGGTGTGATTCACCGCGATGTGAAGCCGTCGAATATCCTCTTGACCGAAAAGGGCTTCCCCAAGGTGTCGGACTTCGGTCTGGCCCGAGTAGAGGGTGCCCTGGCGCTCTCGAGGACAGGGGATTTCTGCGGCACACCCTACTACACGTCGCCCGAGCAGGCTATGAGCCGCCGCATCTCTATCGACCACCGGACCGACATCTTCTCGCTCGGCGTCACTCTCTACGAGGCGCTCACGCTGAAGCGGCCCTTCGACGGCGAGACTTCTCACGAAGTCCTGAGGAAGGTTCTCTTTCACGAGCCGCAGGATCCGCGGCAGGTCAACTCCCGCGTTCCGAGAGACCTCGCGGTGATCTGCCTGAAAGCCATTGAGAAGGGTCCGAAGCACCGATATCAGACTATGGCGGAGCTTGGCGAGGATCTGGGCCGCTTTTTAGAAGGCGAATCCATCCTGGCTCGGCCCGCGGGACGGATCCGCAAGGCGGCTAACTGGTTGCGGCGGCACCAGCTTCAGGCCTTGGCGACAGCCGCTTCCGCACTTGCCTTTCTGGCGATCTTTGTTCTGGCGATCGTGGTGTTCGAACAGAAGCGGAAGGAAGGCTTGGCCCTATCGGCTCGGTTCAGACCCATAAGCGAAGCACTCGATCGGCCCGACTATTCAGACAGGTGCAACCCCTGGATTTCTTGCCTCCACAGCGATCCCTCGAACGCCGACGGACATCTCCTCAAAGCCATCGAGATGATCGATAAAGACGTGAGCGAGTGGGATGACGCCGCCCGGGTTCTCGAGAACTGTCTGGATACGTGTAAGTTCCGGGACAGAGAAACCCTGAAAAATGACGCCCGATACCTGCTGGGGCTGCTCGAGCTCGCCGAAGCCAACGCAATCGCCTCCGGTCCCGGCAGGGAACACCTCTTCGGCGAAGCCCGATCGGTGCTCCGGGAAGTGGAGCGGTTCGATCACACCTCTCTCGATGCGTTTCTCCGGCGCAGCGAAGATCCGCAAACCGTCACTCCCGATCAGGCGCGGCAAGCCCTGCGAAAAATCCACCTGAACCGAGAACATTTCCTGGTCCACCTCTACCTGGGCCTCGACCAATTCGACCATCTGTACAAGGGAGGCGCCCTGCGCAATTTCCAGAAGGGAATCCAACACCTCGAAAAGGCCTCCGAGGCTCGTCCCCACGATGGGCAGACGCTGACCTACCTGGGTCGGACCTACTACTTCTTTGCCCGTCACTTTAATTTTCTCGACCTGACGGAACGGGCCACAAAAATCCTGACGACAGCGCTCCAACCTCCCGAAGAGAAGAGAGATCCCTTGACATACACCACTCTCGGACAGATCGCGCTTTTGCAGGGCAGTAACGACGCGGCGCAGAAGAAGTTTATCTGCGCTCTCGAGGTTGACGGAGGCCGAATGACTGACCACATCCACAACGCCTATACCGGTATCGCCAAGGTCTCGGCCCGCCAGGGCCCGTTCGAGGAGACCATCGAAAAGTACAACGACGCTCTGAAAATAATCAGTGGGGATTGTCACCTCAACGTACACCTGGGGGAGTTCCACTTTTTCCACGGCAATTTTGGAGAGGCCATAAAGTGTGCAGAAAGGGGGTGTCTTCGGTTCTTCGTATCCAAAGAGTACCTGCACGTATCACGTCATGCTTCGGCCCGTCTGCTCCTCGCTCGCGTCCATATCGAAAAGGGAGACTACCTCGATGCCTACAAGGCTTTCAGCGCTATTCTGGATTGCGCCTACTCGCCCCGGGACCTCGGCCTGGCCTGCTTAGCCATCGCAACACTCCCTGAAGAGCAATTCGTTGTTATCAAAAAAGATCAGATGAACTGGATCAACCTCGCCAACCGGCTCGTGTGGAAGGGCCGGTACGAGTACTACTGGAACGGCCGGAGCTCCCCCATCTACCTCAGCGCAAAAGGAGTCTCTCAATACCTCGAGGGGGAGTACGACGAGGCGATCCGCCATTTCAACGATGCCATGGAGGAGCGAAAAAAGTGGTGGCCCCTCGAAGTGAGGAAATACCACTGGGCCGACGACGCCCGCGACCTGTACCTCCTGGCCATGGCGCACTTCAAGCTTGCGAAAGAGAGCGTCGGCGAAACGGCTCTTGACGGAGAGGCGCGCGAATTCTTTGGAGAGGCTGAAACGCTTTTCCAGAAGAGAGACCTCCCTTTGGAGTACTCCGACATCAACCGCGGAATCCGTGACAAGGCCTGTGAGGTGCTGGGTTTCCCTCCGTAGTCCCTTCCCCGTCGGCCCGGGATGCGTCATGCCGTGCCGAACCGGCAAAACCGCACCGGACCGGGATCCGATCTCCCGCCCCTGCCCGGCAAAGGCTGCATGGAAGTCCTGTGCCATCGGGTGCATGTGGCGAATCGATGGATTTTGACTCTTGTAGTTCCAGGTGCTGATCGGAACCTGCGCAAGGCGGTAGACCGCAAGCCGGGTGACGCGTACGACACGTGGGCGATGGAAACCCTCGTTGCTACGGTCAAAACGCTCGTTGAGCGCCGCGGCCGAACCTCAAATGTGCCGCTGTCCTACGACAATCTTCTTCGCGGTGAGTCGCTTCGCCAGCAGTCGTGGATGCAGTTCAAGGCAGGGCCTTGCCGATGGGACGAGTCTCGAAGCCGGGGTCCTCGTGCCCGTTGCCGTTCGGCGCTCGATCGCCGGGGTGCTGCCGGGTCAGTCCCGAACGGCGCAGCGCTCGGTGTGCAAGACCGGTCTCACTTTGGGTGGTGTTGGAGGCGGGTGTGCCGCGCGAACACCGCTGTAAGTGGTTATCTTTGTTCACGTGAAGGTGAAACACACATTCCTATCTCAGCCGTCACAGCCCTCCGTAGCCCAACCGGTTTAGGGAGGGCGGCGCGGTGCCATAATAAATCAATCCGCCTGCCGATTGCTCGCAACCACCAGCTCGAAGGGAGGATGGAGCAATCCAATGGTCGTAACGAATGAAAGGTAATCCCGCCCTCCCTAAACCGGTCGGGCTACGGACGGTACTATCGCAGGAGCAGGGTGATCGTATTTTTAGTCGCCCCGAAAAACTGGTGTACCCGCCAGGACGGCTGCTGAACCGTTGAACGGATTGCTACGGCACCGTATCTCTGGGGCTCTAACGCTTTGTAGCCAGGAGTACCTCCTGAAAACCTTTCGAGAAGCCTCACGGGTCCGACTACGACGGATCGGACTGGGTCCTTGGGTTGACTAACAACCCACCCGTTCACCACCTGTTTGTCAACGCCCCACTTCGGGTCCCAAGTGATACAGAAAAGCAAACTGGTTCGCCGCTCGGGAGAGATGGCGATTACTTTCTGTTGAAAAGATGGTTATGCCAATTGCTCGCAGTTCGTAAAGTGTAGCACTCGGTACCGAGTGGATGGAAAAGCGAACTGGTGAACGGCGGGAAATCGCATTTTGGAGAAGGCTATCGACACAAGCAGCCCGAGGGACTCCCTCGCCGACTACGTCAGCAGAGCGAGCCCTTTGGGTAGAACTGGATCAAGAAGCTCCGTTCTTTTCCTTCACTATTATTAAAGCCAGCTCCTCGACACCACAGTCCTGCAACTCATCCGCACAGGTACAGTGAAATCAGTCCAGGGCCAGGCGAAAACCGTTGGCGCTGTTCCGGAACTGGGGGATGTACTTGAAGCGAATCGCGCAACGCAGCAAGCTCGGAAGGTAAGCCCACGAGCCGCCCCGAAGAACACAATAAGAACCGCTCGCCGGGCCTTGCGGATTGTCGTAAGGGCTGTTGCTATAGTAGGCCGAGTCGTACCAGTCATTGCACCATTCCCATACGTTTCCCGCCATGTCATAGAGCCCGTATCCGTTGGCCATGTCCACTCCCGGCGGCGTCTGGTTGCCGTCGTAGTAACCCACCGGTGTCGTCTCAGGCCAAATACCCTCATAGGGGTCGCCGGAGTTCAAGTAGTTGGCCTTCGAGCCGTCGATGCCGTTGCCCCAGGGATACTGGTAGTATGGGTTGTACTCGCTCCCGCGCGCCGCTTTCTCCCACTCCGCCTCGGTCGGCAAGCGAAACCCGCCAGCTCCAAAAGTGCACTCCCAGGTGTCAAGGTCGTAGCAGTCAGGAAGCCCATTCTCAGCGCTCCACCAGTTGGCATACGCGACCGCGCCAAACCAGCTCACCAACACCATCGGATGGTCCTCCTTGTCGGGCGAAGTGACGCTGAAGGTTTCCGTGCCACTGTCCCACTCGATGCGGCTGTACGCCGAGCTTGTGGTCGTATCGCAGTACAGTTCGGCGCCCCAGGCCTTGTACACACCGCCGCCGATCACCTCGATCAGGCCCTGGCCGTAGGCCGAGTTGAGGTAGTCGCAGTACTTCTGGTTGGTCACCTCGTAAATGTCCATCCAGAACGTATCGATGTATACGGCATGTACAGGCTTCTCATCCGGATC
>Ga0190284_1000375_pt1 | contig 27132 bp, 26 predicted proteins | sample 48691812_MG_FD_161668 | JGI IMG/M metagenome (GOLD analysis project Ga0190284, IMG submission 161668) | Hydrothermal vent microbial mat bacterial communities from Southern Trench, Guaymas Basin, Mexico - 4869-18-1-2_MG | ecosystem: Environmental > Aquatic > Marine > Hydrothermal vents >...
CTTCGCCTGAGCTACGCGAAACGGCTCCGCTCAGCGCGGCTCCCCCTGGACCCGATCCACCTTAATTCGGCCGATTTTTGGTCCAAAAGATGGGGAGACCCTCACACCCTCTCCCAAGAAATAAGCATGCTGCATGACCTCGATCAGTTTCTTGAGCCACTCTCTGGGATGAACACCGGTAGGAGGCACCAAGGGATTGAAGAAGAACGGCGCCTGTTCACGGCCGACTGTGTAGACCACAAGTTCTTTGAAATAGGGGTGATAGATCAAATCACGGTAGTTCTTCTTCCAGTCAAAGACGAGATAGGGAATCTTCAAGCGGGTGAAGTTTCTCAAGAGAAGAAAGGCAACGTTGGTTTTGCCGGCGCCGGAACGGCCAAAGATGGCGGTGTGCTGGATGAGTTCTTCTGGCCTGAGGGCGAAAGAGTTGAACAGCCTTTTGCCGTAAATGACTGTCCCTAAGAGGATTTGGCCGGAAGCCTTTTCTACAGGGATCGGTTCGAGGAGGATTTCCTTTTCCTCGTAGACCGAGCCTGTGGTCTGTGCGAGCTTCTTTCTGAGAGTGAACTCCAGGAGCTTCGCAGTCTTTGGATCTGCAAGCTGAAGTTGTTCCCAGATTCTGGCGGTTTCTTCATCTCCGATGATGGGTTTGAGCTTCTGGAGGAGGGTGGGGATGTCCATTTGGATGGATTGGAATTTATATAATTGGGGGTTGTGTGTTGGGGGAGCGAGGCTTGCTGAATCACATGAACTCTGGACCACTCTCTACTGTCAATACAGCCAAACGACGGACGTAACGTGCATCATGACAGCGGGCAACGGCGTTCAGTGGGGGGGCATCCTATGACATGGAGTAGAGTGTTGACTTTTTGTGACGAATAGTTTATCAAAAGAAACCAACTTTGCTTCTCTCCGATCGGAGATCACCTTGCGGACGAAAGATTGAACGATATTACCTGAATGAGCATTAGGGATGTCCGAATTGATTATATATTGTTTCTACGTTCCCGTTGCAGGAATGGTTAGTGAGAATTTCATATAGGTTGTTTTTAAGACACACATCCCGACGCCATAAGAGCGGCAAAGGACGCCAAGAGTTCTGTGTTAGAAGGCTTAGTTGTCCAGTTTTAACCTGGCAATGATCAGTAGTGAGTGAGTGAGTAAGTGAGTATATATTATTGGGAGGAAATCAAATATGCAATGTCATTTCCGAACGAAAAAGAGGTTTGCTCAAGGTCTTTTATTTATACAGTTAATACTATTGCTTTTTTTGCTATATAGTTGCAAGGCCGGCTACGTCCAAAAGGTGTATAAATATAAAGATTTGGCAATGGATCAAGTTGCGGTGGTGACGGAAGGATACAACACTTGCATTATTCATATCGATGATACACCCAAGGAAGACGGTTGTCATTCCGATTTTGCAGTTTTGCCAGGAAAACACAAGCTTTGGCTCGTTGCTTGTGGTTCCAAACAAGTTAAAATACCCGTTGCCGTTGAATTTAATGCCGAAGCGAGGCATGCCTATCGCGCCTATTTAAGTTTGCCAGAGATTGACTATGCGGCTTTTGAACGCTATATGAGAAGGTCATCGCCTGTCGCATCTCCTGTCGGTTCTTTTGGATTATGGCGCCATATAAATTATCCACGTCGGATTTCTATTCTGGACTTAAATACACAAAAAGAACTCACTTGGAGATGGTGAGTAAGAAATGCAACCATGTTAATTATGGTTTCGATGTGTGTCGAATTCCACATCTCGGAAAAATACCAACGCGTGCACAACAAGCAAGAAGACGAGTAGTTATAAATTTTTTATCACTCTTATCAGATGAGTTAATATTTTGATAGGCAAGTGATCATTATAGGTTTTAAAATTGAACAAGTGAAAATTGATATTTTAATAGTAGCAGAGTCGGTAATACAAATAGTGAATCACTCCGCGATAGTATGCAGCCGAGACGATGACAAGGTGATCGGTTTTACTACACCTCTCTAGCACCTGATAGCCTAGACACTTAAGTGGCCGATATCAAGTAATTTGCATTAATCTGTTTGTTTGACGGATATAATTGATCTAATTTCAGACGATTGCTGAACTCAGGCGCCTTTGGCTACCCATGTGGAATAATTAAGATTTCTTCTTGTTTTTGAGAAATCTGGAAGATGTCGCGCAGGACTGGAATTAACTGAAATGTCGCATCACTACCTGCTGCAAGGGGATGGACTCCGTATTTGTAACGGAGGATAATAATGCAAAGTGGTTCCCTACTTTCTACGGGAATGCACTTTATCACAACGCCACTTATAACCCTCATCCTGTCTACAGTGTCTCTTGCCCCGGTTGAAGTAAGAGGCTCGCTCAGTCTGGATTCCCGTACATCCTCACTGAAAGCTATTTCCACAGCCATTTCACCGTCGAGTTCCTTGGTAACATCTTCTATGGAGAAGAAGGCTGGGGAAAGTGGCTCATCGGTTGGGGTCTTCTGGCTCAGAGCGTGCATGGCCCTCTCCACATTCGAGGAACTACACACGACGAAATCGTTCGCTGAGAGTATCCCCAAAATATAAGTTTCAAATAGAATAGTATCATGGTTTTCAGGACCTGATACTATGATGACAAGCCTTTTTCCATTTGAAATCGAGCGGTTATGACTACACCAAACCACATTCACATCGGGTATGCTTCCCACACAACCATCGCTCCGCTTGAGCAGAGGAGAATCGTCGTTGGCCTTTGTTATTATGGTGGAAATACTGTTTACCCGGTCCATCACCTGGTTGAGATTTTTGTCTGCAATACACAGGTCGACTTCGAGACGGTTTAGCCTTGCGTCTGTGGACGTACATCCCGCAGAAAGAATACACAAAAATAAAGTAAAAACATGTAATAGAAAAAGGGTCATTTTTATCGTCCTTTTCGCTCCCGTTGGAACGAGTTAAAGTTTGGAGGTGGTATGCGAGGTGGATCAATATGGCTTTGGAAATTCTGGGGCGGGCGGAAACTAGCTGGAGGCTGAGTGTTGATTTGAAAGCCATGAAAAGGGGCCTGAACTTGGTATTGTGAGTGGGTTATACTGGGATGTGCCTTGCTTATGTCCAATAAGGTATGAGATGGTGGTAAAATTACCGATACAGACGGCGTACTGTAGCCTAGGGGCAAAGGTATTCTCCTTGTCTCGCCGTTCTTAACAATGGTCATATATCTTTTGTGAACGCGGGTTTTCTCCACGTAACTAGTGTGATCTGTGTCAAAGTATGCCCCAGTAGGAAAACTATCTACTAAGAATTTTTCCAGTCGGTGGACGTTTCTAGTCGTTTCCATTCTATAAATCTCTGTTATACCATAAGGGCTGCCAAAACGTTCGCGTGTTTTCCTGGCAATTATTCCTGGCTTAGACGTATCAAGTGTCTCGTAAAAATCTAGAGAATCGTCGCCCAACGATATGGTTCCGCTTCCTACCCATCCGAATGACGTCTTGGTGTCTAAGTATTTGGGTGGACTTATTACTTGGGCAGACCTTCCAACCATACGCAGGGTTTCCAGGAATGTCAGTGGAGCAAGGGCCAGCTGAAAGGTTGTTGCCAATTACGGCAGTACCAACACCGGCTGACTGGAGCGGAGGAAGTCCTCTGGAAAAATTGTATGAATTTGCAATACCTGCGACAGATTGTTCAAAGTAGCTAAATGACCATACAAGACCCGCTGTAGTAAGAGAGAATATTACGTCACCTTCTGGCCTGACTGCAATATATCCCTCGCTCGTCATCTGATTCACGGCTTGCGTCTGCACCTGGGTCTTCAAATTAATCATACGGGAGGAGATATTTGTTTGGAAACTGTCCAGGTCGGTAGAAAGACCAACCAATGTAGGCTCGAGCGGGGCGGGCATTTTGAAAGACTGGTAGTTATTGAAGGTGATTGGCCTAAATTCCAGCTTGCGGAATTTAAGTTCCATTTGCTTTCGCTTCCTTTCAAGCGTTCTGTCGAACTTTAAGCTGGGGTACCCCTGGCAATAACATTGTGCCCAAATCGCAAGGACCGCGAAAAAAGAAAGATTTAATAATGCGAGCTTTGATGAAGGTGCTGTTACCAGATTGAGCACCCAGTCCATCGCCCCGAAGCAGAGCACTCCAACAGCCCGGAGTGCAGACTCCATCCAAGCTGCTTCCCGGCCTTTTACAGGTCTCGTCTTAAGCATATGGAGGAGGAGGTCTCGGAAGGTTGGCCACTGTCCTGAAGCATCGTATACACCGAATTCCCTATAAAGCTGATCGAGGACCTCCTGCAGAACAAAGGCAACGCCTTCACCGAGGAAATACGCGTGCTGCATGACCTCAATCAGTTTCTTCAGTCCAACTCCGATCTCCCAATCAGAGAATTGAGAGAGACTATTTCCCAGCTTTTACAAACTCTATTCTAGAATCAATTCCCCATAGACAATCACCGACACCAAGCACTGTCCAATATGTGAGGATTTCTTTATCATTGTATAGTATTAGATCGATACAGTGTTGGCCCTCTGGCAAGTCCAATGTGTAGAAATAATGATCACAATAAGAAGGATTTACCTCTATAAATACACCGTCTAAGAATAACCTACATTTACCTCCAACGTCAACAGGTATTTTGTGGTCGATGACATCCTGATTTGCGTAGACGGTAACAGTATATTCATCCATGTACTCAAAAAAAGAACCATTAGGAGCATATTGAAATGCTTCGGTGACAAAATTTGTCCAATTAGCAGGATCACTTGCAAGGTTTTGATCCCACTGCCAGCCCTGTGCACTCCAGCCAGAAAGGAGTGGTTGAGCATTTTTCGAATCGCATGCGCTTTGAGTTTGACTATATCTACTTAAGACAACAAATAATGAAATAATAATTAAAGCCAGGCAGACTATAGTTTTCATGATGGTTGCTTCCTTTCTGGAAAAACGATATCATCTAAAATAACTCAAATGGATAAACAGTTCTACAACTTACCAGATATCCTGCTGAATCTTTGGTATTTACAGAGCCACACATTTGTAGATCTTCCTCTTCGCCGAACCATGTGATAATAACAAGCCAGGAGCCTCGTGGGGAAGATGGATCTCTCGGAACAACACCTGTTTCCTCTATCCCAAAAGAATAGGAACTACAAGGGGTAATTATCAAATTATAAGGTACTTTCCAGACTGTCGTATCAACTCCACCCATGCCGTCTGGGTGTTTTATATATATATTACCTAAGGTAATGTTGTTCCAACGGCTTATGTTATATATCTTGAACCAAGTAATACTGAGGATATTTCCTCCTTCTTGATAATAGGCTGCTTCGATTGCTTTTGAGAAGAAACCGATTTCTTGTTCAGAGGAGTCCGCTCTCGCATCATTCGCATTTGACAATAAAGAGCCACCGAATCCAAAGACAAAAACCGATAAACAGATTAAAATAATTCCCCAAAGTATTCCAGTTTTCATGACACAACCTTTCATTAAATTTCACTAAATCAAAATAAAGTCAACTTATGATTTGAAAGCTATTCAACCTTCAACAACAAAAGATTGGTAAGTTTTGAATTATAAATATTACCTAACGGTCCGACTAAAGCCTGCAATGGCTTATCATCACCAGGAGTCCAAGACAAAGGGATTGGCGCAGTATGGATAAGAACACCATTTATCGGTATGATTCCCAGAGACAATCCTATAAGAGGTGGTTGCACTAGATAAAGGTATCCATAAGGAGTCACCAAAGGTGGGGCCTGAACTCCTGAGCCAAGATATAGATTCACTGGATTTGTAGGAGTTCCAATAATTTTTATATCGATCGTGTTTCCAGGAATTGCGGCACCTGTATGATACAGGTGATGATGAAACTCATCTGCGCCGATGTCCACAACCCCATTCCAGATACGATGATCGCCTTCAAAATCTTCATAAGTCATTCCTGGGGTGAGATTGTCTCCAGAATTGCGGCATGGGGAATTCCATGTAAGATGAAAATCTTCGTTCGTAGAGTCAACAAAAAGAGGATCAGCATTGATCATACCATCACCCCAATTTAAAGTGGAAGTTGGTTCGACAAATACGGACGTTTGCCCTCCTTCTATATCGGAATAACGAATTGCGAGAGTGGAGTAATCGCCTACATAGATTTCGTTTCCATGTATAGAGGAGGTGTTATAAAAGAAGACCGTATTTGTGATTGCGGGAGACGATAATACACCTTTACAAAAAAAACCTCCGCCATATGATGCGGAATTTTGAGTTATCGTATTATTGGTTAATATTAAAGGTGAATTGTGACAAAATGTTCCTCCGCCAGTATTACCCGCTGTATTCAAGGATATGATGTTATTTGAAACATAAGCAGGCTGCTCTGTTGTTGAGAACATTCCTCCTCCATCGCTAGTTGCAGTGTTGCTGAGAATAATATTTTGTGAGATAGAAGGCGAGCAACCAGGTTTTAACAATATCCCTCCTCCGTCAGAGGATGCTTCATTGTCTTTTATTATATTATTTGAAATGATAGGAGAAGAAAAGTCAATGCACTCTATTCCTCCGCCCCATTTTGCTGAATTACTAATTATCGTATTGTAAGATATTTCCGGAGATGAATAGTCGTCACATTGTATGCCTCCACCTTCATCAAAAGCAATATTAGAAGTAATAAAATTATAAGTTATTATTGGAGAGCTATAGTTATCTGTCGCAATTCCACCACCATCATCGCTATCGGCAGAGTTATTCAAGATAAAATTATTAGTTATTTCAGGAGAAGAATTATTGCATGAAATTCCGCCTCCTTGAAGAGCCGAATTGTCTTTGATTATATTTAAACCTATTACTGGGGAAGAATTATCACAAAAAATTCCGCTGGCGTTTCCATTAAAAATAGTAAATCCTTCAATAATCGAGTCCTCATCTTCTTGATTCTGAAACGTCACTACACTTCCCGCCTGGTTTCCATCAATAATAGTAACATCAGCTCCTTTTTCACTTTTAACGGTAATAGCTTTCCCAAGAAAATTAATGTTCTCCATATAAGTTCCTGGCCTGACGATAATAGTGTCACCATTGACAGAAACATTGATGGCGTCCTGGATTTTAGAATAATCATCGGGGACGTAAATAGTGGCAGAGAAGACAGTAGACTGTGCCAATAAAAGAACGGAAAGAATAATTGAAGTTTTCATGATGTTGCACCCTTTACGTCAGGCTAAATTGACAAGAGGAAAAATAGAATCAACTTTCTTCTTCCTTCAGAAGTACTCTGGAAAAAATCTCAGAAATATCGACTTCACTGTATAAATGTGGCTACAACATTTGTAGCCATGCCATACTGTACAGCCTGGAACCAGATATTAAAACCAGAAACTGATGGAGGTACCATCAAAACCCAATTTGCCTCCCCTCGATAGTCCGAAATCTCCGGCACGCCAGCTAGTTTTGGATTTGATAAATCCAGTACGACATTTAGAAAGGAACTGTAATAGCTTCCAAGACCGTTTAGACTATACGTCAGATATGTATTCGTATAATCTTCGCCGTTTGCTGTGGTAAATGTTGCATACTGTCCTGCAATGAGAGGTTCCGGTTCGATGGAAAGAGTAAATTTACTACGAAGAGATAATTCCCAAGTGTCATCAAGACTAGTCCAAAGATCAATTCCACCACCAAACATAATCACTCGCTGGTTGGTGAGATCGTATATGACAGCGGGAACACTTCTATCGGGAGGTATTGTACTTGTTGTTACCACATCAAGCCAGCTATTTGTTTCAACATCAAACACATCACAGAAGTTAGGACCGCCCCAACCAGCCACTGCAATCATTTGACGTTTGAGTGGATCAAAAACTGATTCATGATCCCAACGATTTGAGCCAAAATCTTTTAATTTTCTCCAATAATAGGTATTTAAATTGAGTGCCCGAATGTCACTGCACCCACCTCCACCAAATATAATCATATCGCTGTTTACAATATCTACAACCGATGTAACACAATCGCGGGGAAAGGGTGACTCACCGAATGTGTTTTTTAGAGTCCATTGCAGAGAATTAAGATTCAACTCCCAAACCTCATTACTCAACCAGTTGTTGTAAATATTACCACAACAACCTCCAAATATAATAACACTATTATTTTTAGGATAGTATATTCCACAGTGAGAAAATCGGTTTTCTGGTTTCGTGCTAGATGTTTGTAGCTCCTCCCACTTGTGTGAAGTTAGATCAAGAGCCCAAACGTCATTATACCATGTCTGCCACCAATTACTTCCTGCAAAAATAATCATACGATGAAGCAGACTATCATAAACTGCTACATGCGCAACTCTCTCAGGTGGTAAAGCTCCTGTCGTTGTTATTTCCGACCAAGTACTTGAAGTTAAGTTGAATTCCCACGTATCATTTAGTGAGTCATAGGACACACCTGACCAACCTCCGAATAAAATCACTCTGTCCCCTATAGGATCATATATAGCAGAAGCACCTCCTCTGGGTAAAGGTTTTGCACTAGTAATTGTTATTTCATTCCACGTTGCCTCTATTGTTTGGGATTTTGTTTCTGAGAAAGCAGTAAGAATGATAAAAAAGAAAACTAATAAACAAAGACGAGTATAATATCTTTGCATTTCCGTAACTCTCCTTCCTCTGTGAATATTCAAGCCAATAATTGCCAAGAAACCGCCAACGTGGAAGCATTTCTCCAAGTGTATGGCTGATGGTATCACAAAACGAAGAGCGAGTCTACGGGAAATTACTTATGTAATGGTTATTATGAAGCATATTTTCTTTGTGGTGCGACTGGCTTTCACATCATGAGAAAGCCCTGGAGAGATCCGCGGTGAGAGCCTCTCCAAAGCTTTATTACATGAAGTTAAATGGATTCGACATTATAGGGTTGGGTGACGGACATCTCACCAGTGAGAAGGTTCATTTGCAAATCGCAATCCACAGGTAGATTCCTGAGGTTCTTGGCGAACTGAGCTATCATCAGTCCTGCAGCAATGTTAGCGCAGTAGATTGTTGTCTTGGCAGTGCAGGTTCCGGAGTAGGCTTCTTCACTGGAAAAAAGGGATGCGGAGTAGTGCTCTTTACCTGTGTTGCCGGCGATAGTGAGAATTCTGATGACTTCAGCGCTCATACGGCCGTCAACGAAGAAATTCGCCGTTTCCTTGACCGCTTCCCATATCAACCGGCGGATTTCAATGCTGTCCACGCAGCAGAATACAGCGTTTCCAACATCTATGCTTCTGCGGAACCGATGGTCTGATTCGATGAGCGTGATGTTTTTGTTGATTTGCCGTGCAAGGGCTGCTGTGGCTGCGACCTTCTTTTTCCCGAGGTCCTGCTCCAAGTAGCCCTGACTGGCCAGGTTGCTGGTTTCGACAATATCGAAGTCTACAAGTTGGAGCCAGGGAACTCCCATCGCTGCAAGCTGGAGCGCTACCTGCCTCCCGATGGCTCCTACGCCGATTAGCGTGGTCTTGGTTTTAGCAAGGCGGTCTGGTGGAACGATGTCCAACTGGCGGCTGTATCTCTCTGGATTGTTCTCGGCTAATCCCATGGTTCATCCTCCTGGAAATACTCCCACGGATCGAAATCAGCGCAGCCATCTTCCGGTGTGATGCGGCAATCGAGCGGTTCTGAGGCCTGGAGATCCTCTGCCCGGTCATCAAGGTACGAATGCCGGCCGTGCTTGAAATCTTGCTGAGTGGGAATGTTGTCTCCAAAGAGGAAGCTCTGTGGAGACGTCTTCTGGATGATGTTGGACTTATATTCGGCCTTCCACGCCTCGTGGTCGCTTGAACTGAAGGGAGGACGGTAGTCCACTCTGACAGGTATCTCGAACTCGACTCCCGGGCCCACGCTGAAACGCAGGCGTGCGTAAGTCTTTCCTTGCCGGCCCAAAATGAACATTACAGTCCATTCGCAGTGGCCGAAGACGCGCTGGAAAGTTTCCTCGTCTGTTTCACTGGGATGGGGGCACATCCCCGGATGGGTATGAAGCCAAATTCTGGCAAATTGTTCTGGTTTTCTGCCAGCATCGACCTGAGCCTCGAAGTAGTCGGCAACGGCTTCATCGTTGAAAGAGCTGCTGACGAAGGAGGCGTTCTGCTTGACGGTAATGAAGTCCTTGATGAACAGCAGGTCATCTGGTGGTGTGATAGCAAAGCCGCCTATCTCCGTATTACCGAAGTCACCGAAGAAAACCAGTTTTGCCCATGCTGTCGGTGAAAAGCGGAGTGCTGGCTTTCTGGCTAGGAGGATTCCTTTATCCTGCGGCAGTACTTGCTGGTCTGGGTGGGATGGAGTTAATGACTCCTTCCGCAAAGGCTGGGGTGATCTCTGGGTCTTTTCTGCTGTCTGCTTTTTCTTTTTGTTCCTGCTCATTTTTCTCGACCTCCTCGGTTTGTGAACACGAACATTCTCCTTCTTTTAAGCATTCTGAACACAAGGCATCCCCGCAATCAGGACAGTTCTTGATGCATTCCCGGCAGGCTACTTCCTCACATCGCGGGCATGTCTGAAGACAGCCAACGCAACTGGTTTCTTCGCAGAGGTTGCAGCTAGATGCACAATCAACGCACAGTCTCTCCTCGCAAGAGCAGCAGTAATAAGCTTCATTGTTACTTATCCTGGCGCTGCACTCGCCGCACGGCTGTCTGTTCCAATCTGATAGTGGGATGTATGGGGAGCTCTCATTGTAGGTGTTCAGGATTGTCCTCACCAGGGTGAAGAAATCGCAAATGCGGCCGCTCGACAGAGCTGTATAGATGGAAGCCTCTCCAGTCCCTGGACAGAGCCTCTCCTCGTTAACATGCGGGTGCGTCACTAAATCATTGCCTGCCGCCGGATGGGGATCAATGGCTTCAATCGTATAGGCTTCGTTATTGTGGGACTTGCCTAGGTGTGGGATGTTGAGGTGAATCTCGAACTCTCCCAGGTAGACGGCCTCCAGCTCTATTGGTTCTGTGGTGACTGAGAGCACTTTATCCTGGCTGGAGTATTGGAGTCCGAGTTCTTCTTTGGTCTGAAGGAGCTCGTCGTAAATATCCTTGAGTGAAGGAACCGGGGATGCGCACTGCTTTATCGCTTGTTCGCTTTCTGATAAAAGAAAGCGAAATTCGTCTAGGAGGGTTTTCATGTTCTTCAGAATTTTAGCTGCTGCTCCCCGCCAGTCACGCTTACTACAGATTGACAGCTTTCTCTTGAAGCCTTCGAGTCGCTCAAAAAGGGCCAAATAGCGAGAGAGCGCTCGTGGTATTTCCTGGTAATTCCTTGTTTGACAGGAGAAGCACTGGTCGCGAATTTCTTGAGCTGCTGCTACAAGTTGTCTGGTTGAAATTGCCATCTGACTTTTCTCCTATAAATGAAAAAGGGCACCCGATTCTCACCGGACGCCCTCTGTCTATCCACTCCAGAGTGGGGGATTATGCTCCTTCAATCTTTGTTGGAGTCATTGTTATTCTGTCTCCTTCTTTGAGGATGTAATCGCTTGCTACTGGCTGGCGGTTGACTCGGATGAGAAAATCTTCTGGTGAACGACCTGGGAGTTTTTCTGAGAAGAAATTCGCGACCGTAGTTCCTTCACTCACCTCCACGTAGTCTGCATAGCCGCCGCCGTCATTGTTTATCCATAACACTTTCATGACTGCCTCCGTTTCTTTTGGTTTTTTGTTTAGAGATAACGACGATTGGATTGATTGCTTTCGGTGGGCTGCGGACAGAATGTCCCTTGACTCTCATTGGCTCTCTTCTTTCTTCTCAGGGGAAGGTAGATGGGAATTAGTTCTGTTTGCCGTGAACTGGCGATTCTAGCCGGCGGGCTCTACCGGCGTGAACAGATGAGGAGCGATTTCTTCCAGCGGTTTTGGTGTCCAGTATAAATCACGTTCGATTGGAAGGCTCATCGGCCCACGCACTGTTTGGAGTTCTGTCAAGCTGAAGTATCCTAACTCCTTCACGTGACCATCCACTAGTCCGAAGAACGTGTCCTTTCCATCGAACTCAGTGGCATACCACGTCCAGTTAGAGTCTGGTGTGAAGAACTTCACGTATGCGATTGCTTTTTGTCCTTTTTTCTCCTGGGAGTAGAGTGGAGGAAGCTTTTTCTGGATTTCCTTGGTGAGTAGCTTCATCCTGGGTGGTGTCTTTTTTGTTGGTTTCAATGCCATGTCTATCACCTCTGTTTCCTTTTGATGACTGGCTTGCACGAAGAATGGTTGTTCTTGGATTGATTGTATGGCTGGGTAAGGTGGACTACGGGTAGAGAATCCTTTGGACATCACTGTTGGACTCCTTTGTTGGATTGACGAAAGTCACACAAAAGACAGGTTTGGAAAGCATTATTTTGGGAGTGAGAGAGCATATCCATAGCGCATGGACTGAAAGAATCAATGTCCTTGGCGTGGATTTTTCAACAGTTTCACCAAGGGATTGATTGTTCATCCAATGCGCGCTTAGCGGGATTGAGCCTGATTCATGTATGAACAGGCTTCTGAGATGATGGTGGGTATTTGAAGAGCATGAACCAGATTTGAGTTACAGTGATTTTTAGAAGGAGGGAGGGGTTTAATTCTATTTCGTGTGTGCCTGGCCGAGCATGCCGATATTCTTTTATGGATGCTTTTTCTGATTTGTCGAAAATTCCTATATTGAAGAGTATGGCGTCCTATCGTTACCCGCTTTGCTCTGCTGTAGATGATTTGCCAGACCGAAATGCGGCATATTTTAAACTGCCAAATTGGCACTTAAATGGCTGCTTTTTGATTGTTCTATGCCAATTCTGCAGGAAGAATAGCTTGTTCGTTAGTCTTTACTAACTTGAAAATGGGGGATTAAAGCAAGCTCACATATGGCATACGTTTTGCTGTATGATCACTAGTGGCAGTCCTTTCGGAATGAGGTCTGGAAGGCATGTTGGTGGTTAATAGTTCCTTCATAATAAGGAGTTACAGTATGGCGAAAAAGCGAAAAGTCGTGAGGAGCGCCATTACTGGCAAATTCGTCAAGAAGTCAAAAGCAAAGTCGAATCCCAAGACGACAGTAACAGAAACAGTAAGAACTAGAAAGAAAAAACGATAAAGGTATATTGATTCAACAGGCAGGGTTTTTCTCGGGTCTTTTATCAGACAGCCTGAAAGGCGGCGATTTCTTTGGCTGAATCAAGCTTATTTTTATTTAGGTCTAATGGGCATATCCGGGGTTGGAGTAGCCTATTCCTCCTCCTCTTCTATCTGGCTGTCATGACCATTTCTGGGATTATAAGTATGTAATAGCTTCCAAAAAAAGTGACAGGATAGACAAGGTAGCCGCAATCAATATCTTGAGGTCACGTTTTCGGGGGTTTGTTACGGTTTCTCGTCAGCGTCGACACCTGACACCCTGTGTTTCCTGGTAAGCCCATAATCCAATTTGATTAATCTTAGAAAACACTAAGTTCTCTGTGGCGATCGATGATTAGTGACGAACAACTTAAAAGTGATCCGGAATCAATGTGTTTTTCACTTCATTTTAACAATGTTGAAACAGATGAGGCTTGGGTTTGAGCAATAGAAAAGAACCGAGTAAGGCTGGTGAATTTGACACCGATGCAATAAAATGCTCTGTGGGAGCAGTTATCGCGCGTGGTGTTACTGTGCCTGAACCTCCCCGCCACAAAACTCTTAATACAATCGAAGATCAACAGTACACAGAGACTACAGTATCTGCAGATGGCGATCTTCTGAATGATCTTGAATGCTTGCTACACTCACAAACAAGTCTTAAGGGCTGGAATATCTCAGCCGTAAGTAGTTCGCGCCCCAATCCACAAGGAGGGATCGGTTACGTTGCCAAATGGCTAGTAAGACAAGCCTACGACGGGATTGGTATCGACAAAGCTCTTATCAGAGTTAAAAATTTAGCATTGACAAATACGGCTAAAGCCAGAATCGTGATCGCCATTCATGGTTTGCAACTTGATAAGGCAATTAATCTCTGTCCCGGATTCCGCTTGGTGCCTTTTGGATCCCTTCCTAAATCAAGTTCAAAGGCGGCTCTCCTACGAAGTCCGAGGGAACCGGGTGCATTCGTCCCAGCGGGAGTATGGTTTGGCCCTGATGTGGCTCTTATCCATGAATATGATATTTGTCCAGTCTTTATAGGGGATGAAAACGATCAGGAGATCCAGGAGCGGCCAGTCGATATGCAGTGTTTGATGGATATTGTTAGCTGTTTGACAGTGGCTGGTATAAATGCGCCTTTACCCCTAGCATACTGGCATGAGTTCTGTCCAGATTATCCTGTAATTGATTTGTCAAGGATACCGACACTAATTGGCCATAATGTTCTCACTGCTTCCAGGATTCATGGATTTAAATATTATTTTGATGATTGTCTGGCGAACGAAATCGTAGATAGTTTCACAGCCTTGAGCGTTTCGACAAGGGATTCCCTTCGAGTTCCGCTCCAAAGATTGAACCTGGCTCTTAGGCGGAGTGCACTTGTTGACGTAGCGATTGAGTTGCGGATCGCTCTTGAGGCGATTCTCTTGAGCAAAAATAAGGGCTCTGGAGAACTAAAGTATCGAATGCAGTGCAGAGCTGCAAGACTATTAGGCAACAACTTGGCAACGAGGAAGGAGATTTTCGACAGTGTGAAAGAAGTTTATGATTTGTGTTCAGGGGCTGTTCATACCGGCCAATTAGGAAAGAAAATTAATAAACTGAAAAATACCATATGGGATGGCGTAGAGCTATGCTGCAAATTGATTCGCAAAATAATTGAACGCGGTGAGATTCCGGACTGGAGTAAAATAGAGATGGGTGACTAGCGACCAGTATGGTGTCAATCCGGCTCAGTGGGAGAGAGATAATATCATATAACCGTTGACAAAACTCCAACGACTAGCTGGACGTGACAGCGAGTACGCGCTCAGGAAATGGCGTTTCCAATAAAAGTGTGCAGGTTAATATTAATGGATTGTATATGTCTGAGGTAAGAGAGTATCTGAAGCACATCGAATGGGAATTGCTCCAAAACCCACTCGTACTGGACAAGATTCGGGAAGCGGATACTATTCCTATTTGGAGTACAGAACATTATGGTCGACCGCGACAATTCGTATAAAATGCGGGCGATAATGCACGGCGAGTCGAATTCTTTAGATGTTGACAACCTGGTCGGTGAGGGAGTCGCGGGGACGATAGTAAAGACCTTCCAAATTGACGGAGGATTGAACTTTGGGACGAGACAAGCAAGATTGTCGGACTGTGTTTACCGAGATATCAAAAGGAATTGGCTTGGGCCAGATGGGCAAAGTGCGTATCAGGTGAATATACTTTTAGGCAAAGTTGCTTCGGGAAATTTCGAGGCAAAGGACAGCGGGCATCATGTTTGCGAGTGGTTCATTAATGGTCCGCGAGAAGGTATGGTATATTCAAGAACAACTCGAAGGACGATGTCGCAAGTTTTTGAGAGGGAAAGGCATTCAATCGACTCGACTCCAGTTAACACTCGCGGTGATCGGGTAGAATGCAATGGACGTGATTTCTTTTACGTCAATTCTGGTGATATTGCTTTTCTAGTCTGTCAGGTGCCAGATGTGTTTGCACCGAGTTGGTCAAAAAAAGTGAGCATAGAGTATAGGAGGGAATTCGGAAATATCCCAGATAACCATCAAAGAGAAGTGATTAGTGAGTTGGTGAGCTTCTTCCTTGGAAGGCAGTTATTAAGAATCGGACAAACTACATTTGACAAGCGGTTGACTCCAATTTATGAAGAGGCGATTTCGCCTTGGGGGAGCAATGTTGTTGATGTGTGCAGCAAGCCTGATGTCCCACCGATTAGCTATTCCGACAAAGAACTAGGAAGAATAGAGGATGTTCTGAATCGTTGCCTTCCTGCGTATTTAAAGATTAGAGAAGAACTACGCCTCAATGATGTGCTGTGGAGATACTGGATAGCCAGAAGTATGCCATTGGGAACGAATATTCCGATCTTAGCATCGGCCCTTGAAGTGCTAAGAAACGCCTGGTTTAGATCCTATAAAACTAAATCTGGGGGCGTTTACATGGCAAAAAAGGAATACTCGAAATTGATTTCGAAAGATATAAGCGAAATTGAGAAGAAACTTGGTGACAGGCAGTATGCCAGGAGAATGGTTACTAGGATCGAACTTGCCTATAACATGGGTAATAACGAGCGAACAGAAATATTTTTTGAAGAGGCGGGAATCAAGATAGGGAGAGAAGAAATAAAGGCCTTAAAAATCAGAAATAAGATGATACACGGCGATTCCGTTGACGATGATGATAAGATTAAAGAGATCATACACCTTTGGAGAGTTTACGAGTGCCTATTTCATAGAACGTTGTTGAAAATATTAGGTTATCAAGGCAACTACATAGATAGGGGAACAATTGGATTACCGGAGCGGGGCATCGAGGAACCCTCTGGTGGATGATTAGCGTGTACATATTCGGAAACAAGGTCTGTCAAATGCCTATGGTTAATGCTGATGTTTGGGAAGTATTTTTACAATATAGCACCAAATCTTTTCTGGATGACCTGGTCAATTTCATCCACTGTTCTAAACCACTCGACCTCGTAGTCGGCTGAGGCTTTCAATTGTGGTAAATCGTGTTCGAAGCCGTCTTGCTTGTTGCTGGAATGGTTAACACCGTTGCAGTCAATGCCTGTTCTAAAAATATGGATTACCCTTTTTCCGCTTTGAATTTGATTGACAGCATTCTCAGAAAGGATGCCGTCCAGGATTGTGTATGGCTTTGCTGCGCGCATTATTGTCTTGAAGTATTGGCTTCTTCCCATTTCCTTTAGGAACTTCCAACCGACTTTTTCTCTGTTGGGAACGTGAATGCCTTTTTCTTTGAGAGCCTGGAGCAGGAGATCACCGATATTTATCCACTGGTAGCCGAGTATTTTCGCCAACCTGCGGCTGAACACGCTCTTTCCTGACCCCAATGAGCCGGTCACAATGATAATATAGCCTGATTGCACGATCCCCTCCTCAAGAGCACTGCGTCGAGCTTTGTCCAGCACATTTCTCGGTTGCTTACATTAAGATTTCAGGCTTTAAGTGTATTGCTTCTTCGCGACTATCCAGATTGCGGAATGTTTGTGAAGGCCTACGAGAAGGGAGTGCTTCTCTTCAATCTCTCCTTCTTCTTTGTGCAGCAGCTTCCAGCCGGTGAAGAGTTTCAGAACCTCGCTGATATCTGGAAGCTCGATGCCTTTGGTCTGATGTCCCCTTGGTAGCGGGAGACGGTCTGTCAGGCAGGTGAATAGGGTGATTCCGCAAGGTTTCACAGAGGCATGGAGATTGGAGTGGATTTTGAGCCGTTCCAGGGGAGGGAGGCAGTGAAACAAGCCGTATGATACCAGCGCATCGATGTTCTTCTCGATTGGGTGCTGAGTGATGTCCCGCAGTTCATATCGGCCTTTCTTTTTCCAGCATACCCGGCGAAATCGATTTTCTAATCCCTTGAGAGCGAGCCTCGAGGAGTCATAGCCTATGACGGTGAATCCCAACTTTTCGAGGTAAAGGGCATTCTTGCCGTCACCGCAACCTGCATCGACAACAATTCCGGCCGAACAGAACTCCTGGATTCGTTTGACCAGCCTTCCTGGCTCAGCGCCCCAAAGCACCTGGCCTTCAGCTGCTTCGTATAACAGGTCGTATGGAGAAGAGGGGTTCATTTGTCTTGCTTTTGGCTTGAACAGGAGTTGGTGATCTTGCCACTTCGGAGGCGGCTTCTGAATGCTAAAAGTTGAGCTCAAAATATTGAGACGTGCTAATCCTTCACTATTCTTCCTCCGCGTGGTCAAGAAACTCCATCCTGAACTGCCATCCTTCGAACTGCATGACAATGTGACCGAACTGTTCCCAGGGTATTGGCTTTCCGTCTATAGTTACGCATGGAATTCTGTCTGGTTGCCGGGTGTCTACATCGATTCTGCCGCGAACGGTTGTGTCCTTTATGCAAAAACCGCTTGGCGTGATGTCGGAGGATTCGAGGTGTCGCCTGAAAAGGCCTTGGCGGATTTTCTCTAGTAATCTGGTGGTTAAAGAGAGGCTGGACTCATCCTCTTTAGCGAGGACTGAGAAATCGTAGCCTCCTAAATCGACATGGTATTCGAAGGCTGTAAGTAATCCAGGTGACGGATTGTAGCGGAAGTGGAATTCATGGCGATTTTCCTCACAATCCCAGAGGATTATGGGAGCTATCTCAATATGGCGGAGTTCTTTGCCAACATGCTCGGACAAGAGTTCTGCCCAGCAGCGTCCGCAGACAAAGCCGAGGTCACCTCCTTTTCCGTCAGACTGGTGGACACCGTCATATCCAGGGACTTCTCTATGGCAGCGAGTGCATTGAGTGGTGGTCATTTCTGGTTCCTTTTTTGAACATGAAAACTCCGAAGAAAAACCAGGGTCGATGATGCTAAAGCCAGTTCAGGTTTTTTTCAAGGATTCTTCTTTACTTTTGTCTGGGCTTGAATTGAGCGACGATGAATCTTGAAGGCTAAAAGAACGGATCCGCTGAAAGACGTTTCTACGCTGGTTTTGAGAACAACTCAGTATATTTGCAGATATGAATAACCAGTGAGCGTTGCCATCAGGAGACTATATCCGATCCTGCTTTCTTGAACTGAGAGATAATCCGGTCTTCGTCCTCATCATTAGACGTTCCTATTGTGCGAAATTCGTCGTACGCGAGTTTGAGATGTTCAGAGAGACCAGACGTTACAAAGGCTCCACAGACCACCACACCATATCGCTTCACCTCCTGAACTAGCCCCCTGTAGTCTTCGTCTCCTGCGATAAGCAGTGCTATATCACAATTCTTGTTAAATGCGTTAACGAGCATTTCTTTTGCTAAAGCGATGTCAACACCCTTCTCACGACCGTCCCGTAGTCGGAAAAGGATAGGCTCAAAGCTCTCGGCACGCAGGATCTCTGATAGTTGCATTCGATATTTCTCATCTCCTGAATAAGAGCTAAACCAATAGCTGCGAAGCCAGATACATCCTCGCAGTTGGCAATAACGCTGCTGGATGCGTCTGACAAGTGCACAAGCTTGTCGCAAGCACGATTCAGGAGGTTTATATGCTGTTACTTCGATCTTGCAGGTGGCAGCAAGCCGGGAAAGCAGATTTGTTCCATCAACATATACCATGAACGTGTTAGTAATCATGTGCTTTGCCTCTGGTTGACTGGGTGCACCGCTCTAAAGGAAAAGTCGTCTCCGGCTCAGCCTGAAACAGCATAACTATAACATTACGAGCTAGCCAGTGCAACAGCTGGTTTGAACGGCCTCGCGTTGCTGTTCGTCAGGCTCGTGCCAGTTGCAGATTCCACTGGTGGCTATTTCCCTACGGTGCTTAGCGCCATATTTTCCCTCAACAACTCCAGCCTCTTCTGGTTCAAATCCATCAGGTCCTTCCAGGACTGGAGTAGCCTTTCCCTTCTCTCTTTCTTCCTGGCTGTCAAGGCCTTGTCAAGGCTGATGCGCATGAACTCATACTCTGTTCTATCTCCGTGCTTCCAGGGAGCTCCGAGGAGCCGGAGCATCTTGACGGCTTCGGCAATCTCCTTCTCGATTTCCTTAAGGAATTTTATTGTTAGTTCTTTGCGGGATGAAATTGCTTCTTCTGCATCTTGGAGGGCTCGAGTGGAGAGATGGAATATTTGGGTGAGTGGGTCAGAAGCGCTAGTGACAGAAGAGACCGCCTCGCTTTTTTTGGTTTTGCCGTGATAGGATTTGCTGGTCATATGATTGGAAAAGGTTCAGAAATGAAAAGAATGACCTGGTAGAAAAGCAATGCTTGCCAATGTGCACCATATAAACTCTTTAATTGTTAACGAGAAATATCTGCCTTTCATAAATCCGACATACGTTTTTATAAGTCTGCTCAACAAACATTACATAAAGAAATCGTTTCTGAGGGTGGCAAGTTCCGCAAAGTCCGAAGGTTACTACGTTTCAGTGACAATCCGGGCGGGGCTATTGCAAGAAAGGTATAGCCCTCGGAAATAGAACTTAAGTAAAAATAAAAAACGAGGGTTATGTCTTTGGCATCAATACATAATTTCGAAAGGAAGATGGAGTGTCTCCACGCAAAAATCAAGAAGTCTGATATGTGCAGGCGGAACAAAGAGCTGATACTGGACTTTGAAAAGTATTGTGCGGCCGAGGGATTATCATTACCACGAAGATGGAAGCTTGGTGAATATATTTATGTATTTGGCTCCAGACACTACAAAACACGTTTTGATAGAGCCAATACAGATAGTATATGGAACGCGGTTCTGAAGATAGAGGCTGCGAATCTCGCGCCGTGGACAAAGCATGATTTCAAGGTCGCTATAAAGAAGTTTTTCAAGTTCATTGAGTGGGGGAGCAAGGCACTTCAAAGAAAAGACTACCCTGATTCCGTAGCTGGTATTAGTACTAGCATCAAAAAGAAAGATCAGGTCAGAATCCAGGCAGCTGATATTTTGACAGAGGAAGAAGTGAAGCAGCTGTTGGCGGCTGCTAAGGATACACAAGAGAAGGCTTTTGTGAGTTTGATGTATGAAACTGGAGCAAGAGTGGGTGAGATCGGAGCTATGAGGATCGGGAGTATCTCCAAAGATAATTACAGCTACATTTGTGACGTTAATGGAAAGACAGGTCCTAGAAGCTCGAGGGTGGTTCTATCTGCTGGAGTACTGACTGCGTGGTTAAATCTTCATCCAAGAAAAGGGGACACAGCTTCACCGCTATGGGGAAGAATGAGAAAAGGTAAGTGGAAGCCTTTTGAATACGCAAATATACAGAAGTTGATGAAGATTTTGAGCAGAAATGCTGGGATTAAAAAGCGTGTTCATCCACACCTTCTCCGTCACACAAGGATCACTCACGTCCTTAAAAACGGCCATTTGAATGAGGCTCAAGCTAAGAAGTACTTTGGCTTGACTGCTGATTCAGATATGATTGCAACGTATTCTCATTTGATTTCAAAGGATGCTAATGACGCTGTCTTGAGGATGTACAATATAAAGCCAGAGAAAGCAGAAAGTAAGCTCAGTCCAATCAGTTGCGGTATGTGCGGACAAATGAATGATGAAGAAAACAAATATTGTTCTAAATGCAGTTATATTTTGGAAGCAGATGCTGCAGAGGATGCACTCTCACGTGTAAATAATGCGGGTGATTATATTTCTAAATTTCTCAGTCAGCCTGAGATTGAACAAGCTTTTCGGAGAATGGTTCGGAAAGAAATTGAGAGCGCACTTTCTCGTTCTCTTCTTTCACAACCGTCTCAACCTTCAGAACCCAGCCAGGTAAATGGGATTCCAATGTTAAAGAAGAAGGAGAAGTGTTTTTAACTTTGCTGTCTAAATGCTTCATTCCACCACCTTCAAAACTCTCTGGTTTCTGCGCCCTTTTCCCTGAATCTCGTTTAAGAGCTTATTCCTGAGCAAGGCGAGTTTGTAATGGTTGAATGTTCTTCTTGCCATCGATTCAAGGTTGTATTTTTTTGCATGATTGTTATAGCGGGTCCAAAGCGTAGCGGAACTGATACCTTCATTTTCCTTCACTATCTGATAAAGAAGACGGTGGTGCTCTGACAGAGTTTTGAGTAGATACTGTTTTCTTAATTCACTGCTTTTCAAGAAGCCCTGCTCAATGTCGTTTTCTCTGATGTGGGAAGCATTATCACTTTCGGCGTTGTACGCTGCGATTCTCAGAGTTTGGATTGCTATTCGTGCATCTCCTTGGCTGGATTCAACGATTTTTTCAAGGTCCTTCCGGCACCAAGCTTCTGTTTCTAAGCTCTCTTGCGCTCTTTCTTCGAGAATCTGTAGTAGATGTTTATTGGAATATCGAGGAAATTCAATGAAATGTGGCTGAAGCCTGGACTGGACTCTGGTGTCCAGGGAGAGGAAGGGTTGACGAGATTGGTTGAGGGAGATTAAGCAGACGTTTTTGAGTCTTGAAAGGTTGTAGAGAGTTGCGTTTCTATCTTTCAGGAAGAGTTGGTCGATTTCATCGAGTGTGATGGCGAGTGGATTGTCTTTGGATATTCTGCTCAGCCTCTCGAACTTGTAGGTGATTTCTCTTTTCTCTCCAACAAGAGCTCTTAGTTCTTGGATTATTGTCTCGAGGACAGAAAAGAAGGTCTGTGATGTCCAGCAGTTGACGTATGCTGTCTTGATTCGCTGCTCTTCCAGGTGACAAAGGACCTTGCGGATAATAGAGCTTTTACCGGATCCCGGCTGACCGTGAATCCAGACATGTGCGGGTATTTGCTTCTTGAAACCGGCGATAAGAGTGGCGGTCAGTTCCTTATGATGTTTTTCCCTGCCAGGGAAATTAAGCGGAATGTAGTCCTCAGATAGGGGCGCTGGATTTCTTACGATACTTGAAGGCTTGTCAAGTCTCATGCAGAGGAATTGGCTGACGGGTTTTTATGAATGCTGCATGAGGAATGCCAGATATGCCGGGTAGGAAGCCTACTTGAAATCGTCGAATTAAGTGGCGTCAAAAGGGATTTGCATGATTCGCGTATCGTGCAAGCGGCGCAAGAAGCTGCACCGGCAGCAACACCGCCTTCCCTAGGATCCCTACTGGAACAGGCGACCGACTGCCGCCTACGCAGCCACACCGCTCGATCGTACTGCGCACCGTCAACGCCAACAGCCAGCGAAAGATGACACCTTCCTACCTATTCGTGAAAAGTACTACTTCAACTAGTTGAGGCGGGTCAATTTACCCGCGCAAAGCAGGTTAATTCTGGTGAGATTATAGCTTATCTACTGTTCAATCTTGGAAGATTGTTCAAGTTGATCTTTCGTGCTCGCCTCAAGACAGCAGCAGGATCAAGGCCTTCCTGGCGGTATGCATGTTTGGCTTCCGCACGCCAGTCGAGATCGCCCGAGCCCATAAATGAACCTCTGATTTCTCTTATGACCGTTATAGCTTTTTCAGCCCAGGCGACGAATTCTTTCATTTTCCAGTAGTAGCAGTTGCGTGCTACAGGCTCAGCACCTGAAGCTAAATTTTTTGCAGGTGTTATTAAGACAACCTCAAAGCGAATATCCATGTATTCATCTTTAGCTTTTAACCAGGAAGGATGGCTCACTGCCTGGCGAACTTTCGTCGTGGAAATGATTGCTTCGTTGCTGCAGTCCGTGTAATCCTCGAATACAATCCCCTCGTCGTCCGTCAGTACCCACCACGGATCTGGAGCGCTGTCGTCAGCGGAATTGTCAGCCTTATATCCCAGCAGACGCCCGAGGAGGACCTGTGATCTCTCGAAAGCTCCTGCTCTAGTTTGCTGCAAGCCATCAAGAATCTCTTTGACCAGTCTTTCGAATTTGCGGTTATGAACAGTCCCCAACTTCTCCAACTGAAGTTCCAACCGTTCGATTACCGAGTCAAGATATCCATCGTCTGTCTGGCATGGTTCTTCATCAAACAAGCCTATGCGGGCAAGTTCATGGAGCCATGCTACATCCATCGCGGCTTCTGCCGCCTTGCTGTAGTATTTTCGGGCGGTGTCGTTCATTCCACATATACCCAATTTGTTGTGCATCAACCACGCCACGTTACCAGCAAGGTACATCCAGAAAGCACGGTACCCTCGCAATTTTGGGGGTCCATCAATTGCCGTAAGAACCTCCCTGGCCTCATCCAAAGCAGTCTGATAGTCCTCATTCCATAGAGCATACTGATAACTCACTTCATGCGGAACAGCATCGATGAAGTTATTAACACAGGGAAGCGGAATTTCGGATAATCCATCCCGTAAACCCACGATGTGCTCATCAACATCGTCCCAGTCTTCGCCATGTGTCAGGAAAACCTCTATATTTGCTAGAAACTCTTCTTGATTCCGATCCTTCGATTCCTCGATGCCAAACTCGATTTCGGCCTGCAATTCTGGGTGCAAGTATTGCCTCGTTTCCGGCTGAAGTAGAAATTCGTTAAGTTGCTCACCGAGAATCACTACTGCTGCAAAGTCGGTCGAGGAGCGAGTGCAACGTCCAGTGGCTTGAACTATGCGGGTTCGAATTCGGTCGTTGTAAAGAATAGGTACCGCCATACGGGATATTAGGAATTGTTCTTGGAGATTCGTTGCCCTCGGGAGTCCACTGGCAATAAGCAGGCGGCATTCATCTCCAACAAGGTCAATACCATCGTAGCGATTGGCAACGATCGCGACTGCTTTATCTTTGGAAACGAAATCATGCTTTGAACTCTCTATATCCGTTGCACTGAAGAGTTTGAAATCAGGCATACTACTTAGTGATTCTCGAAAATTCTCTGCTTCGCGTACGCTGGGGGTTAAGATAAGGCCGCGGCCAACCTTTTCGAGCATGGAGCCAACCAGCACATGGCAGGCTTCCTCACCCATTGAGCGCATTGGAAAGAAGAACAAACGTCGGCCAATACCTTGTCTGTCCCAACCCTCGGGCGCCGGAATACGCGTGAGTCCACGTTTACCTACAAGCCGTTCGAGTTCGCCACCTTCACCGAGCGTAGCCGACATGTAAACACGTTGAACCGCATCGGAAAAGGGTTTGTGGCTATTGGTAGGCGAAATGAGAGGCCGCAAAAGAAATCTGTCCCTTCCGTAGTAAAGATGGCAGGAATTCAGGTGATCCCGAAGGACGGTCCATTTGTAGTGCAAGTTGGTCCCTGTCTCGCAGTGTGTGTCTAATACGCCAAATAATTCATCGTGCTTCGTAAAGAATACAGGTGCAGGTAGCTTATTTATCCAACCTACACTAGCATCGTCAGATTCCCCCGCGAGCCTTGAATAATCTGTAACAGGAAGGACATTCTTCAGGACTGAGCAAAGTGCAGTGAACAAGGTTTTATGCTCAGGATTCCGTTTTTCTACTCCCAATGACCAGAATTCACCCACGTAGTTTTCGGCTGCATGAGCATCGTCGAAAAGGATGAATTGCACGTCTTTGAAAAAGGGATTTGTGTTGAAGAGGCCGTTATACGTTGTGACGGCAAGTACTTCTGCGTTAGTGTATTCGCTTCTGTCTGCAAGGCTGTAGTCACGCTGGCGACCTGTGAAGGCTATGGTGTTAATGCCATATTTGTTGATCGCCTGATCGACAACCTGGTAGACCAGTTGCCGGGTTGGACACAGATATACTGTTCTCTCGCGCCTAGTGCGTCGCCGCCATTCCGCAATCAATAAACCAACGAGCGTCTTTCCACTGCCAGTGGGCATCTGCATAGCCACATCCAGATCATCAACATGGTCCATGTATTTGCGAAGCATGTCAGCCTGCTGCGATAGCAAACCCTCAACACTTCGGCTTCGCAAATCTCTGAAAAGAGCTTCAGGGCTCTCCGTGGAGGATGTACTTCGTTTGTTCAATCTAAACGCCATTTACTGTCCTTTTGCTTATCAAAAATTGCCACTCACATTTTGGTGATTTTACTTTCGAATTAATTCTTCTGTCTCTTTTTTTTCCGAATTCTGAGCTTGTCACGGATCACTTGAGAACCGGTATCTGATGCTGGCTTTGTGTTGTATTCCTCATTACTTCCGCAAGTTTGATTCTCACCCCGAATTCTTTAATGCTTCGAGAAAAACCATTTCAAAACAATTAATGAGCGCACACTATAAGTCCATAAGATGCGTTCCTTGATAGGTTTGCAAGATATTTTTCGTAAAAAAATTATAAACGGTGGAAAAAAATGTAACTCAGACGAAGTGCTCCACCTGTTTACCAGTTCGCGTTCCCATCATTACTGTGCCGATCGTTACACTATGAACAATGCAAGAGATACGCGTAACCAACGACCCATTAGACATCTAACGCCATTTGCGCCAAACGAGGTGCCCGTTATCCCAGGTTATAAACTTTGGCGACCGGCACTTGTGCTAATCACTGCCCCAGCTTGGTGAACACCTGATGAAACCAGTAGCGGAATGTCTGCGCCGGATGCGAAATGAGATCCCCATCTCAGACATCATCTGTCTTCATCTCGATTTGCCTCATAAGATCCAGGAAGGCTATCTTCGATTCCTCTGTCCCCACTGCAACGAATTCTACACCGCCATTAACCCAAAGACTAATCTCGCCCGCTGCTTCCAATATAAATACAAATTCAAGCCCATCGACCTCGTCATGACAGTTAAAAAATATTCATTTCTACAGGCTGTCGACTGCCTCGAAAAACTCCTTTAAACGATCATCTCGAGCTCAGTGCGAGCGCGCTTCTCGATTAAGCGGCCTTCATCAGAAAGCACCGCAGCAACCTAAATCGGCGAATTCACGCGGAAATTCACCGGCGGCAACAGGCCTTTAAGATTGCTGGTTACCCAGTAGATTCGCAAGACTTGCCTATTGGATCAGTAGCTTTTATATCAACACAATTTGTTGATATCATCAATGAAGGAAGATTCCCGTCTTGAAGACGGCATATACAAGGGATATAAGGTCTCAATCAGGCTTGTAAGGGAAGGCACAAGTCACTACAATCCCAGGAAAGTCACTGGTCCTGCTGATGTCTACGAGTTTTTCCGGGACCTTGAAAATTTGGACAGGGAGGTTTTTTATTCCCTGCATTTGGATATGAAAAATCAGATTATTGGATGCGAAGAAGTGAGTAGGGGGAGTCTCTGCTATTCTCTGGTGTCGCCAAGAGAGGTATATAAGGCGGCTATTTTGAGTTCAGCGGCTAACCTCATCGTCGCCCACAACCATCCGTCCGGAGACCCTATGCCTTCAAAGGAAGACTACGAGATTACAGAAAGGCTAACCAGTGCAGGCGAGATACTTGGTATTTCTCTTATCGATAGTATCGTAATCGGAGATGGAAGGTATTTTAGTTTGAAAGAGAAAGTATAGGTAAAAACAAAATATGGTTTCTTTTTATGTAAAGATATTTTTACTTCTACTTTATTATTCATAAAAGATATTGGACGAAGCGGCTTCGCCGCAGAGGAGCGTAGCAGTCGTCTGCTGGTGAAGTGACGGCATATCGTGTCTAGTCATCGGAGATAAAGATTTGATATCCTCCAACAGTCCGGCTGTGGAACCGGAGTTTGGTTTTTGACCCACTAGTGGAGGATATTCAGATGACCGTATTTCGAGAACGCATGATCGAGGACATG
>Ga0190284_1000376_pt1 | contig 27126 bp, 21 predicted proteins | sample 48691812_MG_FD_161668 | JGI IMG/M metagenome (GOLD analysis project Ga0190284, IMG submission 161668) | Hydrothermal vent microbial mat bacterial communities from Southern Trench, Guaymas Basin, Mexico - 4869-18-1-2_MG | ecosystem: Environmental > Aquatic > Marine > Hydrothermal vents >...
TCCGCGCTCAACGAGCGCGGCTACAGAGCTGCTGATGTCGGTCCACGCTCAATGTTGTAGGCGACCTCGTTGAGGTCGGTCCGCGCTCAATGAGCGCGGCTACAGAGCTGCTGAGGTCGGTCCGCGCTCAACGAGCGCGGCTACAGAGCTGCTGATGTCGGTCCGCGCTCAACGAGCGCGGCTACAGAGCTGCTGATGTCGGTCCGCGCTCAATGTTGTAGCCGACCTCGTTGAGGTCGGTCCGCGCTCAACGAGCGCGGCTACAGAGCTGCTGAGGTCGGTTCGCGCTCAATGTTGTAGCCGACCTCGTTGAGGTCGGTTCGCGCTCAACGAGCGCGGCTACAAAAGAAATTAGAGTTAATATCAAATTTGCTAATGCATGCTAATAAATATGATTCTGGTTCCGCAACAGGCAGGAAAATCCGCTCTGGAAATCCCGGTCGGCGAACAGGGCGAAGTTTGGTCATGCTCGGATACTTGCGTGAACATTAAATTCGGGTCACGCCTTTTAGGGCTGGTTTGGAACTATGAGCAAATGGCCCCGGCAAATATTCTTTTTAGTTTTCCTGTTAATTTTGCCAGGGGAAAATGTGTGCGCACAACTCATGGTTTAACCATATCCGCGCAAACTGTTTCTTTTAAATCCGCGCCTGTTTTTTCCGGAGAAATTTTGCCGTCGAAAATTAATATTTCTACAGTCGAAAAAGTACAATCATTACTTAATAAGAAAACGGAAACTTATTTTTCTCAAGAATTGAAAAAAAATGCGGCCCGGGGAAATTGGGAAAACCTTATAGGGCTTGGCCCCGGCTCGACTCCAAGCGGAGACGATTTTTTGTGCGGGGCTTTCGCGGCGGATAAATTACTAAATATTAAAAGAGAAATTGCCATAGAAATTTCCAAAGTTATTTCACCGAAAATGACTACTCTTCATGGTTATACAATGTTAACTGACTCCTTGGCTGGGGGGTTCCCTTTCATCCTGCAGAAAATGGTTCGTGAGTTGGCGTGTGACTTTTCTCATGAATTTTGGTATAATTTAATAAACAATTCTTCTCATCATTCTCCAGCGGATTTTTGCGCCGGCTTGATGTGGGAACTTAATCATCTTTTGGAGAAAACATGATTAACGAATTCGAGTATTGCAGACCTAAATCATTTAACCAGGCAGTTTCCTATTTGGCAGAATTCAAAAATGCCCGCGTCCTTGCGGGCGGCACGGATTTAATTGTCGGGTTGCGGGCAGGCCTTGAGTCGCCCGAAGCAGTTGTGGATATTAAAGGGATTTCTGAAACCGGAAGTTTAAAAGTCAATTCCAAAGGCATTCAAATCGGACCGGCGGTAACCCTCAATCAGTTTATTGAAACCCGCGCTGTCAGGAAGAATTATTCAGCTCTTATTGCTGCTGCGGAAAGCATCGCGACTTTCCAGCTTCGCAACCGCGCCACCATAGTTGGAAACATTTGCAACGCTTCGCCCGCCGCGGACATGGCTCCCGCGCTTTTGGTTTTTAACGCTGAAGTGGAAATAGCCGGGCCGGAAGGTGAAAGGAAATTACCTTTGTCGGAATTTTTCAAAGACGTGAAAAAAACCGCGTTAAAAAAAGGAGAACTGGTAAAATCAATTCATGTACCTGCTCCGCATATAGGAACAAAATCAGGCTTCTTAAAACAGCAGCGAATAAAAGGCCATGACCTTGCTGTCGCGAGCGTGGCAGCGGCGTTTTGCCTCGCGAAAAACGCGAAAAATTCTGGAACACTTAGAATAGCTTTAGGAGCTGTAGCAATCACTCCTTTAATTATTCCTGAGATACCCGCAAGCAAAAAGGAAATTGATAAAGCTGTGAAAACCGCAGTCTCATCAGCAAGAAAAATTATCGCGCCTATTGATGACGTAAGGTCGTCTGCCGATTACAGAGCCGAAATAATAAAAACTTTAATTTCCCGACTTATTCCGGAGGTGCTTTCATGAAAACAGAAAAACTATTTAAAATTAAGGTTAAAGTAAACAGTGAATTTTACGAGCGGGCTGTTCCCGCAAGAATGACTTTGCTTCAGTTTGTCAGAGACGAATGCAACCTTACGGGCACGAAAGAAGGTTGCGGAATAGGGGAATGCGGAACGTGCACGGTTTTGCTTGACGGAAAAGCAATTAACGCGTGCATGATGTTTGCTGTAGAAGCTGACGGGCACAAAATCGAAACTATTGAGGGTGAACAAAGAGGAGAAAAATTATCGGACCTGCAGCAGGCGTTTGTGGACAACGGAGCCGTGCAGTGCGGGTTTTGCACCCCGGGAATGATAATGTCCGCGCGGGGTCTATTGAAAAAAAAATCAAAGCCGACGGACAAAGAAATTATTGAAGCGATATCAGGTAATTTATGCCGATGCACGGGCTATCTTCCAATAATAGAAGCCATCCGTGCCGTGGCAAGAAAATAAAATTAACCATGAAAGAAGAATACAAATACATAGGTAAAAGTTATCCGCGAATAGACGGACCCGCAAAAGTTACGGGCTCTGCAGAATATGTTCACGACCTGAAACTTCCGGGAATGCTGTACGCGCGAATTCTGAAAAGCCCGCATGCTTCGTCGAAAATTAAAAGCATTAATATTGACATGGCAAAAAAGCTTCCTGGTGTCAAAGCGGTTGTTACAGGTAAAGAACTGAATTATAAAGTCGGGCTTTACATGATTGACAAGGATATTCTTGCGCGGGATTATGTGCGATACCAGGGAGAGCCGGTCGCTGCTGTCGCAGCAATAGACGAGTTGACCGCGGAAAAAGCCTGCAAACTTATAGATGTGGATTATGAAATTATTGAGCCTGTTCTGGACGTAATGGAAGCTGCTAAAAAAGGTTCCAAGCTGGTTCATCCCGAGCTAAAAAAATACAGTTTTATGAAAGGTGTTTTCGACCCGCAGCCGAACACGAATATTCCTCACTGGCAGAAGATAAGGAAAGGCGACATGAAAAAGGGCTGGGAAGAAGCTGACTTAATTGTCGAAAACGATTTTTGGAACCCGCCTGTCCAGCATGTTGCAATGGAAACCCACACGGCAATTGTTCGGGCTCTTCCGCAGAACAAAGCAGAAATCTGGACTTCTGCTCAATCGCCGTTTACAGTGAGAAATTTGTTTTGTGTTTGTTTTGGTTTGCGGCATCAGGACGTCAGGGTTCGCATTCCTTCGGTCGGCGGGGGCTTTGGCGGGAAAGCCGGGATTCATCTCGAACCGCTAGTTTACTGCCTGTCAAAAAAATCGGGCAGACCGGTCAAACTTACTATGACGCGTGAAGAAGAATTTAACACAATTCCTTCTCGGCAGGGGTTGCGGAGTTTTCTTAAAACCGGCGTAAAAAAAGACGGAACTATTACGGCTTACGAGGCAAAACTTTATTGGGACGCCGGCGCATACGCCGATTACGGGGTCAACATCGGCCGGGCAGCTGCGACAGCTAGCGCAGGGCCTTATGAAGTGCCGAACTGTCACGTAGATTCTTTTGTTGTTTATACGAACAAAGTTTTCGGGACGGCTTACCGCGGGTTTGGACATCTTGAAGTACTTTGGGGAGTCGAGCGGCACATGGACATCATCGCCGCCAAACTCAAAATAGACCCTTTGGAGTTCCGGCTTAAAAACGCGCTTCGCGACGGGTCCAAAACTATCACCGGCGAAAGAATTTATTCGCATACCGGGCGTGTTGACAAATGCCTTAAGAGTGTGGCAAAAGAAATAGGCTGGGAAAAAAATCCGAAACCTGGGAACTGGAAAAAAGCCGTTAACGGAAAGATTCGCGGAAAAGGCATTGCTGCCCTGCAAAAAGCGCCTGCGATGCCGACATTCACTTCCTGCTCCGTTGTCATAAAATTTAACGAAGACGCTTCCTGCGATTTGCTTGTCAGCGGAGTCGATTATGGTCAGGGTACTTACACAATGCTAACCCAGGTTGCGGCGGAAGAGCTTAAACTTCCAATTGAAAAAGTTAATGTTGTCTGGGATTGCGACACTTCGACAAATCCTTACGACTGGCAAACAGTGGCAAGCAGGTTTGCTGTTATGGGGGGCAACGCTACTATAGACGCTGCTCACGACGCGCTTCGGCAAATCAAAGAAGTAGCCGCCCAGGCGCTTCGATGTCCTGTTGGCGACTTGGTTTGCGAAGACGGAAAAGTTTTTATAAAACATAATCCTGATGAAACAATTCCTTACGAAAAAATTGTTATGGGGTATGTTTACCCAAACGGCAATTCGATTGGCGGGCCGGTAATAGGCCGAGGAAGGTTTATCGCCCAGGGGCTTACAAATCTCGATTTGAAAACAGGTCAGGGGCTTCCTGCCCTCGACTGGACTTTCGGAGCGCACGGCGTGGAAATAGAAGTTGATGTCGATACCGGGGAAATAAAAATTATTAAGATAGCTACTTCTTTAGACGCGGGGAAAGTGTTAAATGAACAGCAATGCGTTACGCAGACAATAGGCGGTGTGGTTCAGGGGTTAGGTTCCGCGGTTCTCGAGGAGTTTAAATTCGACAAAAAAGGTCGATTGCAAAACGCGGGTTTTGTCGATTATAAAATTCCCACCGCGAAAGACCTGCCCGGAAAATTCGCTCTCATCTTTTTGGAAACAGAATTGCCGCACGGGCCTTACGGAGCGCGAGGCATTGCCGAACATCCCATGATTTCAGTGCCCGGAGCTGTTGGCAATGCCTTTTATTACGCAACCGGAATTGAAGCTTTTGAATTTCCCCTAACACCTGAACGTGTGTTTTTCATGTTAAGACAATAATTTTGTACAACCTATTCAGGGTTGATGTTATGTTATGCTATAACCCCCACGTTAAATCGTGGTGCTATAAATATTTTGCCTCTCCCGGGCAAGTTTTTGCACATTTCTCTTGTAATTCGTGGCTGATTTATTCTGATATTTGTGTGATTCAGACAGTAGAATTTTCTTGCTTCTTTCTCGAAAAATAAACGAAAACGATGTAAAACAGGACTGCCAGGACTGTTTAATCTGTAGAAAACATGTTTGCAAAACCTCAGGGTTTATCAGTTTTCGCCTAATCGCAGTCCGGGACGTCCTGCGTTACTGCCTTTTTAAACAACTTATAGTGTCATGTCAACAATGAAAAGTTGGCAAAAAGAATGCAAATCTTTTGTAGCCGACCTCGCTGAGGTCGGATTTATGGTCGATGTTTTTGCAAGTCTTAACAAGTTTAGTTCTTATCACCGACCTCAGCGAGGTCGGCTACAAAAGAAATTCGAGAAAATATCAAATGTGCCAAGACGAACTAATAAACGGAAAAATCTTTAGACTTACCCACTCGTTTTTACGAAGAGCCAACTTCTAACTAGTGTCATGTCAACAATGAAAAGTTGGCAAAAAGAATGCAAATCTTTTGTAGCCGACCTCGCTGAGGTCGGATTTATGGTCGATGTTTTTGCAAGTCTTAACAAGTTTAGTTCTTATCACCGACCTCAGCGAGGTCGGCTACAACAAACGCAGCTCATTGTGCATTCTAATATTTCGCTTTTACGACATTGCAAGGTTGACATGACACTAGTTGCCCCTTAAAAACTGCTTTTTTGTAGTATTCATGGGACATTGGCTTATGAAAAGCGTGAAAAATATTGAAAGGTTTTAGGAGTTTTTCGCGAAAACCTTGCAAAAAAATGTAAAACTTGCAATTGCCTCAAAATTGACTTCTTAAGGGTCGACTAACTACTGTCTGAATCACAGAGTGAAATTTAAAAACACTTGACGTAAAATCCTTCAATCGCTATAATTTATGGCTTAATAAATAGAAAGAGCGAAAATGTGAAAGTATGAAGGTGTGAAGGTGTGAAAGTGTGAAAGTCAAAAATCTAAAATCAGAAATCGAAAATCAAAAATTGAAAATTTTTAATGCATCCTTTTAGAACACATAATTGTTGCGAACTGCGAAAAGAAAACGTTGGCAAGGAAGTGAAAATTTCCGGCTGGGTCCATCATAAACGCGACCACGGCGGCGTGCTCTTTATCGATTTGCGTGACCATTACGGCATCACGCAGGCTGTTTTTCATCCTGATTCTGAAGAGCTTCTGAAAACGGCTTCGCACTTAAGCCTTGAAAGCGTTATTACTGTTAAAGGAAAAGTTGTAGAGCGCTCGCCGGAAACCGTCAACACGAAACTCGATACCGGCGAAGTTGAAGTTCATGCTGAAGAAATGAACATAGAATCCCGCGCAAAAACTTTGCCGTTTCTTGTCGCGGAGTCTAATATTGCCAACGAAGATTTGCGTTTCCGCTACAGGTTTATTGACCTTCGGCGGGAAAAGATGCAGAAAAATATTGTTTTTCGGGCTGAGGTAATCAAAACAATGCGCGAACATCTCGAAGCAAAAGGGTTTCACGAATTCCAGACTCCTATTCTTGCAAACAGCTCGCCGGAAGGCGCGAGAGACTACCTTGTTCCTAGCCGGATTCATCCCGGCCAGTTTTACGCTTTGCCGCAGGCTCCACAGCAATACAAACAATTGTTGATGATGTCTGGCTTTGACAAATATTTTCAGATAGCGCCATGTTTCCGTGACGAAGATGCGCGCGCGGACAGAAGCCCCGGAGAATTTTATCAGCTTGATTTGGAAATGGCTTTTGCAACCCAGGAAGATATTTTTGAAGTTATAAACGAACTTATGAAAGAGTTGGTTGCCAAACACGGCAGTCACAAACTTTTGTCGGAAGATTTTCCTTACATTCCTTATTTGGAAGCTATGAACAAATACGGAACCGACAAGCCCGACATCAGGTTTGAACTTTTTATCAAAGACCTTACCGAAGAGCTGAAAAGTTCCGAATGCCAGATTTTTGCCCGGGGGAAAAAGCCGGGCGCGGCTATCAAAGCTTTGAAGTATCCGGGCGGAGCGGAAGCTCCACGCTCGTTTTTTGACGGGCTGCAGGACTGGGCAAAAAAACACGGGCTGCGCGGGCTTGCATATATCGTTTTTGAAGAAGGCGGCGCAAAAGGCCCCATGGTGAAATTTCTTAAAGATGAAGAACTGGTAAAAATCAAAGAAGTTACAAAAGCTGAAACCGGAGACGTTGTATTCTTTGCCGTCGCTAAATGGGCTACAGCTTGTAACGGCCTAGGAGCTTTAAGGCTTGTGCTTGCGGATAGAATGAATCTCCGCGACCCGAAAGTTCTTGCTTTCTGCTGGGTGGTTGATTTTCCTATGTTTGAAAAAGAAGAACAATCCGGCAACATTATTTTTTCCCATAACCCGTTTTCCATGCCTCAGGGCGGAATGAAAGCCCTCGAAGAGCAGGACCCGCTGGATATTATTGCTTATCAGTATGACATTTGCTGCAATGGGATAGAACTTTCGAGCGGGGCGATTCGTAACCATCAGCCGGACGTAATGTACAAAGCTTTTGAGATAGGCGGTTACCCGAGGGAAGAAGTTGACGCGCAGTTCGGCCACATGATTCGTGCGTTTGAGTATGGCGCGCCGCCGCATGGCGGAATTGCTCCCGGCGTTGACAGAATAGTGATGATACTTGCCGACGAACCGAACATTCGCGAAGTTATAGCTTTTCCGAAAAACCAGAAAGCGCAGGACATGTTAGTCGGCGCGCCTTCACCGGTCTACCCCGAACAGTTAGAGGAATTACATATCAAAATAGTTGAAGAGTAAGTCGCACAAAAGATACCCGATTTTTTGTAAGTTACGTAACATCAAACAAATTGCGAAGCAGGAGTTTCGCGCAACGTTGTGTGATGTTTTTAACAGGCCATAACTATGTGGAATACTCGACATTTCTATCCCGAAAATTTCCCTACACCCTTTGCGAGGCAACCTGTTGCAATTAAAATTGGTATTTGATAGAATACTTTAAAATAAGGTTTTATCGTTATTCTTCAAAAACCTTGCAATATATTTCATGCTTTTTCTTAGAAAAAGAGCAAAAAATCGGTTTTTAAGAGACGACTATTTAATGTAACCGCGGCTTGCCAGCCGCGAATCACGCCATGGCAATCGGCGGCTACAACAAAAGAATATACACATAACCCTCATTTATTTTTCTTTGTGTTTCTTAGAGATTTAGAGACTTTGTTGCAAATGATTCAATGACAGCAAAAGATATTAGAGAAAGTTTGATGGAATTGGGAAACTCCGAAACTGCGGAACATTCCAAACGTTTTTTCAAAACCGGAAAAGGGGAATACGGCGAAGGCGATAAATTCCTGGGAATTAGAGTTCCCGTAATTCGAAAGCAAGTAAAAAAAATTAATAAAATTCCCCTTGGTAAGACTTTAGTTTTGCTGAAATCTCCTTTTCACGAAATCAGGTTGTTTGCCTGATGAATTCTAATAACAATACAACTTTGAATTATGGGTTTCGTATGCAAAACAGGCCGAGACGTTTAATTAGGCGTTACTCGAAAAGGGGTAACTCCATGGAATTACGAATTTTACTGTAGCCGCAGCTTGCCAGCTGCGTTTTCCTGGAAACAATTATTTGCAATTCCCACATTTTACACAAAAGAGTTACGAATTATATGTTTTTTCGCGAATAGCGCAGATAGCAATCTGCGGCTACATTTGGGTTTTGGCATCAGCGACCTTTTTCGAGCAACCTTTAATTAATTGACAAAAACTAATTTTTTCTTCAAGTTCTTCAAGTTCTTCATGATGAAAATATAAAATAATTTTATGACAAAAATAGGAAAATTTAATAAATTACAAATCATTCGGGAAGTTGATTTCGGAGTTTATCTTGACGGTCAAAACCTCGGAGATATTCTTCTGCCGAAAAAATATGTTCCGAAAAACTACAAATTAAACGACTTTGTTATAGCTTTTATTTATACAGATTCAGAAGACCGAATTATCGCGACTACGGAAACTCCGCTTGCCACGGTTGATGATTTTGCACTGCTTAAAGTTGTTACGGTAAGTTCTGCCGGCGCTTTTCTCGATTGGGGGCTTTCAAAAGATTTGCTTGTTCCTTTCAGTGAACAAAACAAGAAAATGAAAAAAGGGCAAAGCTACGTCGTAAAACTTTTCCTTGACGAAAAAACTAATCGTGTTGCTGCCTCTTCAAAACTGGAAAAGTTTTTATCAACAGATTTTCCTGATGAACTTGAAATCGGACAGGAAGTTGACCTATTAATTTCTGATGAAAGTGAGTTGGGATTTACAGCGGTTATAGATAATTTGTATCTTGGAATGATTTATAAAAATGAAGTTTATGAACCTTTGAAAACAGGGGGCCGCAAAAAAGGGTTTATAAAAAAAGTCAGGGAAGACGGTAAGATTGACGTCACACTTTATAAAGCCGGTTATGGAAAAGTTACTACTTTGTCCGATAAAATTATTAGTAAATTAAAAGAAAATGACGGTTTCATTTCTGTTACCGACAAAAGTTCTCCGGATGTTATTTATCAATTATTCGGCGCCAGCAAAAAAACTTATAAAAAAGCTGTCGGGGCTCTTTACAAAAAGAGGGTTATCAGCCTGGAAGAAGAAGGAATAAGATTGAAAGGTTGAACGCCCACCCCACAATTCTTTTATGGCCCACTGAAAACACGGAATTATACGGATAAATAATTTTAATTATTTTATAAACGTTCAAATGCATTAAGACATCAATAATTATTATTTAAATATTCAGTGTTAATCTGTGTATTCTGTGGGCAGTAATTTCAAGTTTCAAACATCTTCCTAAACTCTTCAAAGGTGGGTTCTTTTATATCTAATTGAGTGCTCTGCTTTCCTATGTCTTCAAGATAATGTGCGTCCGAAGTTCTAATAAAAGGGATATTTTCCGGGACAAAAATTCTCCATTTTTTTTCGTCACCGCGAAAAGATAAATCACATCCGTCAATTTTCACATTATCCGGCCAGACGCCAAGCTGAGAGAAAAGGCTGTTGATAGTTCTGTCGATATGCGATGCAATGATTATTCCGTTCCGTTCGTGAACTTGTTTTGCTATTTCATTTATAGAAAGGTTGGTAGCTCCTGCAAGAAAAGCGTCTTCAATTCTAACAATATTATCTTCGGCATCAACAACAGGTTGGTCGCCAAAAAACTTCGGTTTATTTTTCTCATCCGGCAAATGTGAAGTAATGTAGTTTCCAAATTCAACAGCGATGGTTACGTCACCAAAAAGGCAGATAAGATGGATTTCTTCAGCGGAATTAACTTCCGCGCCGTAAAATCCTGAAATATTTGGTGTCGCTTCAATAATTTCAGCAAAAACCGGGCAATTTTCCGCTGTGTTATGGTCAGTTAATGCAATAATATCAAGCTTTTTTTCCACTGCAGCAGCAACTATCTTTGCGGGTGAACAGTCTAAACTGGCGCAAGGCGAAAGGCAGGAGTGGATTTGTAAATCTGCGGAGAACATTATTAATTGTAAATGGTTAATTATTAATTGAGGCTTTAACCCTGTTCAAAGGCGTTCGGTTGCGGTCGCCTTCATTAACAATTAACAATTATTAGTTTATCTTATTCCCATTTCGTAAAGTTTTCCGGCGACAGTAAAAGCAGATTCTTTAGAAGAAAGAATATTCACGCCGTTTTTTCTTGCCGCTTCAAGCGCCTCTTCTTCGGGAATGCGTCCGTGGGTAATTATTACTGCCCCCAGCCCGACAAGATTTGCGACGGCAACAACATTTTTATGAACCTGAACAGTAATAAGCGCGGCTCCTTCCCTGGCGTTGCCGACAACGTCGCTTAATAGGTCGGAAACGTAACCGCTTGAGATTTCCTCGTCGGACGCGTTAACAATACTTTTCAAATTAAGTTTTTCAGCAATTTCAGATATTTTCATGATGAGTTAAGTTTTTCGTTAGTTAGGAAATTCATTTTTTTCGGTTATTGAGCTTGTTGAAATACTCGAAAAAATGAATTTAAAATTTAAGGTTCTTCTCACTTTCCGACTTTCCGACCTCCTGGCACGCTGGAAGCGTACCCTACATTTTCCAATCTTTACAAAACCCGTAAGCAAGCAAAGTCTTCGGGTCGTTAGTATGTTCAGGTAGTTTGTCAAACGGAACTATCATAAGTTTTATTCTTTCATGTTCATGTTCCGTGCCGGTGATTTTTCCGTTAAGTTCTTCTATTTCTTCTTTTGATTTAAAAATTTCGCAGGCGAAAAGTTGAATTCGTTCGTCGCTTCCTCCGCCGGAAACAACATATTCATCAAGAAAAGTCAGTTTTTCTTTTTTAATAACAAGCCCGGTTTCTTCTTCTATTTCGCGTGCCGCAGTACCGGCAAAGTCGCCATGGTCATCCATCATGCCTGCGGGAATTTCCACGGATTCATAAACTCCGACCGGAAACCTTTGCTGGCAGGTCAAAATAACCCATCTTTTTTCACCGTCATTAAGAATCACAAGCATGGCGACAGCATCTCCGCGCATAAAAACGGAACCTGGCACATGGTTTCCGTCCTCGTCAACAACTTCCGCATTTATTTTCGCGAAAAGCAGGCCGCCGTCAAACCGTTTATCTGTTGCCTGAACCTCAATTTTTTGAATACGAAACCGGGGGTCCATTTTTTCAAGCCAGTTATTAAACTGGCTGGAGGCTGCAACCAGTTTAACTTCTTCGGGTTTCCCGAGTAGTTCAAAAGTCTGTGAATTCTTATTAATTTCCATCGCATTATAATAACAAAAAATTGAAACTATTGCCAGTCATACAGTATTTTGATATAATATCGCAAAAAGATTAGTTTAGTAATGTCAGGTGTCGGGTGTCAGGTGTCAGTAAAACCAACAATCCAACACTCCATTACTCCAATGTTAATATGGAAAATTCAGAAAAAAATAAACAAAAGCAGCTTGCGGAACAATATCGCGCTGAAATAGCTCATCAATATGACCCGGAAACAGTTCGGAAAACAGAACGTTTTTTTAATTTTATAGTTAGAAACTTTTTTATTTCTGAAATTAAAGTGACCGGGATTTCAAATTTACGTGGAGTTGACGAGGATACTCCCGTTATCTTAAGTTCAGTTCATAAAAGTCATCTTGATTATGTGGTTCTCGGGCTAGCGCTTGTCCAAAACGCTTTTAGCTGTTTGCCAGCTACAATCGCCGGCAAAAACCTTTTTCACGGCCATTTCGAGAAACTTCTTCCCCAACTGAAAGGCATTTGTCTCGACCGCGAAAGAGTCGACCCGAAAAATCTTCGCTCAAAAGAAAACTTGCTTTACCTTTCCACATTTTATGACTATTTAACCAAGGAAGTTATTTATAATGAGGCGGTAACTATTTATCCTGAAGGCGGAAGGTCTTATTCGGGAAAACTGCTGCCGCTTAATCTCGGGATTTTCGGCATCGCGAAACGAGTTTTGAAAGAAACAGGGGGAAGAGTAGCAATTGTTCCTGTCGGTATTACATACGACAGGGTTACTGAAGACAGCAGGTTTATGGGACTTCTTAAATGCAAAAAGAGGAGCGACCGGGCGTATCGGAAATACGACAAACGCGGCTTTATTCACCACGCCTTGCTTCAGCCGAAAGGCGCTGTTTATATAGATTTAGGAGAACCGCTTTACCTTGATAATGTCAAACAAATGGACGTCCTTGAAAGTGAGTTAAGAATAAAAATGGGCGAGTTGATAAGAGTAACACCTGTTTCTTTGGTTTGCCGCGCGCTTGAAAACAAAAAAACGGCAAAGCTTGAAGATGTTTTGCGCCATATAAGACAAGACCTGAAATACGTTAAGGAACACAAACTGTTAATCGGCAGGGGAATCAGGTACCGAACAGCCGGCAGAATTTTCGCCAGGTCGCTTGAGCACTTGGCAAACATAGTTAGATTCAGGGACATAATCAGGATAAGCAAAAAATCTGGAAAGCATGTTATAAAAGTCCGGCGCGAAGATGTAGTGAATTATTATGTCAATTGTGTTGAACATCTTTTTAAGTAAATCCCCCTTTGAAGGCGAAGACCTGCGCATCCCGGTGGGTACGGGGCCAATTACGGAACATAATTGGCAAAACAAATGCCAAATAAGAAGCAAAACTGGCAAAACAAACGCCAAATAAGAAAATTATTAGCTTGGAAATATTTAGATTTTACTCCAGAAGAATTCTATAACCTGGCAGTTATAATACAAAGAAGAAAAGAGATTCTTTTAATGAAAATTTCTGATTTGAAAATAATTAACGTTTTGCATTATTACGCGACCGGAGCCGGCCAGGAATTTCATAATTGGTTTGTCAGGGAAAAAATAAAAAATACAACGCTTCTTGAACATCCTTTTCCATTTTCAAATCGAAATTTTGCGAATTTTGAATCTTATTCTTCAGGCGAAAAAACCTTTCAAAAAAATTTAAGGCGCAGGATAAAATTCATGCCTGTTCGCTATATCCTTGATTTTTTCCGAACAATAAGATTGCTTCTGTTCTCCAAAGAAAAATATGATTTGTATATTGGAAGCGGTTGTTTTGACACTCTTCCTGGAATAGTCTTAAAATGGTTTGAAAAAGTTGATAAAGTGGTTATTTACACTATCGATTATGTGCCGGAAACACACGGTGGTGGGTTATATAAATTTCTTTATTTAACTATTGATAAGTTTTGTTGTTATCATGTTGATAAGATTTGGAATATATCACGCGGAAGGCAAATGCCCGCGCGATTAAAAAACGGCGTGAAAAAAGAAAAATGCGCTCCTGATATTTGGGTTCCTCACGGCACACATGCGCTAGATTTGAAGTCAAGGTTGCCGGAGAAAACAAATCCTTTTAAAATAGCATTTTTCGGCCATGTAAAAGAGAGTTCCGGGGTTCAATTGTTTATTGACACTATGCCCGAATTGCTGGAAAAATATTCCAATCTTACTCTGGATGTTATTGGCGGTGGCCCTTATATCGAAACATTAAAAAAACAAGCCGAAGAGTTAAGCATTAACGATAAAATAACTTTTCACGGATTTGTCGAAAATCATAATGAAGCAGAAGCAAAGCTGATGCAATGTGGGATTGCAATAGCTTTATATAGTAAAATGGAAGGAGATTTTTCCGAGTTTGGGGACCCGGGGAAACCAAAAGTTTATCTTGCCTGCGGTCTGCCTGTTATAATTGGAAATGTTCCGGAAATAGCTGAAGTTATTGAAGAAAACAAAGCCGGAAAAAGCATAAGCTACAACAAAGCTGAGCTAAAATCTGCTCTTGATGAAATTATTGAAGACCACAAAGCATACCGCGCCAACGCGATCAAACTCTCACAAGACTTCGACTGGTCAATAATTATTTCAAACGCATTAGAAGCAACTTTATAATCAATTTTTTATGCAGATAACTTTTACATTAAACGAAATCTTAACTGAAATAGATGTTCCCGGCAATAAGCGGCTCATAGATGTGCTTCGCGATGACTTAAAGCTTACAGGCACAAAAGAGGGCTGCGGCAAAGGCGAATGCGGAGCGTGCTCTGTCATGCTTGACGGCAAAGTTGTTAATTCCTGCCTTGTTCTTGCCTGCCAGGTCAACGGCCATGAAATAATTACTATCGAAGGTCTTAAAAAAAACGGAGAATTAGATGTTCTTCAAAAGGCTTTTATTGATGCCGGCGCTGTCCAATGCGGTTTTTGCATTCCAGGAATGATTATGTCAACGAAAGCGATCTTAAATGAAAATCCCGATCCTTCAGAAGAAGAAATTAAAAGAGGGTTATCCGGCAATTTATGCAGATGCACCGGTTATAAAAAAATTATTGAAGCGGTAAAAAATGTAGTTGAAAACAATAATCCTCTATTAGAGTAAATTCAAATTTAGTAAAATTTGAATTTTGTATCCAAAATGAATTTATTCCATTAATCCAATAATCCATGAATTTGTCTTTTTACGAAAATTTTGTTTCCGCCATTAAATCAGGAACTCCGTTTTGCCTTGCTACTGTTGTAAAAACCGAGGGCTCGACACCGCGTAAGTCCGGCGCGAAAATGCTGATTTTCCAAAGTGGAAAAACTGAAGGCACTATCGGCGGCAGCCTTGTAGAGCAGCAAGTTATTGAAAAAGCGCAATCAATTATATTAAGCGGGGAACCTGAAATTTGTTCGTTTTCTTTTAACGCTAACGCTGATGAAAAAGACAAGATGATTTGCGGCGGAAAAATGAAAATCTTTATCGAGCCGTTTGTTTCCAATAAAAATCTATACATCTTCGGCGCCGGACACTGCGGATTCGCCCTCGCGCCGGTTGCCGCCGCGGCAGGTTTTGTTGTTCATGTTCTTGATGACCGCGAAGACCAGGCATCGAAAGACAGGTTTCCAATGGCTGCGACTATTACTGTTGGCGACTATGAAAAAATTTCCGGGGACCTTTGCCCGAAAAAAGATGCCTTTGTTGCTATAATGACCCATGGCCATTCCGCTGATGCAGAAGTTCTGAAAAATGTTCTCGCGAAAGACTGTAAATATGTCGGATTAATGGCGAGCAAAAGAAAAAGGCAGCAAATTTTTGAAAAACTGGTTAAAGAAGGAATTGACAAAAACTCGATGGAAAAAGTCTGCTCGCCTATAGGGCTCGACATAAACGCGGAAACACCGGAAGAAATTGCTGTGAGCATTACAGCCGAACTGATCGAGAAAAGCAAGAGCTAATATAATTGCAAATTGGAAATGGTAAATTTTTTATTATCCTTTTATCTGACTTTTAGACCTTTTGACCTTCGACCAAATGATTATGAATTTAGCTTTTTCTCCAAAAACTTTAAAAGAATTTTTCGAAATCAAAATCGAAAATCCCGCAGCAAAAATTGTTGCCGGCGGAACCGATATTCTTGTGCGGCTGAAGGACGAACTTGATTGGCCTATGCTGATAGATATAAGCGGGATAGAAGAGCTTAAAGGAATTTCAAAAGAATCAAACTCGGTAAAAATCGGCGTCTTATCAACTCATACAGAAATAGAAAACAGCGAAGAGCTGAGGAAATATGCTGAAGTTTTAGTTCAAGCCGCCTTTATTATCGGGTCGCCACAAATTAGAAACAGGGGAACTATAGGCGGAAATATTGCCAACGCGTCTCCCGCGGGTGACACTATTCCGCCCCTTTATGTTTTAAATGCGGAAATAGAATTAGCAAGCAGTGCAGGAACGCGAAAAATGCTTATAAATGAATTCTTCACCGGACCAGGGATTTCTGTTCTTGAAAATGGTGAAATCGTTTCTTCTATAAATATTCCGGCAGAAGAAAACCTAAAAGGAGTTTTCTTAAGATTAGGCCAGCGCGAAGCTCTTGCTATTTCTAAAGTTTCCCTCGCGTTGGTAAAGAATACAAAAACTAACGAATACCGCATAGCCCTAGGTTCCGTTGCGCCAACTGTTATCCATGCCACAAAAACTGAAAAGCTTTTGTCGGGAAACAGCTTAAACATAAAATTAATAGATGAAGCCTGTGAAACTATTTGCGAAGAAGCTGCGCCGATAGGAGATATTCGTTCTGAGGCAGACTACCGAAAAGAAATGTGCGGCGTGTTATTAAGAAAAGCGTTAAAGAAAATGTAACAGAAATCCCTGCCTCGCAACAGTGCAGGTCTGATTTCGAAAAAAATGTAACATTGGTGGAATTTCAATAATCCAATATTCCAACAATCTATTAATCTGATGTTCGGATTTTATGAAACAAATTAAAACAACAACTGTAGGCAGCTCTGTCAAAAGGCCGGACGCTATTGATAAAACTTCCGGCGTTGCCGAATTTGTTGCCGATATAAGTTTGCCGGGGATGCTTCATGGCGCGGTAGTGCGCAGTACTAAGCCACACGCGAAAATTCTTGAGATTAATACTGAAGCCGCAAGCTCTATGCCGGGCGTTGTTTCTGTCCTGACAGCGAAAGATATTCCGGGTGAAAATATTATCCCTGTTGTTTTCGATGACCAGCCTTTTCTTGCGGATGGAATTGTTAGATATGTTGGTGAACCGATTGCACTTGTCGCTGCTGATTCGCCCGGACACGCCCGGCGCGCGGCGGCTGCAGTTTATGTAATTTATGAAGATTTAGAATCAGTAACAGATGCTCTTGAAGCAAGAAACAGCAAAACAGTAAAAATCTTCGGCGAAAACAATATTTTTAAACACGAACAAATTTTAAAAGGAAATATTAATAAAGCATTTGAATCCTGCGATGCTATTGTAGAAAACGAATACAGAACACCTGTTCAGGAACATGCTTATTTAGAAACCCAGGGGATGCTGGCTGTTCCTCGGCAGGACAGTGTGATGGAAGTTTCCGGAAGTATGCAGTGTCCGTTTTACGTGCGTGAGGCGATTGCTGCCACTTTGGGAATTTCTTTAAGCAAGGCACATATAATTCAAACCACAACCGGTGGCGCTTTTGGCGGAAAAGAAGATGTTCCGTCATTGCCTGCCGCCCAGGCCGCTTTGCTTGCATGTAAAACCGAAAAACCCGTAAAACTTATTTACACACGGGACGAGGATATCGCAGTAACTAGCAAAAGGCACGCTGCGGTTATCCGTTCAAAGTATGGCGCGACAAAAGACGGAATTCTTCGCGCCGCTCAAGTCGAATACATTATAGACGGTGGAGCATACGCGACCTTAAGCCCGATAGTTCTATTTCGCGGAGTCATTCATGCGGTTGGAGCTTACCGTTGCGAGAATGTTAATGTTCAGGGTTATGCCGTGGCAACGAACAACGTTCCTGCCGGAGCTTTTCGAGGGTTCGGTTCGCCGCAGGTTTTGTTTGCCGCTGAGCGCCAGATGGATGAGCTTGCAAAAAAACTGAGAATAGATCCTTTTGAATTCCGCCGCAAAAATCTTCTTAAAAAAGGTGACGAAACTATTACCGGGCAAAAACTTCCCTGGAGCGTTGGCGCACACGAAACGCTTGAGAAAGCAATTGAAAAGTTGGAGGGACGCTCTCCCCTGCGTCCTAATTCAGGTGTCAGGAACAAACATATATCAATCCAAAATCAAAAATCCAAAATCAAAAATTACGGAGTTGGCGTTTCCACAATATATTACGGTGTTGGGCTTGGCGCAGGCGGAGAGCATCTCGCCAGGACGGGTGCGGATATGAAAATCGATTCCGATGGGAGCGTTACTTTTGCAGTCGGAACAACTGAGATTGGGCAGGGGATGAAAACTGTTTTGTCACAAATAGCTGCAGAAACACTTGGAGTACCTGTCTCCTGCATAAACATTCTTCCGACAGACACGACGCGAGTGCCTGATTCCGGCCCGACAGTAGCTTCCCGCGCGACAACGATGTCAGGCAATGCAGTAAAAGACGCCGCGCTTCAGCTTAAAAAGAAACTTCTTTCAGTAGCGGCGGAAATCCTGAAAACCGACAAAAGCTGCCTGTCAATTATTGATGAATGTGTTTTCAAAAATTACACGAAAACTGATTTGACTTACAAATTGCTGATTGATGAATGCGCGAAAAAAAGAATCGGGCTTGCCTCTTCCGGATGGAGCAATGTTAAGCATCTGGACTTCAATTGGGAAACCGGGCAAGGGGACGCCTACTGTGTTTACGCTTACGCGACAAACATTGCTGAAGTAGAAGTTGACGCTCAAACCGGCGAAGTCAAACTTCTTAGAATAACTGCGGCACATGACGTTGGGAAAGCTGTAAATCCTAAAATGGTGGAAGCGCAAATCGAAGGCGGAACGTTGCAGGGAGTCGGCTACGCTCTGTATGAAGAAATAATCAGAGAAAACGGAATAATAAAAAATCCGCAACTTTCTACTTACATAATTCCAACTATTTCTGACGCGCCGGAAATTCTTCCTGTAATTGTGGAAGACCCTTATCCCGACGGGCCTTTTGGCGCGAAAGGATTTGGCGAGCAGCCCCTCATGGGAGTTGCCCCGGCTATAGCTAACGCGGTCTGCAACGCGTTAGATATTTCTATTAACGAAATTCCTATGACGCCGGAAAGAATCCGGAAAATCATAAAAAGCCACGTATGAAACCCGGATTAGCAAATGTAGACAAAATCTATGATTTTGAATTACTGAGAAGATTTAAATTTTTATTTTCGGAGAAAATAAAATGAGTGACAAAATGAGACCTATTGAGTTCCGGAAATTGATGCGTTGGATAACTGAAGAATTTTCAAGCCAACAATCTATTTTTGGAATTTCAGATTTTTACAAAAATGATTCTGATATAAAGATAAATATTTTTGGGAAAGTCTGTGAAATTCCTGTCGGTCCCGCTGCGGGACCGCATACCCAGCTCGCGCAAAATATTATTTCCGCTTATCTCTGCGGCGGAAGGTTTTTCGAACTCAAAACCGTCCAAAAATTGGACGAACTGGAAATCGAAAAACCTTGCATCGATGCTGAAGACGAAGGCTACAATACTGAATGGTCAACTGAATTGTCTGTCCCGGCGGCTTTTGACGAATATTTGAAAGCCTGGATTATTCTCCACATTTTACAGAAAAGAATTTACGGCACAAACCCGGAATTTGTTTTCAATATGAGTGTTGGTTACGACCTTGAAGGGATCAAAACCGAAAAAATAGACTCATTTATCGAGAACTTGAAAGACGCTTCTTCGCGCGAACTTTTCAAAAATTATTTAACCATCGCCAGAAAAGAATTCAACGAAAACATAGAAATCTCTCCTATAATTTCGGATTCGGTAACTTTGTCAACAATGCACGGCTGCCCGCCGGAAGAAATCGAGGCCATTTGCTCTTATCTTTTAAAAGAAAAGTCCCTAAACACTTTTGTAAAACTCAATCCAACTTTGCTCGGGTTCGATTTTGTCAAAGAAACTTTAGAAAACCTGGGCTATAACTATATAGCCCTCGATTCGAAATCTTTTGAAAATGACCTAAAGTATGATGATGCAATTCGGATGCTGAAAAAATTAAAGCAGACAGCGAAAGAAAACAATAAAGTTTTCGGGGTCAAACTTTCTAATACTCTCGGAGTCAAAAATAACAAAAATGTTCTGCCGGGAAATGAAATGTATATGTCCGGGAAATCTCTTTTCCCGCTTACTATTAACCTCGCTTCAAAACTTGCGGAAGAATTAGATGGGAACTTGAACATTTCTTTTTCCGGCGGCGCTTATGCGTTTAACATTTCACAAATTATTTCCGCCGGCATAAAACCAGTAACTTTAGCGACGGATTTACTAAAGCCGGGTGGCTACGGCAGGCTTATGCAGTGTGTTGATATTATTTCAAAATGCCCGGAGAAAATTAATTTAGAAAAATTAAGCGAACTTGCAAAAAACTCTTTAAATGATAAAAAATATAAAAAGAAAGGATTAAAATCTTCTAAACTGGAAAAAAAATTGCCGCTTTTTGATTGTTACATCGCGCCGTGCGTAGAAGCTTGCCCGGTAAACCAGGATGTTCCCGAATATATTCGTTTGGTTGGAGAAGGAAAGTATGCGGAAGCTTTTGAGTTAATTGTTTCGAAAAATCCACTGCCGCATATAACCGGTTTTATTTGCGACCATCACTGCATGTTAAATTGCACCAGAAACGAGTATGAAGAGCCGCTGCTTATTCGCGACCTTAAAAAAGCTGCCGCAATCGAGGGCTATCAGGATTTTAAAAATAAATGTCCTGAAATTGAGAAAAATAATATTAATGCGGCTGTTATCGGCGCGGGGCCATCAGGACTTTCTGCCGCCTATTTTCTTGCGCGGGCAGGATTTGATGTTACTGTTTTTGATAAAAGAGAAAAGCCCGGCGGGGTTGTTCAATACATTATTCCAAGTTTTAGAATCCCGCAGTGGGCTATCGACAATGACATTGAGCTGATAAAGAAACAGGGAGTAAAATTCCGGCTGGGCGAAAATGAGGATTTCTCTGTTGAAAAATTGAAAGAAGCAGGATTTAAATATATTCATCTTGCCATCGGCGCGGGAAAATCACGTGAACTTTCCCTCGAAAAAAATGACGGCGAAATTTTAACTTCAATAGAGTTTCTCGAAAAATTCAACGAGTCTATTGAGTCTATTGAGTCCATTTTGTCCATCAAGTCCACAAAAAACATCGCAGTCATCGGCGGAGGGAACACCGCCATGGATAGCGCCCGAGCGGCAAAAAAAATCCCGGGTGTAGAAAATGTTTATATAATTTACAGAAGAACAGTTGAACAAATGCCCGCCGACCAGGAAGAACTTGATTTAGCCCTCGAAGATGGAATCATTTTCAGAGAGCTTCGTTTGCCTGTTGAGTTTATGAACTTTAAGCTAAAGTGCCAGGTTATGAAACTCGGAAAGCCCGACGCAAGCGGAAGGAAACGCCCTGAACCGGTTGAAGGTGAGTTTGAAACTTTAGATATCGACGCAGTTATTTCAGCTATTGGAGAAGTTGTAGATAAAGATATACTTGATAAAAACAATATTTCTATTAAAAATTCTGTAGAAACATCAGTGGAAAATGTGTTCATAGGAGGCGATGCTCTTCGTGGCCCTTCATCAGTGATAAAAGCTATTGCTGACGGCAGAAAAGCTGCTTTGGAAATTATTAAGAAAGAAAATATTAATTTTTCTATTGAACCGAAATATAATATTAGAAGAAAAAAGTGGGATGATGATATTAACAGGGCAAAAAGAATTTTAATGTTTTCATCAGAAAAACAACTTCAGTTTGAAACCAAAAGATGCATGGCATGTAATTACGTCTGCAACAAGTGTGTGGATGTTTGTCCGAACAGGGCAAATATCGCAATAAAAATTAATTCGGAATTTAAAGACGCGCATCAAATTGTTCACCTGGATGCCCTGTGCAACGAATGCGGAAACTGTGGAACTTTCTGCCCATACAGCGGATATCCATACAAAGATAAGCTGACTTTGTTTCAGTGCAACGAAGATTTTGAAAATAGCGAAAATGACGGTTTTTACATGAAAGGGGATGATTGCGTAATTCGGCTGAAAGACGGAAATACTGAAGCTGTAAATAAAATTATTAAATGTTTACGTGAAGATTATAAATATTTATTCTAATAGTTTTCTCTTCTAAACTAAAAAATACAAAACATGAAAGAAACCGCTGAAAAATTTCGTGATAATATTGTAAGTTTTCTCCAGGATATTATTCGTATCCCGTCTTTAAGCTGTCAGGAAGAAAATGTTGTTAAACGAATTGCTGAAGAAATGAATTCTTTGGGGATTTATGACAAAGTTTGGTTTGATGAGCTTGGGAACGTTATCGGTCAAATAGGAACTGGACCGATAAAAATTATGTTTGATGCGCATATTGATGTTGTCGATATTGGCGATAAATCGCAGTGGAAAGTTGATCCTTATGGCGCAGAAATAGTTGACGGTGCAATTACCGGGCGGGGAGCAACAGACGAAAAACCTGCAATGGCTTGTATGACTTACGTGCCGCTTTTAATCGACGAAAAATGTCGATTGCAATCGACAATTTATGTCGTCGGTTCCGTTATGGAAGAAGATTGTGATGGTTACCCATTGTTGCATCTGATAGAAAAAGAAGGCATAAAACCTGATTATGTTATTCTTGGTGAGCCGACAGATTTGAATGTTTATCGCGGGCACCGCGGAAGAATGGAAATTACCGTGACAACTATGGGGAAAGCCGCTCATGGCGCACATTGCGATAAAGGAGTTAACGCTATTTATAAAATGTCGGAAATAATAAAAGAGATAGAAGAATTGCACACAAGATTAAAAACGGATGAGCTTTTGGGAAAAGGTTCAGTTACAATTTCAAAAATAGAATCTCGAAGCCCTTCGCTTTGCGCTGTTGCAGATGGCTGTACAATTTATCTTGACCGGCGGTTGACCAAAGGCGAAACAAAAGAATCAGCGCTTGAAGAAATAAAAACTTTGCCCGCTGTCATCGCTTCCGATGCTGAAGTTTCTTTGAGAAATTATTCAGCAAAAAGCTGGGCCGGGTTTCTTGCTGAGCAGGAAAGTTATTTTCCTACTTGGGTGTTGGAAGAAAGCCATCCCCTTGTAAAAGCCGGCATGGCTGCAGCAGAGAAAGTTAATCCTATTTCTCCAAGGCTTGGCGTCTGGACGTTCTCCACAAATGGGGTTGCAACTATGGGAAGGCTTGGAATTCCAACTATCGGGTATGGCCCATCAAGAGAGGAGCTTGCGCATTCCGTCAACGAAAAAGTTGCGATAGATGATTTAGTAACAGCTACTGAATTTTATGCGGAAATAGCGGAGATATTGGCGGAAGGACATTAGGGACAAAAAGGACATAAAAAGACAATAACCCCCTGAATCCCCCTATATTAAGGGGGACTTTTCAGATTTCCCCATAAAGTTTTTCTATTTTTTTAACCATTCTTTCTGTTGAGAATTGCTCAAGGTTTGTTTCTTTTGCGCCGGTTGTAAGTCTTTCAAAATCTTCTTTGTTGTTTATTAGGTTGACAACATGTTTAGTGAATTGTTTATCGTCACCTGGCGGGCAAATAAATCCGTTTAGATTATTTTTGACTACCTCTTTTGCGCCCCCGATGTCGTAAGTTACCACCGGTTTACCGCCTGCTAATCCCTGGACTAAAACTCTTGCTAATCCCTCTCTCAAAGAAGCGTGAACAATAATATCAGAAGCGGCAATATAATCGGGGATATTTTCAGGAGAAGTAAGGCCGGCGAAAATAACAGAATTTTCAGGAAGGTTTTTTTTTGCAAAAATTTCAAATTCAGAACGCAAAGGGCCATCTCCAAGGATAATTCCTTTTACCAGGCAATTGCATTTTTTTTCTGTAGTTTTTATAATTTTCATAAAAAGTTCGATTCCTTTCATGGGAAACAATCTTGAAATTGTAAGTAAAACAATTGTATCTTTAGATATTTTGAGTTGCTTCCTGAAATACTCGTGATTGTTGGCCGCATTTTTGAATATGGAAACGTCAAATCCACTGTAAATAGTGTGAAATAAATTATTGGTTCCAATATTTGCAGTCAGAGCCTGTTTTGTCATTGTGTCGCAAACACTAATTATTGCATCGGAAGATTTTGCGCAGCGCTGCTCTGCGGCAATGTATAATTTATTTTTCCAACAAGGCTGAAATTCATCAAAAGCCAGGCCGTGAATTGTATGGACAACTTTTGATTTTCCCGACTTTCTGATTTTTCGTGCGGCAAGTCGGCCAAGAACTCCCGCTTTTGAGCTGTGAGTGTGAATAATGTCAAACTTTTCTTTCGCGAAAAATTTCTTCAGATTTTGATATGCGGCGAAATCATGATAAGGATGAACAGGCCTAATTAGATGGGGTTCAATAATCAAACGGAACGGGAGCTTTTTCTTGAGTTCAGGAAAAAAGTCAAGAAGTTTTCCTTCTCTGCCCGGGCTGGGCCCGGTAATTAAAGTAACATTGTGGCCATTCCCCGCGAGTCCAAGCAAAGTCGCAAGCGTGTTTTCCTGTGCGCCGCCAAGAATAAACCTTGTTATGACATGGCAAATCTTCATAATATTATTGACAATATAATTAAAAGCACGTATAATTATACAGAAAAGCAAAAAAAATTTAAACGGTAATTTTATGAAGAAGAAAAGAGTATATATTTACGATTCGACATTAAGAGATGGCACGCAGGGAGAAGGCATCAATCTTTCCTGTACGGATAAAATACTTATTGCGAAAAAGCTTGACGAACTTGGGATAGATTATATCGAGGGAGGGTGGCCGGGCTCTAACCCAAAAGATGTTGAGTTTTTTGAACGGATAAAAGATGTTGGTTTAAAATACTCGAAGGTTGCTGCTTTTGGTTCTACCAGGCATTCTAAGAACAAGCCTGAAGATGATCTCAACTTGACAAAACTTGTCGAATCTGAAACGCCTATTATTACTATTTTCGGAAAAACATGGCTGCTGCATGTGAAAGAGGCGTTGAGGGTTAGCGCCGAAACAAATTTAAAAATGATTGATGACTCAATCAGGTTCCTCAAAAGTTTTGGGCGTGAGGTTATCTTTGACGCTGAACACTTTTTTGATGCTTACAAAGATGATCCGATGTATGCCCTTACGGCGTTAACTGCTGCCGCGAACGCGGGAGCGGACTGCCTTGCTTTGTGCGAGACAAACGGCGGTTGCATTCCGCAGGAAGTCTGCGGGATAATGACTGCTGTTTGCGATAAGTTCCCTGATGTTAAAATAGGTTTTCATGGACATAATGATTCAGCTTGCGGAGTTGCGAATTCACTTATGGCTGTTTCTACCGGTGCAGAGCATATCCAGGGAACAATAAACGGGATAGGCGAGAGATGCGGAAACGCGGATTTAACTGGAATTATTCCCGGGTTAGTGCTTAAAATGGGCTGCAAAACATCTGTCAATTTGAAAAAACTCACAGAAATAAGCAAGTATGTTGATGAAATTACAAACGGAATCCACAACAAACGGCAGCCTTACACAGGACAGAGCGCGTTTACCCACAAAGGCGGGATTCATGTCAGCGCGATTCAGCGAAATGAACAAACTTACGAGCACATTAAACCTGAGACTGTTGGAAATAAACAAAGAGTTTTAGTTTCAGAGCTAAGCGGGAAGTCGAATGTATTATTCAAAACCAAAAAGCTGGGAATAAAACTTGATGCCAAAGGCAAAGCAATTAAGAGAGTTCTTGAAGAAGTAAAGAAAAAAGAACATTTAGGGTATGAATACGAGGCGGCTGACGCGAGTTTAGAACTGCTGATAAAAAAAGCTCTTGGGGAATTTGTTTCGTCTTTCGAAGTGCTCGGGTTTCGTGTCATAGACGAGGACCGGCAAGGCTCGATAATTTCTGAAGCCACAGTCAAAGCCCAGGTGAAAGGTGTTGAAGAGCATACTGCGGCAGAAGGCGACGGTCCTGTGAACGCTTTAGACCAGGCTTTGCGGAAAGCTTTGCGGCCTTTTTTTCCTGTTCTTGAAACTATTTCTCTTATTGATTATAAGGTGCGTGTCCTTCCCGGTGATATATTGACAGGAACAGCTGCGAAGGTTCGCGTTTTTGTTGAGTCTTCAGACGGGAAAAATATTTGGGGAACCGTAGGCGTTTCGACAAATATTATTGAAGCTTCTTACGAAGCATTGATAGATTCGATTGAATATAAGTTGATGAAAGGTGAATAAAAAGGGTTTCGGGTTTCGTGTATCTTGGAAATTAATTTTTTTCCAAAAATGAATTTAGTATTTTAATTTTCTTAAATTACTGAAACCTGAAACCCGACACCTGAATTAGGACGCTGGGGACAGCGTCACTCCAACCTGACACCCGAAGCCTAATATGTACACCATAACAGTAGATGATAGAGAAGTCCAGAGCGGAGTCGTAAGCAGTTTTTATTTGATGAAAAATGTTCGTGTGGAAATCAAACGGTTGGAGCTTGGGGATTATAAAGTTGAAGACAAACTTCTTATAGAACGAAAAACGATAGGCGATCTTTTTGTTTCAATAAAAGAAGGCAGAATCTTTAATCAGGCACAGCGGTTGGCGAGTTCAATTATCAAACCTGTTATAATTCTTGAAGGAACATACAGAGACGCGGCCTTCAGCAAAATGCGCCGTGAAGCAATTCAAGGCGCGCTAATAACTATATCAATAATTTTTGGGATTCCGTTGTTGCGGTCGCGCGGGCCTAACGAAACGGCCAAACTCATTATTTATTCGGCGAACCAGGTTTTTCGTTCGTCAACTTCAGCAATTCACAGGCAGGTTATCCGGCCGAAAGGGAAAGAAAATCAACAGCTTTATATTTTACAGGGATTGCCGAATGTAGGTTCAGGTTTGGCGAAACGGTTGTTAGATAAGTTCGGAAGCGTGGAAGCTGTTTTCAAATCAAGTGAACAGGAACTTCAGGAAGTGGCGGGATTGGGGGCTGAAACAGCAAGGAAAATCAGGGAATTGTTGGAATAAATATTCAATAATTCAATACGCCACGGGCGTACTTTTAAGCAGAAATATTCAATATCAAAGTAAAGAAAATCCACTTGGCATGCCCTTGGCGCAAACGAGAAATCCAAAATCCAAAATTAGTCGACCCTTAAAAAGTCAATTTTGAGGCAATTGCAAGGCGATAAGGCGAAGGCAGCTCAATGGATTTTTTAGGGGGGGAAGCTATTGTTGTAGCTGACCTCGTTGAGGTCGGCAGATAACCGAAATTCTCCGGTCGCTTCGCGCAGGGATTGCTAATACCTGCTAACAACCGGCCTCAACG
>Ga0190284_1000377_pt1 | contig 27060 bp, 17 predicted proteins | sample 48691812_MG_FD_161668 | JGI IMG/M metagenome (GOLD analysis project Ga0190284, IMG submission 161668) | Hydrothermal vent microbial mat bacterial communities from Southern Trench, Guaymas Basin, Mexico - 4869-18-1-2_MG | ecosystem: Environmental > Aquatic > Marine > Hydrothermal vents >...
TCGCCGAGCTGGACGGTGACGGCGACGCCGACCTGGCCGTGGCCAACCTTGGGAGCGACAACGTCTCGATCCTGCTGGGTAGCAGCGACGGGACGTTTGCGCCCGACGTGACGTATGGCGTGGGGGGTGGGCCCGAATCGGTTGCGATAGCCGATCTGGACGGTGACGGGGACGCCGACCTGGCCGTGGCGAACTACTCTGACGACAACGTCTCGATCCTGCTGAATCACAGCGACGGGACGTTCGCGGACGACGTGACGTACGGCGCGGGGGATGGGCCTCAGTCGGTTGCGATCGCCGATCTGGACGGAGATGGCGACCACGACCTAGCCGTGGCGAACCGTGAAAGTCACAACGTCTCGATCCTGCTGAACCACGGCGACGGGACGTTCGCGGACGACGTGACGTACGGCGCGGGGGTTTGGCCCTTTTCGGTTGCAATCGCCGATCTGGACGCTGACGGCGACGCCGACCTGGCCGTGGCGAACTGTGACAGCGGCAACGTCTCGATCCTGCTGGGTAGCGGTGACGGGACGTTCGCGCCCGACGTGACCTACGGCGCGGGGAATCATCCCTATTCGGTTGCGATTGACGATCTGGACGGTGACGGCGACGCCGACCTGGCCGTGGCGAACCTCTTTGGCGACAACGTCTCGATCCTGCTGAACCACGGCGACGGAACGTTTGCGCCTGACGTGACGTACGGCGCGGGGGATGGGTCTCGTTCGGTTGCGATCGCCGATCTGGACGGTGATGGCGACGCCGACCTGGCCGTGGCGAACGGCGGAAGCGGCAACGTCTCGATCCTGCCGAACAACGGCGACGGGACGTTTGCGGCCGACGTGACGTACGGCACGGGGAGTTCGCCCTATTCGGTTGCGATCGCCGATCTGGACGGTGACGGCGACGCCGACTTGGCCGTGGCGAACGGCGAGAGCGACACCGTCTCGATCCTGCTGAACCTGTCGGGGGGCTGTAACGGCAACGGCATTCCCGACGAGTGCGACATTTCGTGTGGCCCGCCCGGAGGTTACTGTGATACGAACGGCTGTGGCCTGAGCGAAGACTGCAACACCAACGCCGTCCCCGACGAGTGCGACATCAACAGAGGCATATCAGCGGACGCCAACACCAACGGGATTCCCGATGAGTGCGAGGGTTGCCCGTACATCTACGACCTGGACGGCAGTTGCTTCGTGGATGCGGCTGACCTGGGTCTGTTTGCCGCGTGCTGGCTGCTGTCCGAGGGCGTGGACGGCTGGGACGAAAGCGCGTGCGCCGACAAGGACTTCGACTGCAGCGGCACGGTGGACGCCACCGACCTGGGCTTGTTCGCCGGCGCGTGGCTGAAGTCGGACGACCAAGTCGATCCGGCGGACTATCCGGCATGTCGACCCTGCGGAGTAGAAGGCATCATCTGTCCGTAGGCGGAAGGTCTGTGTGATGATGACGGCCGCGCGTCCGACGGGTCTTCCGACGTTGACCGGTTCGAGGCAACTCAGCGGTGAGGCGGAGGCTACGCCGAGTTTCCCAGTTCGATCCATCCTACGGACGTGCTCAGTGTCTCGGGCTATTGGCGTGTGCTTGGGAGTGCTGTATATTCGGTGCCCAGCAGCGTGGTGAGGGTGATCTGGAGACAGGCGCGGTGAAACGTAAGCTGGCGGAGAATTTCAAGAAAGTGCAGGGGCGTGTTGAGGCGGCATGCGCACGTGCGAAACGCGACCCCACGGAGGTCACGCTCGTAGCCGTGACCAAGTCGGTCGGTATTGACGTAATCAAGCGCCTGGTCGATTCGGGCGTCCGGCACCTGGGCGAAAGCCGCGTACAGGAGTTGACCAAGCGGGCCGCCGTGGCCCATGAGTATCTCTCACGCCGACAACGCGACCCCGCGGCGAACCTGCTGCCGCGCCCCCAGTGGCACATGATCGGCCACTTGCAGCGGAACAAGGTGAAGTCCCTGTTGCCCTGGGTCGACTTGATTCACTCTGTTGACAGTCTGCGCCTGGCAGAGGAGATCGATGCCCGGGCGGAGCAACACGGGCGAGCCGTCGAGGTGCTCATGGAGATCAATGCCGGACTCGAACCCCAGAAGTACGGCGTTCCAGTCGGTGCCGCGACCCACCTGGCCGAACAGATCGTGTCTTTGCCGCGGCTGAGGCTGACCGGCGTAATGGCGATGGCCCCGCTCGAAGCCAACGCGGATCAGCGCCACGGGTGCTTCTCGCGGGTCTACGAGGTTTTCGAGGAAATGCGTCAGGACGTCGTGCGGTGCGAGGACTTCCGCAAGCTCTCCATGGGCATGAGCAACGACTTCGAGACCGCCATCGAATGCGGTTCCACCCTGGTGCGCGTCGGTACGGCTCTCTTCGAGGGGGTGGGCCTCCAAGATCGTTCAAGCGTTTCCAATGGTCTCGTAGCGTCCGACGGCCAAGAGCCTCCTGAGAAATCTCTCGGTTCGGGCGCTACATCAAAATAGAACTTGTTCTAACCTGGGAAAACCTTCGACGGGTCCGGCGGTGTGGGTTCGGGGAAGGCGATGCGTAGTGGCGCGGGCTCGACGGCCTTGCGGTGTTCCGGGGCAACTTCGCCCGAATCGGAGAGGCAGTTGAGCATCTGGCGATCCTGCCGCCACCAGAAGTTGATGATCTCACTGACATCACACTGGGGTTCCTGCTCAGACCACAGGCCGAAGAAATCGACGTTGCCGCTCCGCGGGGTGCGCTCCGGCAGGTCGATCAGCGTGCGCAAGGGCATGAGTACGCTGTCGCCGATGATGAAACCCTCTCCCGGACGCATGATGGGCAACATGTCAATCAGGCCGGCGAAGTGATCGCTCACCACGCGCGCGACGTAGCTCTGGTCGTCGGGGTTGTTCAGGCGCATCACCACCATGTTGCTGCATTGGGCGAGAGCCGTCTCGGAGAGTTCCGAAGGCCGTTGGCTGACCAGAATCGCCGACACGCCGTACTTGCGTCCTTCTTTGGCCACCCGCTCCACCGCCGTACGAGCGAAGGAGGTCTTGGCGGGCACGCGCGGGATGTAGTTGTGCGCCTCTTCATAGACGAGCGCGGTCGGGTGCCGCTGGTGGGCCGGGGTCCAGAAGTTCACGTCGAACAGCAGGCGCGTCAGCACCGAGACGGTGATATCCACCACGTCGAACGGGATGCCCGACAGATCGATAATGGTCAGGTTGCGGCGCGGAGTGATCTGACCGGTGAGCACCTTGATCAGGTGTTCCATGACGTTGGACATCTGGGCGGCGGTGTTGTCCGCGTCGAGCACGTCACGGAAGTGCGCCGATCCGCGAGCGTGCTCGATCGGACGGAACAGGAACTCGTAGCGAACGTCGAAGAAGCGCGTCTCGATGCGGTCCACCAATCCCAGCAGCTTGCCGAAGTAGAGCGGGTGCGGCACCTCGCCCTCCGGATTGCCGCGGTTAAAATCGCAGCGCTGCTCGCGCATCAGTTTGTCTTGTTCGCGCGGCTTGAGCGAGCGCAAAGCCAGTTTGGAGAAAGCGAACTGGTCGCTGGCCAGCACGTACCGCGCATCGTTGAGGTTCTCCGCGTATGTCTTGAGCTTCTCCAGCGAGAAGAAGATCGGCGTGTCCAGGGTCAGGTCGCGTTGCAGGTCGAGTTCCTTGGCGGCCTGGCGCTTGTACTCCAGGATGGCCGAGCGCAGAAAGGAGATTTGGCTGCTCACGAACAGGGGGTTGGAGTCGTCCAGCAGCAGCGTTTCGAGTTCGTTATAGGTGAGCAGCCAGTAGGGAATAACCAAGTCCTCGGTTCCCAGATAGGTCACGTTGTCGTTCAGTCTCCCGCTGTCGTCGCTGAACGCGGCGCGGTACTCGCCGTGCATGTCGAACAGCACCACCTGTGACTGGGGAAGCTTGGTGACCTCCTGCAGGATTCTGGCTGTTGTGCAACTCTTGCCCGACCCGCTGTTGCCGACGATGGCAGTGCTCTTGCCGAAGAACTCGCTGCCCAGGACCTTCACCTGGAAGTCGGTGTTCATGGCGAAGCGCCCGAGGGTAAAGCTCTTGGCGCCCTCGCTACCGGCCAACAACTGGTCGAAGCTGCCAAAGATCTTCTCGAAGTCCTCCTGCACCGCCACCCAGACGTCATCCCCCATCACGGGCGATTCGTTGACGCCGCGGGTGAATCGTCCGCCCTTGATCTCACCGAGCAACTGGACGTGCATCATGGTCTGGGGCTCGATGTCCGCCACGGAAAGCTCCTCGCGCCCCACCGAAGTGACAAACCCGACCAGGGAGTGCTCGCTGAGCGGCACCGTAACGTACGAACCGAGTTGCCCGACGCGATACTCCCGGCCATCGTGCTCGATGTCATAGTCCCGGATGGTCAGAACGACCTCGACGCGACCGCTGTCCACGCGAATGATATTGCCGACCTTGAGGGGGTTCATGGATGGTGCTCACTTATCGGATGTCTGGAACCGTGCGGAAACTCCTCTGGTATATCGAAACGTTGGCACCGACCCTGAAATGCGTTCCCCGTTCCGCACAACCCCGGAGGGAAAAAAGGCAGCAGCCCACCAAACACATGTTGGCGGGACCCGAGCTTACCGGACGACGCGCAGTCGATCCGAACAACGATCCTGTCCTGCATCGTTTCACAACAGAGAAGAACGAAGAAGTGGGGTACCGACAGACTCATCAGCCGGCACGAATGGTCCGAATTCAAGAATCAGACAATCGCCAAACCAGTTTCGGACGGACTGTTACAAGCATTCCGCCGTTTCCATGGCGGGCGTCACAGAGCACAGTTCTCGACCGCACACTTTCGCAAACGGTTCGAGCCCCTTCATCAGTGCCCGAAACTGATCCGGATTCAGCGTCTGATCGCCATCGCTCCAGGCCCGGTCCGGGACCACGTGCACTTCGATCAGCAGCCCGTCTGCGCCGCAGGCGACGGCCGCGTTGCTCATCGGGGCCACCAGATGAGCCTGCCCGGTACCGTGCGAGGGGTCGACGATGATGGGCAGGTTGCTGATGCGTTTCACCTCGGGGACGACGGCTAAAGCCAGCGTGTTGCGGACGTATTCCTCGTGGGTGCGGATGCCCCGTTCGCAGAGAATCACATTGCGGTTACCGGCCTGCATGATGTACTCGGCCGCCAGTAGAAACTCCTCCAGCGAAGCACTCCATCCGCGCTTGAGCAGCACCGGTTTCTCCTGCCGCCCTACCTCCTTGAGCAACGGGGAGTTGTGCATGTTGCGGGAACCCACCTGCAAGACGTCTGCGTGTGGCCCGACACGCTCGACGTGCCTGCAGCACATCACTTCCGTGACGATGGCCAGTCCGGTCGCTTCCCGGGCCAGGGCGAGCATCTCGAGCCCGCGCTCCTCGTGCCCTTGGAAGGAGTACGGCGACGTTCGCGGCTTGAACGCGCCGCCGCGCAGCGCCACGGCGCCTGCGTCGGCAACTGCCGCGGCGATCTCCAACACACCTCTCTCGCTTTCCACGCTGCATGGGCCGGCGATGATGCCGAGCTTCCTTCCGCCCATCAGGGCCCGCGGGCCGAGCGGAACCTCCCAGGTCGGTTCGCCAGGCCGGCGACTTGCGGCGAGGATCGGGATGGGTTTGTCGACGACCTTGTCCACCATCGGCGCTCGTTCCAGACGCGCGCGATCTATCTCCCCGTCGACCTCCAGCAACTCGATCACGCTTTGGGCGGCCCCGGTGATGACGTGGCTCCGTATCCCTATCCCGTCCAAGAGCGTTACGACGTGGTCGACCTGGTCGCGAGAACTGCGTGGGTCCATGACCACAATCATGTTTTGTTCCTTCCCGCCGTTCCTACGTACGGCTGTTGGGAACCATGGCGATGGCTTCGACCTCGACAAGCAACTCGGGGCGGCAGATACGGGCCTCGATACACGTGCTGGCCGGCAAGGGATCGAGCCCCTCCTCCTCATAGAACGCGTTGCGCACGTCGTTGAAGTCGTCGTAGGCCCTGAAGTCGGCGAGATAGCAGGTCGTGCGCACGATATCGTGCCAGTCGGCGCCTTCGCTTTCCAGCAGAGCCTTGATGTTCGTGAACGTGCGGCGCGTCTGAGCCTTGACGTCGCCGGGATGAATCGACTCGCCGTCCTCGTTGACACTGGCTGTCCCTGAGATGAACAGCATCACGCAACTGTCCAACTCCACGCGCATTCCGCGGGCGAACGAGACCTTCCTCTCGTAGTCGTACGCCTCATTCAAGACGCTCTTGTTCTCGATGGAGGCCTTGTTGATTCGCGTCTTCTCAGCCACTGCCATTACTTCTTTCGCTCCTCGTTAAACCACCAGATTTGCCAACCGCACTATTCTAACCGGTCGGCTGTTCCTTTTCCACCCTGTCAAGAAGATACGACCCTGACCCCCAAACCGTGGTCAGGGGCTGCTGTCGATCTTCCGTGCCTGCGCGACCGACCGCATGTCGACACCAGCTAACTTGCCTAAGCTAACGTGTGGACCGGTGAAACCGCCTTCCCATTCGCCGCAGCGCACATCCTAGTGCCTCGCCACACGTTCTCCTGCAGGTTATCCGAGCCGCGCCCGTAAGGAAGCGGTCACACCCGGGGCGTTATTCCCCGCGTTTCCGCCCCCTCACGGTCGCGGCTCGGCTTTGGAAGCGCCCTCGACAACCCGCGATTTCACGTTTGACGGGGCACTAACTGCCCTCTCTCTACCCTTTCATAGACAGCTCGATAACGACCTTGACACACCGACCTGATACATTGTCACTTTACGTCCGCCTTCGGCGTCGCCTGACGACGAACGATCAGCAGCCGATCGGTCGGGACATTTTCCAGAGTCCGGCGGTGCCCATCGGGCCAGATGACTTCGAGCCGATCGATCCTGGGATTCCGACCGAGGCCAAAGTGGAGACGCGGATCGTGCTGTGATAGATAGCTCCCCGCCGACAGCCGCGGCTGCACCCACGTGCGGCCACTGGCCGTAACCTTGACAACCGCACCGATGGCATCACGGTTGGTGGATCGGCCGACGAGCTGGACGCCCAGCCAATGCCGCCCTCGCCGCGGCGTGTCGTTACGCAGCAACGAGGGTCGAGCATTCAGGTTGTTGACCAGCAAATCGACGTCACCGTCATTATCGAAGTCGGCCCGTGCGACACCGCGGCTGACGAATTTCTGCCCCAGCGCCTTGCCGGCCACCTCGGACACATCCTGGAACCGCCCGCCCCCGTCGCCGAGCAAGAGCCGATTTTCCTGGGCGACGAGCCCGCAGGCACCGCCGTTGGCAACGTAAACGTCGGAATCCCCGTCGAGATCGAAGTCGGCCAGAATCCCACCCCAACTGTGGTAGCGGTTCATCGCCACGGCTATCCCGGAGCGGACGGCAACGTCCTCGAACATTCCCCCGCCGAGGTTACGGTAGAGGCAGCAGAGATTCATATCAGGGACAAGAATATCGAGCCACCCGTCACCGTCAAAATCGGCGGTCTCGACGGCCATGGCCGCCGCCCCGGCGCCCGCCTCGCTGAATGCGACACCCGCCAGCAGCGCCTCGTTCGTGAACGTACCATCCCCACAATTACGCAGCAGGAAATTCTCCATGGCGTCGTTGGACACGAAAACGTCGAGCCACCCGTCGCCGTCGTAGTCGAGCGAGCCGATCCCCATGGCGCGTCCGACCGGTGTTATCTCGATCCCTGCCTTACGGGTCACATCGGTGAAGGTGCCGTCAGCGTTGCCTCGAAAAAGCCTGTCCTGCTGGCCGGCATAGGCCAGCGGACTGCGTACGGTGTCCCGGGTGTGCTCCGGGGTGACGCTCGGATCGTAGGTGAGGTAGTTGCCCAGGTAGAGGTCGAGCCGGCCGTCGCGGTTGTAGTCGAAGAACACCGCCCCGATGCCGAAGTGCGCGTCGTCGATACCGCAGACTGCCGCCACGTCGGTGAACGTGCCGTCTGCGTTGTTGCGATACAGGAAGTTGGGACCGTGGTTGGTGATGTAGATATCCTGGTCACCGTCGTCGTCGTAGTCGGCAACCACGACCGCCATGCCATACCCCGGCCGTCCAAGCCCGGCGCGAGCGGTGACGTCCTGGAAGGTTCCGTCGCCGCGGTTGCGATACAACCGGTCGGTGGCAGCCGCCAGCTTCTCACGCCGCTTGCGATCGAGCTTCGGATCGGAAAGCCCTCTCGTCCAGCAACCGCTGACCAGGTAGATGTCCATCCACCCATCGCCATCATAGTCCAGGAAGGCGCAACCGGCCCCGGAGGCCTCGACGATGTTGGTCATCCGGTCATCACCGATGGTCTCGACGAAATCGATCCCGGCCGCCGCTGTCACGTCGGTGAACAGCACCGGCGCATCGCTCGCCCGCTCGGCGGCCTGCGCGCCGACAGCCGCCGCCAGCGCAATGCCGACAAGCGAGCGATGGAACGCTCTGCCTCGCGATGCCGCACTCGCCAACCCTAGTGCTCTGTCGCACCTTCGCTTTCGGGTCGCGTTGGATGGGTGGCCCATGGCTTCAGCGGTGGGGGACACGAATCGGCGCGGAATTCGCGTTCCCCACCTCTGAAGAGATGGGCCACCCAACCCGAAGATCAAAGCGTGACGGTGCACTAGACTGTATCCCATGTGAGCACCTTGACACTCTACGGAACAGTTTATATAGGTAAAGGGTTCGCGCGGGATACGTCAAGTAACTTGACGTTGGCCTTATCTGTGCGGCGTCCGTCGCCTCATCGGGGAGAAGTCATGAACACAAGTCGATCATGCGGGTTCCGTGTGCTGCAGGTGAGCGCGCCCTTAATCTTCATTTTGTCCGGTGCCACCAATTCGGCCCTGTCAGCCGATGGAATCGCCAAGGTCGAACCCCAACCCAAGGCCAAGGCTTTTGTGGACATCGCCGATCGGGCGGGCGTGCGGTTCCGGCATCACAAGTGCGTGCTGGACCCGAAGCTGGACTGCATCATGCCGTGGATGGCCTCGGTCGGTGCGTCGGTGGCGGCGGCGGACTACAACAACGACGGCTACATCGACATCTACGCCGTCAGCTCGATGTTGGACAAGCCCAACGCGCTCTTCCGCAACAACGGGGACATGACGTTTACCGACGTGGCTGTCGAGGCGGGCCTGGATGGGCCCAATCGTCAGCCCGTGTTGTTCAGCATTGGCCCGTCGTTCCAGGAGGACCTGGACAAGGGCGTCCTGTCCGAGGCGTTGCGGCGGGAGCTACTGAAGCACGACGGGATTACACTGAGCGGACAGGACGAGAGGATCACTGTTCAGGAACCGGGCAAGATATGGCGAGTCACCTGTGTCGGGTTCGCCTACACGGTCAAGAAGAACGGAGAGAAGCTGGACGTCTGCGAGAATCGCGGCACCTGCATGGACGCCGTATGGGGCGACTACGACAACGACGGGCACCTCGATCTCTACGTGGTGAAGTGGGGACCGAACATCCTCTATCACGCCAACGGCGACGGCACGTTTGCCGATGTGACGGAGAAGGCCGGCGTAGGCGATCGTGGCAATGGGAACGCCGCCATCTGGTTCGATTACGATGGGGACGGCGATGTCGACCTCTACGTCGGGAACTACTTCCGCGACGAGCATCTGTGGGCGCTGGAGAGTTCGCGCACCATGCACGAGGACTTCGAGACCGCCCGCGATGCCGGGGCCAACGTGCTCTACCGCAACAACGGCGACGGGACGTTCACCGACGTCAGCAGGGAAATGGGCGTGGACGACGTCGGCTGGACGCTCGACAGCGGCGCCGCCGACTACGACAACGACGGCGATCAGGACCTGGCCAACGCCAACGACTTCGGCCAGGACCGCATCTACCGCGTGAACGCCGACGGGACCTTCACCAACGTGACCGATGAGGCGATCGGCTGGGACACGTACAAGGGCATGAACATCGAGTTCGGCGATTTCAACAACGATGGCTGGCTCGACCTGTACGTCGCCAACATCTGGACCAAGGAATACGTCAAGGAAGGCAACCAACTCTATCGCAACATGGGCGACAAGACCTTCAACGACATCTCCTTCGAAGCCGAGGTGTATGACGGGGGTTGGTGCTGGGCGGGGAAGTTCTGGGATTTCGACAACGACGGCGACCTGGACATCATGGTGGCCAATGGATACATCTCCGGTACTCCCGACGATGAATACTTCACCAAACTGGCCACCTCGGTGACCCAGGCCGGGTTCGATCCGATTGACGCCCAGAATTGGCCGACGATGGGCGACTCGACCTTTTCCGGCTATCAAACCTCACGGGTTTGGCGCAATGAGGGGAACGAGGTATTCAAGCAGGTGGCCGAGGAGATCGGACTGGCCGACATTCATGATGGTCGGGGGCTGGCCATCGCCGACTTTGATAACGACGGTGACCTGGACGTCTACATCTCCAACCAGGGGCAGGACAGCACGTTCTACCGCAACGACGTCGGAAACAAGAGCAACTGGCTGCAACTCGAACTGACCGGGACGAACTGCAACAGAAACGCAATTGGAGCGCGGGTGACCCTGGTCTCTCAAGGCCTTTCGCAGGTTCGCGAGGTCTACGGCGGCAACGGTGGGCACTGCCAGTGCCCGTTCCGGCTGCACTTCGGCCTGGGAGGGCGCAAGACCATCGACTCTATGGTAATCCGTTGGCCGACCGGGTATGTCGAGAACTTCGAGAACCTCAAACCGAATCAACTGCTGCGCTACACGGAGAACACGCCCCGATCGTTCCTCGAAGAGCGCAAGGTGATTCGAGAGGCCGAGATTGCGGCATTGCAGAAGGAAAGAGAGAGGGAAAAAGCACAGGGCAAAGCCGCCAAGAGCCCGCAATTGCCACCGCAAGACTGGACCAAGGTGGTCAAGTACAAGAAACAGTTCCTGCAATTCATAGAGGAAATCGAGAAAAACCCGAATGATCCCAAACTCCGTTGCGACTTCGCCATGCTGCTCGACAAACAAGGCCGAAAGAGGGCGGCATTGAGCGAACTGGAAAGGGCGATTCGTCTGGATCCAAACGCCCTGCTTTACTCGAACGCTTACCGAACACTGATCCGCCGGTATGGAAGCGCGTACTTCGACCAGTCAATCCGCTTCTTTGAGGACTTGGTGGAAAAGCACCCCAAAGCGGCCATGCCGCGGCTGAACAAGGCGCTGGCCTACGTGGACAAGATGCCTTCTCCCAAACTGGGCATCGTGAGCCAGGGTAAGCTCTCCAACAAGTCACTGACTGAACTGAATGTCATCCTTGCTGAGATCGATGCGGAGTGCTGGACCGCGAAGTTCATCCGGGGCATGAACCACCTGCACTGGCCTCGCAAGCTGAACCACGCCCCGCTGGCGATCAAGGACTTCACCGAGTTGATCGCCATGCAGAAGAAGCTGCCGCCGGAGAAGCAGCGCGACTACTTCGCGCTGGGTTACGTGGGCCTGGGCGATTCCTACGTGAAGAACCGCGAGGAGGGGTTCGAGGAGAACTTGACCAGCGCGCGCGAGACCTGGGAGTGGGGGCTGCGGGAATACCCGAACCGGGACGAACTGAGAATCCGCCTGGAACTCTACAACAAGTCCGAAGGCAAGGCGGAGTTGATCGAATACGTCAAGGACTTGCGCGGACTGGAGGACCCCGTTGACACGGATCTTGCAAGCGTGTGGGTGGATTAGCTCGGGAATGGAGAATGGAGAATGGAGAATGGAGAAAACGGCAGCTCGGCCAACAGCGTTCCCAGCCCCCAAGGGGAGCGACGGAAGGACTTTGCGTTGTCGTGTGAGTCCATATGCACCTGCGCTCTTCGTTGTTGTGGTTCTCGTGTCGTTGGGCTCGGTTGCACTGGCGGCGGCGCCCGAAGAACGGGGGGCTGGCGGGACCCATCGCCCCGGCGACGGTAGCGAACTGGACGCGCGGCGTGTGATCGGCAAGGCCCATTACGAGAACGCGGAAACGCCTCCCCAGTTTGCCCCGGCGGCCGACGAATTCCGCCGCTGTATCGAGCTGGCGCCGGATTCCGCGATCGACCGCTTCAACCTGGGTTTGACATTGATGCGCAGCGAGCGATTCGAAGAGGCGCTCGAGGTGCTCGAGGAGGCGCGGCGGCTCGATTCGGAACTGGTGGCTGCCACCTATGTCTCAGGCATCGTCTACAAACGCCTGAGCCGGCTCCAGGAGGCGATCGAGTGTTTGCGGCAGGTTACCCAACGCGATCCCGAGTGCGTCGGGGCGTACTACAATCTCGGGGTGTGCTACAAGCAGCTCAAGGAGCGCGAGAAGGCCGTCGCCGCTTTCGTGCGGGCGGTGGAGCTGCGCCCCACCCATCCCAGCTATCACTACCAGTTGATGATTCTCTACCGCGACCTCGGCGAAGTGGACAACGTGAAACGCCACAAGGAGACCTTCGACCGGGTGAGGAACACCATAAACGAGTCGGAGAAAACCGCCGAGGCGCTCGAGCGCAGTCGCTATTCCTACATTGTCGAAGCCCCCAAGTTGACAAGCGACCTCACGCCGAATCTCGGGGCAAAGGTCCGCTTTGTCGAAGTGACGGCGCAGACCGGCGTGCGTGCGGCGACGGAGGCCGCACCACCGGTGTCCGTTCCTCTGCGGTTTACGCGTGAGGAGTACACCGAGGCGAACGCGAGCGAGCGCTATGTGCCATCGGTCGGCGGAGCCGTAACGCTGGGTGACTTCGACAGCGACGGCGATTTGGACATGTACGTGGTCAACTGCGCTTCGACGCCGCAAGCCTCGGCCAACCGGCTCTACCAGAATGAGGGGGAGTGGCGTTTCAGGGACGTCACGGACGCCTTTGCAGTGGGCAATACGCAAATGGGAATGGGGGCGGTTTTCGGCGACTTCGATCACGACGACGGCGGTAGCACCAAGCGCGAGGACGGGAATCTAGATCTGTACGTGGTGAACCGCGGCCCTAATGTCCTCTACCGCAAGCAGGGACACGGTGCGTTCGAGGTAAGCGGCCTGGAGGGCGAAGGCGACGACGGAGTGGCCGTTCTGAAGCTGCGGGACCCGCTGCCGGAGAGCGTGGAGGTCGGCGCGGATGTTGTGTCACTCGGTGGCCCCGGGCACAACCACAACGCCTTCATCATTTTCGACTATCAAGGGCCGGACAACTTCAAGTTCGCCGGCGCCGATATGGACGCCGGGCTGTGGGCCCTCGGTCACTACGACGGTTCGTGGACCAGCGACGCACACCTGAGCGAGGGCTTGGCCGTCGATAAGAGATACCCCTTGCTTCTGCGAATCAAAGGCACAGTCGCGACCCTGCTGCACATCAACGCGGGAGAGGAGATGGAGAAAGTATCGCACGACTTCGGCAAGCCGGTCGCCGGCGGACACCTCGGTCTGGCCGCCAAGCATGCCGTCGCTCGTTTTGACAACGTTGCCGTCCGCGAACTTACCAAGACCAAGGCGGCACCGAAGGCGTCGGCCAGAGTGCTGTATGATGAGAACTTCAAGGATGGTATCGCCGATCGGTTCGAGGCAATCCGCGGCACTTGGACAGTCGTTGACTGGAAGTATGAGGATGTTTCCAAGCACGCCCGGGTTGCAGAGCCGCAGTTTGGGCGCAACGCCGTCTTTGTGGACTACGATCACGACTACGACCTGGACCTTTTCGTGATCAACGATGTCGATTTGGCGAATCCCCCGGATCGTGAAGCGTTCGCGTTGCCCACAGACTTTGACGGACAATTCAATACCTTGCTCCGCAACAATGGCAACGGCACCTTCAGCGTTCAGACCGATGAGGCCCAGTTGCTTGTTGATTGTTCACAAAGCACCGACGTGCTGTTTACGGATTTCGACGGGGACAACGACACCGACCTGTTCATCGTCAACGCAAGCGCGCCGAGCGTGCTGTTCCTCAACGCCCGCATGGGCAAGTTTGATCCGGGAGGGTCGTTTTCCCCGCCACTGGAGGAAAACGGGCGTGCCGCGACCGAGGGGGATTTCAATCGCGACGGCAAGCCGGACTTGCTTGTGGCGATCGGCGATGCGCTGCACCTTTACGTCAATGATGGGCACGCCGACTTCACGGGCATCCAGATCGCCCTGCCGGCGGCTTTTACCGACGGCATAACACGGATCGACGTGCTCGATTACAACAACGACGGCTGGGCCGACCTGCTGCTGGCCGGGGCCGACGACGGTGCGATCGGTCTGCTGGCCGGAGTGGGCCCGAGCCGGTTTCATGATGTTTCGTCGTTGACTGGTCTCAACGGCAAGTTCGGGCGGATCGTTGACGTTGCCATTGCCGACCTCGACGGAGACGGCGACGAGGACATCGTGCTGTTAACCCGCGACCGCGGACTCCGGCTGCTCCGCAACGACGGCGGCGAGAAGTCCCATTGGGTCAACGTGTGCCTGGTCGGCAGAAAAGTGAACCGCAATGGTTACGGTGCCCTCGTCGAGATTGCCGCCGGAGGTCATTATCAGCAGCAGGCCGTGTCCGACGGATGGGTCCATTTCGGTTTGGGCGATATCGAGGGCGTCGACGTCGTTCGGGTAACGTGGCCCAATGGCCAGGCGCAAAACGTCATCCGCCCCTCGATCAACACCGACGTGACCATCGTGCAGTATGTCAAGGTCTCCGCTTCGTGCGGGTTTTTATATGCACACAATGGCACCGCGTTTGAACTGGTCAACGAGATTCTGGGCATCGGACCGCTGGGGGTTCCGATGGCCCCTGGGGTGTATTACCCGCTCGATTGTACGGAACTGACCAAGATCGAATCGCATCAACTCGTTGTTAAAGAGGGGTTCCACGAGTTGCGACTGACGGAGGAACTGCGCGAGATCACCTATGCCGACCAGATCACCCTGCGCGCCGTGGATCATCCAGCCGGACTCGAAGTGATCCCCAACGAAATGTTCACCACCCCGCCGTTCCCGCAGGACAAGTTCTTCGCAGTGGGAGATCACCGCCCGCCAGTCTCGGCCGTGGACGATCGTGGCAACGACGTGCTGCCGCTTGTGCTGAAGTGCGATGGTCGATTTCCCACGTTCCCCCTGGTCCCGCAGTACGATGGGTTAGCCCATCCTCACACGCTCACCCTCGATCTGGGCGATCTGTCCGAAGCCGAGCAGATCATGCTCTACCTGGACAGTTGGATCTACTGGCCGGAATCGAGCGTGGGCATGGCCATTGCCCAGGACCCGCGTTTCGGGCTGACCCCGCTAACGCTGGCGGTTCGAGACGAGTCGGGCGTGTGGCATACGGTCGTCGAGTGGGTCGGCCTGCCCACCAGCAAGGGGATGGTAGTGCCGGTGGACTTGAGCGGGCGTTTCCTGTGTGAGGATTACCACGTACGACTCTCCACGAATCTGCGTGTCTACTTCGATCGAATCTTCGTTTCGATGCGTGACGAAGCCGCCCGCTGCCGTCAAACGGAACTACCCGTCACCGGCGCGGACCTGCACTATCGCGGCTTCTCGCGGATGACGCGCGACCGGTTCGGTTACGAACGTTTCGATTACGCCGATGTCAGCCTGACCGGTTCGTGGAACCCGCCGCAGGGCCTGTTCACGCGCTATGGCGATGTGACCCCGTTGCTGGCCCGCCCGGACGACATGTACGTCATCTTCGGCCCCGGCGACGAGTTGACCATGCGGTTCGACGCCCGCGCGTTGCCCGATCTTCCCGCCGGTTGGACGCGCGATTTCATCTTCTACGCGAACGGGTGGGTCAAAGACGGCGATTTGAACACCAAGTTCTCCGAGACCGTCGAACCGTTGCCGTTCCACGACATGAGCGGTTACCCCTATCCCCAGGCCGAACATTACCCCGATACGCCCGAGCATCGGCGCTATCTTCGCACCTACAACACGCGCCCCGCGCGCTCCACCGTCGGTTCGCTGGTCGAGCCCTAACCCGAAGTTCCGGGAGCAGCGAACAAGGGAGAGGTTCTCTGTGTTCGCAAGTCCTTTTTCTGCTTTTTCATGCGTCCAATAACCCGCGGCCAAGCCGCATCTAGCGGTTTATGGGAAGTCAATCCTTTCTTGAGACCCGAGAAGTAAGCCGCTATGACGCTTCGCAACTCACGTTCCATTAGGCACTTACGCGTCCATTGCTCTTTGTACACCACGCAGATTCTACGCAATGACCTCAAAAAATAATTGCCCAACCTAAATGTTTCCTTCGTCAGTTGACAGGCCTATACTTCTCTCGACAGTTGACGGTGGGGTGATTGCTCAAGTCACAAGCCGGGCTTGCCATTCCAGCATGGGACACGTGTAGCCGTTGCGCACCGTGCCGCGATGCAGGCAAGACTCGGAGGCGGGAGAGAAGAGAAAAACCTTGGAGGAGGAATGGCTAATGAATTCACGATCGAGTTTGACCGTCCGTGCAGCCGTTGTAGGTCTGCTTACACTGGGGCTGACGGCGGTAGGCGCCCTGGCCGACGGGGATGATTATTCGGATCCGTCCGGGCTGGGCACGCCAAGTGTAGCCATCGAGTCGGGCACGGGCATTGTGGCAGCCGGCGCCGGAATGACGTCGGGGAGCGGGACGATCAACTTCACCGTTCCGGTTGCCGCGCCTGAGGATATCAAGCAGGTTCTCCTGTATTGGGACGGCTTCTCCGGTGGGGTCGGTGACGACCAGCTGGAGGTGAGACGCACGCCGGCGGTGGAATGGACGTCCGTGCAGGGGACGCTCATCGGCGGACCAACGATCTTTTATGGGGCTGTCAGAGGGTCCAGCTACCGTGCTGACATCACCGAGTTGGGGCTGGTCGTCCACGGCGCGAACACGCTCGAACTGGCGGGTCTGGTGTTTAGCGAGACAACCGATGGAGTCGGTGTCCTGGTGATCTACGACGACGGAGGCCCTGCGGTCGATATCGGCCTGGTAGACGGCAGCGACCTAGTCTACAACGGATTCGATCCGCCCTTGGACAGTTCCGTGCCCCAGACGTTCACCTTCGACCCCACAGGCGGCGAGCGAACGGCCAACCTCGTCCTGTTCGTGGGCAACGTAGTCGAAGGCTTTCCCAACACGGTCAGAATCACGGTTGACGGTACGGTCACGGACCTCGAGAACCCGCTTCACGGTGCCGACGGTCCGCAATGGGACACGCTTCTGCTCGAGGTCACCATCCCGGCCGGCGCTTCGCAAGTGACCGTGGAGCTCCTCTCCGGCGTTCCCATTCTTCGGTATGACGCGTCACTGGCGTGGGTGGCGGCGGCGCTGACGGTGTCCCTCCTCGACGACTGCAACGAGAACGGGGTCGCCGACGAGCTCGACATCGCCGGCGAGACCAGCGAAGACTGCAACTCCAACGCAGTTCCCGACGAGTGCGACATCGAGGCGGAGACCAGCGACGACGAGAACACCAACGGCATTCCCGACGAGTGTGAGTGTGAAGTCTGCCAGGAGTGGTACCCAGGCGAGTGTGAAACCCCCTCCGGGCTCACCGTGAACGTTTCCGAGTTCCCCGTGTACGTATTGGACTGCGACGTGTACTGCGGAGGCTATGCCGAGAACCAAGGGGACGCCGGCGATTCCGAGTACTTGCCGATAGACGGGGAAATGCTCGCCCCGGGTTCACAGGCTCGCGAGGAGGACTGCGACCTGCAGTGCTACATCGGCGATCTTGATGATGGGGAGCCGATCGAGGAGGATTACTATGAGTTCCCCATCGGTTCCACGCAGGTCACGTGCGAAGTGATTGGGCTCCGCGACTACGGTCCGTGCGTCACGTTCGAGGTGGTCATCACCGGCAGTTGCAGTGGCCCGGGTCCCAGCCCTTGCTCGGACGTCGATAGCGACACCATCTGCGACAAGGACGACAACTGTGTCACCATCCCGAACACGGATCAAGCGGATGGCGACGGCGATGGACACGGCGACGCTTGCGATAACTGTCCCGCGGTCGTCAACGAGGACCAAGCGGACGGCGACGGGGACGGTGTGGGCGACATTTGCGACAACTGCCCGAACACGATCAATCCTCGGAACCCCGAGACCGGCGAGCAGAACGACGATGACGGCGACGGCATTGGGGATGCCTGCGACAACTGCCCGGGCTGGCCCAACGAGAATCAGTACGACGTTGACGCTGACGGGCTGGGTGACGAATGTGACGACTGCGACCTGGGTCCCAACGACGAGGACCTCGATGGTGACGGCGTAGCCGACGCCTGCGACCTGTGTCCGGACATCGCCGACTCCACCAACGCCGACCGCGACGGGGACGGTGTGGGCGACGTCTGTGACAATTGTCCGTTCGACACGAACCCGGATCAGCAGGACGCGGACTCCGACGGCGTGGGTGACGCCTGCACGCCGCCGCCTGCCCCCGAGCCCTTCTGCACGGACGATGCTCAGTGTGACGACGAAGACCCGTGCACTATCGACACCTGCGTGGACAACGACGGTGACGGACTCGGCGACGAATGTGGGCATGAGCCCAAGTGTCCTGAGGACCTGACGTGCAATCCTGAGACCGGTGAATGCGAGGAAGCTTCCTTGCCTCCAGTGATTGCCCAGCCCCGGCCCGTTGCACGCTCAGTCGGATGTGGTATGTTTAACGGCGTAGCGATGATATTCCTGCCGATGGGCATGTTTCTGTGGATGGGTATGCGGAGCAACGCCCGTCGGCGGACTCTGAACCAGTAAGCTGCGTGCGATGCGTCCGGCGGCTCGGGCTAGGTTCCCGAGCCGCCGGACGACTTCCGCCGGAATGTCATCGGCGGAGCAAGAGCGATGTTTGAAGCGAAGCGGTATACTCCGCAGCGGAAACAGGACAGATCCAAACGACTTCGGGGAGGACACTTGAAATGAACGGAACACTGCGCAAGATCATGCGTGCGGCGGCCATCGGGCTCTTCGCTGCCGTCCCATTCGTAATGGCCCCTTGTGAGAGCGCCCTTCAGTACCCGACACCTGAAACCGTGCCCGTTTTGGGCGTGCCCATCGACTCGACCGGCTACTAGTGCACCTTCACGGCTGTTTGTGTGGGTTGTTGCTCAAGGGTGCCACTGGCGGCTTGTCCGCCAGTGTCGCACGGGCAGACAAGCTGCCCGTGGCACCCGAACGGGCAAACCCACAAAACAACGTGTGACCATGCACTAGGCGACTGTCCCCCAGATCGTGTCGATCTGCGGGCTGCGGTCCCGAAGCTTCGCCGGAGGTCTATGTGGTTTTCGGTGTCTCCGGGATCGTTCTACCATCCGGGCAAGCGACGTTACTGTGGCGCGACGGGTGGTACCGACCCGCCCAACTCGACCAACAGGCGTAGGACTCCCGGTTCGGTGGGATTCAGGCGATAGGCTGCCTGCAAGTGCTTGACCGCGTCGTCGGTGTGATTCTGGCGGTGCATGAACTTGCCCAACTCGGCGTGGGTAGTGGCGTTTTGCTCTTCCATGGCAACGCCCTGACGGTAGCGCAGCAGCGCCCCATCCACGTCGCCGCGTTCTTCGAGTTCGTGTGCCAGGAAGATCTGCTGGCGGGCGGAGGGACCGACGAACTCGCGGGCCCATTCCGCCTGCCGAAGCGCTTCGTCAAACTGACCTTTCAACTCCAACGCGATGTTCTTGCCCAGCAGCGCCGACTGGAACCCGGGGTGAGCGTTAATCGCGCGCGTGTAATACTCGACGGCCCGGTCAACCTCTCGCATGGCAGCCGCGTGGTTGCCCTGCCGGGCCAGATCGCGCGATAGAACCACGCTGCACACACCCATATCGTGCAGGTTGTACGGATCTTCCGGACGCAGTTCGTGCGCCTCGGCAAACAGTCGCTTGGCTACACCCGCGTTATGAGCCACCACCTGATGCTGACCGTGAACACGAAGCTCAGCGAAGGTCGGCGACGTGGAACAGCCGGCGGCCGACAGGAGCATCACGCCTATCGCAGGCAACGACACCACGGCGCCAACCCGGGTCACAAATCGAAGGCTCATCGCAATCATCCGCTTCTGGAGGTTCACCGCGCTTGATGAGGTTCCACATCGCCCGAGGCGTACTCACTCCACGCTTGGCGACCGTGAAACCTCATTGGTGACACCCGGGATCGTAACGTGCCAATACGACGCCGAGGCATTCTACACCACCACGCGTGCCGTGGCGAGGGCCGGGTATCGTGCCCCCGCCACGGCGCGGATTGGAGCGAATCGTCAGCGTCCCCTGCTCCATCTCCGTCCCGGGCAGCGATGCGGTCGCCGCGGGGTGGCACGACGGTCGTTTGACTTGGTGAAGCTGCGTACCACACCACGCGTCCCGGTATGACCGCTGGTGGTCGCCCACGCCGGTGTTCTCCTACGCGCCGATCCACTCCCGCCGCTCGCCGAGACGGTTCGTCTACGATCGCCGCTCGCTACGGTTCGCCCTACACTGGTGGCAACCTGACCATCGAGGCCGATGCTCACGTTGAATGTGCCGGCCACCGCCGCGCCGCGCCGGGGGGCAACCGCGTAGCTGCTGGACAGACTCAATCCGTCCCGGTCGAACCCCAGAGCGACACCCTGCGCGAGGTTCAGTTGCCCGCTGCGGGCCCGCGTCCTGGTGTACGCCGGGCCGGAGCCGTCGTAGGTGGCCGTCGCCGCCGCCGTTCCGGGCCCCCAGCCTCGCGAACCCGCCGAGGCGCTCGTGCTCGCCTGTCCCGCCCAGGCGAGCGTGGAGCACCCCAGCATTATGACCGTGGATAGTAAGGATAGTTGCTTGCGTTTCATCGTTGGGTCTCCTTCGCTTCGTGTTCCAACCTGGTGCATCCCTGATGCGGGCGACTTGCCCGCGCGTCTGGAACCATCCTCCTCCCCGGTGCCTCCGGCTGGATTCCGCCGGTGGCACCGGGGGGCTGTGAAAACGGAACGTCACGGTCGAACTTCGACGGCTGACAGTCGGGTGACGCTTCGGCCCCAATGGTGGGCACGACTGACGGCGCGGACGTTTGCACGGCTGTGCCGCCCGGCACCGCTGACACTGATGCCGATTCCGTCGGCGGTCGCCCTGCCACCGAAGCTTGCGCCGCTGACGGAGCGCACCCGGCTGGTGGCTCGCCCGCCGTAGGCGTCGGCCAGCGAGTCGCTGACACTGACGGCCCGCCCGCCGAAACGTCCGTGGCTCAGCGCTGCCGAGTCGCTGATAGCCGTGCCGTAGAAGCTGGTTGCCGTGGAGGCGGACACGCTCTCGGCCCAACCTCCCCAACGCCCCTGGGCGATGGCGTCGCTCCGGCTGATAGCGACCCCGCCAATCGTGGCAGCCACGCTATCGCTGACTGCGCGGGCACCGCCGAAACGACTCCCGCTGGCGACGGCCCGGGAGCGGCTGACGGCCAACCCGCGGTCCGCCAGAGCGATGGCGTTGCTGTCAGCCGCCGCCCGACCGTACCCCCAGGCCGTCGCGTCCGCCACGGCGACCCCGCCGTTTGTCGCTCCAGCGTACGCGTTTGCGTTTGCCCGACCCACGGCGTTCGCCGTCGCGGTCGCCGAGCCTCCATTCGTGGCGACAGATGTCGCCGTGGCGGTCGCCGCCAGCGTCGTAGCCGGTGCCAACACGCCGATCAAGATGGTGTGAACAAGCGTCGTCTTCATCGTAAGCCTCCTTTCGGCAATAGGTTACGACTCGCTCACTCGCGGTCTGTCATGCTGTCTCCACTACTACAGACGCTATACAGGAGCAGATAGTTAGCAGCAAAAAACAATTATCTTGCGTTGTGTACGCTGTCCGCTCAGCGTTGGATTTGGCTGGTGGTGATCGTCAGTGCGGCGTTATCCCTGGTGCGTGAGGAACACCGAGGCTACGCCACACGCGACTCACTCACACAAGCGGACTTCTCGGCAAGGGTATGCTGTGATTCGGGATCCTTGGCTTTTCGTAGAACGATGACGGTGTTCCATGCAAGCAACCCGAACATGGGCACATGGGTCAACAGGGAATCGTCGATGCGGCGCAGCTTTTCATACAGCCGGTCGTATTGTGCATGATGGGTGAGGATGTGCTTCCAGTATCGCACCTTTGCCGGATGAAGCCATTCCACCAGGAACATGCGCAGGAAGATGGCCAGGCAAACAACCCAAAACTCCCGGTGTTCGACCTCAGCGAAGATCTTGCGCAAACGTGTGAAATCGCGATATCCGAAAGGTTTCTCGTATTCGGTGCGAACCGTCCGGGCGATCCGCCGGTAGGCCCACAACAGGGGATTGTACGACAGCGGCTCGATGAAGATGCCGAGCCCCCCCGGCTTGAGAACGCGATGGACCTCTGCGTACGCCGCGGGCCGATACGTGTGATGCAACACGCCGTTGCCAAAGACGATGTCGAAAGTGTTGTCATCGTAGTTGAGATCCTCGGCGAGCATGACCCTTGCATCGACGTGCACACGGTACCGCCCGGCCAAGGTTTGAGCGCGCCGGATCATTCCCTTGGAGATGTCGACCGCTGTCACATCCGCACCCTGCAGGGCGAAGTACGTCGATGTCTCCCCTACGCCGCAACCGAGATCAAGCAGCTTCTTTCCACTCAGATCGCCCATCCGCTCGAGACAGTAGCGATTCTCGGCCGCGGTGGTTGCCTCGAAATTGATGGCGACGTCGATCTTGCTGATGTCGATGTTCTGGGCCCAGTCATCGTGGAAAGCGGATTCCCGTTGGTGTCGGCGGCGAAGTCGCCGGATTCGAAACCACAACGTCGTCAGTTGCCAGAGAAGCCAACCGATGGTGACCAGGCCGACCCGGCCGAGCTTCCTTCCCACAGGTCGCAGGATCAGCAGTGGGCACTCCAGGACCCTTGCCCGAGCCCCTGTCATACGAGCCAGCAACTCGGTGTGGAAGATCTCACCCTGGGATTCGAGGAAGCCAATCTGCTCCAGTTTGGCTCTGCGAATCAGTTTGACGGGACAGTCCACGTCCCCCGCATCCAGCCCGAACAGGAGTTGCGCCAGGTTGCTCCAAGCCCAGGCGTAGACCGTGCCGCGGAGGCCCTCTCGTGCCCTACCCCGCCGCCCGATCACCATGTCCGCGCTGGGCGCGGAGCGCAGCATCAGCTCAATGCTCTCCAAAGCCACCTCGTTTGCCGCGTCGGCCACCAGGATATAGGGTAGGTGAGACCGGCGAATTCCCGTCTTGAGCACGATTCCGTAGACCTGCTTGTGCTCGTACCGAACGATCTCACAACCCGGCCAGATCGAGCGTACGGATTCCACAGCCGCATCCGCGCCAGATCCGTTCTGCACGATGAGCAGTTCCTTGCTGGCGCAGTGTTGATCCAACACCTCGCGCAGAATCCGCATGTTGGCCTCGAGGGCTCGCGCGTTGTCCTCCTCGGCGATGAGCACCCCGGAGACTCGTAATCCTGACCCCATGGACGATTCCTTCTGCGGATTCCTGGCGGTGCGGTTTCTTCGGGAGCCCAAAGACGCAAACGTTTTCCCACTGGGGGAGACCCCCAGGGCTCGCTTATGGGACTCGCAGAGTGGGCTCCCGCAAGCCCGTGACCGGACAACGGTTCATCACTACTGTATCGGGTGAGCGCGCGATGCGAGCCCAAGGAAATGCAACATCAGAAGCGCCGGCGACACGTCCAAGCCGATCGCCCGTCCGCGGCGGGGATCATACAGGGTTTGTCGATTTGGTCTGTAGCGTCGCCCCTTGTGGGCGGCGTACCCGCGTTTTTCGTCACCCACAAGGGGTAACGCTACATCGGGGATCGTTGTGGACGAGTAAATCGACAGGCCCTGGAGGGCAAAGCGGCTCCGAGACAAGCGAGGGCCGCCTTTCAGCACTTCTCGTCGGGTGGCTCTTCAGGCGAAGCCTCGGTGGTCTCGTAGGCTTCCACGTCGATGAACTCGTCGTCTGCCGCCGAGGTTGTGTCCTGTGGCGGTGGAACAACCACCATGCGCTTCTTGAGGAAGCCGGCCAGTGCATTCCGCACCGGAGCCCGAGCGGGAGGTATCAGGAGCAGGAACCCGAAGGCATCGGTAATCACCCCCGGCGTGATCAGGACCGCCCCGGCGATGAGGATCATCATGCCATCCATCATCTCGCGGGCCGGTATCACCCCGCGTCCAAGGCTCTCCTGAATGCGGGCCAAGGTACGCAGCCCCTGGTGCTTGGCCAACGCCGCTCCGATTACGCCGGTCAGTACGACCAGGGCGATCGTGGGGCCCCAGTCGATGGCTTCGCCGATCCGAATCAGCAGCGCCAGCTCCACGACCGGCAGAACGATGAACAGCAGGACCAGCAACAAAAACATAGCCGCCGATTATAGCGGCGGTAGGCGGCCAGGTCCCCTTCCGTTGGCCCACTTCTTGGCGTTCGGCGGTTCACGCAGCCGCTTGTGTCCGGCAGGCCGGGGGCGCGAATGTCGCTACGGGGGTGCAACAGCAGGCGGTAACGCTGCCCGCTACTGGCGTATGCGGAGCCAGCCGGTATCATGGCGTCGACCATGAGTACGGTGTCGATTCAGGATTTGGTCCAGTTCGCCGCCGAACTGGCCACCGAGGCCGGCGGCGTCGCCCTGGCTCAGTTCGGCAGTTCTCCTGCGCAGCGAAAGACTGACGGTTCGGAGGTCACCAGCGCGGACCTCGCTATCCAAGAGCTGTTAGCAAGGCGCATCGTCGGGCGCTACCGCGACCATGCCATCATCGGCGAGGAGGTGGTGGTAGATTCGCTCGCCGCCGATCCGGCACGGGCACGGTACTGCTGGGTGATCGATCCCCTGGACGGGACCCGCAACTATGTGCGCCGGTTCCCGGTTGTCGCCACCTCCATCGCCGTGATGGACGAGGGGCGCCCCGTCGCCGGCATCATTCGGTGGCACCACGCCGGACAGGTTTTTGCCGCCACCGCCGATGGCCCTACTACGCTCGACGGTGTTGCGGTGCAGGCGTCCCGGCGCCCGCTGGACGGCAATCTCCTGGTCGGCGCGCAGCTCGGTGCCAGTCACGGCACGCAGAACGTTGTCAGCCCGTGGCTGGAGCGATGGGCGCTGCGCAACGTCGGGGCCACCGCCATTCATCTTGCCCTGGTCGCCAGTGGCGGGCTCGATGCCGCCTTTGCCAAGGATTGCCGCGTGTGGGACTTTGCGGCGGGGGCGCTGATGATCGAACGCGCGGGCGGCATGTGCACCGGCCTCGGCGGCGAACCGCTATTTCCAGTCGATCCGGCCACCTGCGCGGAAACGAACTACCCCTTCATCGCCGGCGGCCCGAAGGCCCACCAGGCCCTGCTCGAAGACATCAGGGCGCGCCGCGCCTGAACCACGCTGTCAGTCCACTCTGTAGCGTCGCCCCTTGCGGGCGGCGCACCTGCGTTTTTCGTCACCCACAAGGGGTGACGCTACGTTGGGGATCACCGCGGACGGGGAAATCGATAGCCTGAAACGCTTGTGACCGATGTCATCCCGCGCTTCGGTTCACCGCTGCTCGCGGTTGGCCGTGCTGAGGTCGTCGTCCTCGGCGAGCACCTGCTGAATGGCCCGCTTGATGAAGGTCATCTTGGTGTTGGAGGCCTCATCCACCTTCACGACCACCTCGTTCTCTTTCACCGACACGATCGTCCCGATGACGCCGCCGATGGTCATTACGCGATCGTTCTTCTTCATGGCGTTGAGCATGGACTGCTTCTTCTTCTGCTGGGAGCGATTGCCGCGCATCATGACGAAGAAGAACACACCCAGCATCAGGATCATCCCGAAGAACATGACGTTGCCCCCGGAGCCTCCTTTGGGCGCACCGCCCGAGGGACTCTGGGCCAGCATGGTTAGAACTGCAAACATCTCTTCTCCTTGATTGTCGGGCGGGTTTCGCCCACGTTCGGAGTCGCCGGCGGGTGGAACGCGCCTTACGCCCTTTGCGGTGTCATTCGGTCTCGTCGAGTGCATCGCCGCAGGTGACCGGAAACTCTTCCGTAATTGTCTCCAACATTCCCGCAGGAATCAAATCCCGAATCCGGGACATGAGCCGCTGGAAAAACCGCAGGTTGTGAATTGATGCGAGCGTCGGGCCGAGCATCTCACCCGTGATGAACAGGTGCCGCAGATACGCCCGGCTGAAATGCGCGCAGGTGTAGCAATCGCAACCGGTCTCCAGCGGCTCGTCGGCCAGGCGGTGCTGCTGGTTCCGCATTTTCAGCCGGCCCGTGGCCGTGAACACGTGGGCATTACGCCCGTTGCGCGTCGGCAGTACGCAATCGAACATGTCGATCCCCGATTTGACGCTCTCGACAATGTCGCGCGGCGTGCCAACGCCCATGAGATAGCGAGGACGGTCCGTCGGCAGTAGCGGCGTGACTTGCTCCAGCACGCCGATCATCTCCGCGTGCGATTCGCCCACGGACAGCCCACCAATCGCATACCCGTCGAAGCCGATCTCGATCAAACGCTCGGCGCAGCTCGCCCGCAACTCGACATCCAGCCCGCCCTGCACGATCCCGAACAACCACTGATCCTCCCGCCGGTGCATGTCCCTGCACTCGGCGGCCCACCGCACCGTGCGATCCACCGCGTTACGCAGTTCCTCGGCTGGAGAGGGAATGGGCGGGCACTGATCGAGTGCCATGATGATGTCAGCCCCGAGCTTCTCCTGAATCGCGATGGCAGCCGCAGGGTCGAGAAACATGGGCGCCCCGTCAAAGTGTGACTGAAACGCGACACCCTCGTCGGTGATCCGGTTGATCTTCGCCAGCGAGAACACCTGATACCCGCCGCTGTCGGTCAGAAGCGGACCGGGCCAGCCGCTGAACCGGTGTAGCCCGCCGAGATGGGCAACGCAGTCAGCCCCGGGACGCACGTGCAGATGGTAAGTGTTGCCCAGCATGATCTGGGCTCCCGTCTCGCGAAGCTGATGGGGCGTCACACCCTTGATGGCTCCGCGCGTACCCACCGGCATGAACGCCGGCGTGTCGACGGCGCCGTGCGACGTGACCAGTCGACCGAGCCGGGCACGCGAGCCGTGGGCTGTCGCAAGCACGGAGAAACTGAACATCCCCACATGCTACGGTCCCCGTGCGTAATGTGAAGGGGGGCGTGATCGACTAGTGCATTGTCACACCTGAATTGACGGGTACGAGCCGATTGGGTGCCACTGGTGGCTTGCCCACCAGTGCCTTCCTCATTGATGTTGCGTGCGT
>Ga0190284_1000379_pt1 | contig 27043 bp, 19 predicted proteins | sample 48691812_MG_FD_161668 | JGI IMG/M metagenome (GOLD analysis project Ga0190284, IMG submission 161668) | Hydrothermal vent microbial mat bacterial communities from Southern Trench, Guaymas Basin, Mexico - 4869-18-1-2_MG | ecosystem: Environmental > Aquatic > Marine > Hydrothermal vents >...
TGATCGGCATCGCCGGAACGGCGGTCGGGGGGCAGTTGGCAGCCCGCGCACTGGAAACTGAGACGGCGGTCGGTCTGCTCGGGGAAACGGCCGCCAAGACGTCGGCCAACTTCGTCAGCTTTGGGACCGCGATGCTCGCCGCCATCGCCCTGCTCAGGGGGACCAGCGTCACCGGTGCCGCCAAGGGTCTGTTCGGCGGGACGTTCGGCGTGGCGGGCGGACTGGCCGTGGTGGGCGGGGTGGCGGCGGCGGCCTACTCCAAGGCGGTCAACGACGCTCAGGAGAAGATGATCCAGGACGCCATCGACGGCATCAGCAAGTTCGAGTTCCACTTCGACGACACGCCGCTTCAGAATGAACTCAAGCGGTTCGGCGACCGAATCTTCGGTGCGGAGGGATTCAGACAGTTCGAGGACTACGAGCTGCTGAAGGGCAAAACCGGCGCTGACGTCATCGGCCGGTTCGCCCTCAATTTCGGTGAGCTCGCCTCCGACCTGGTCACCGGCAACCTGGACCCGATCATCAAGAGCTTTCAGGGTCTATCGCTCGACGAGCAGAAGCGCGCGCAGTACGTCAAGACGGTCGTGCAGGAGAACGCCCGGAAGATCGACGAGGCGTTGGGTGAGGCCATCATTCAGGCTGGGGGCGATTACCGACGAGCCTTGATCGAAGGGTTGACCGCCAGCGGTGTCGTAAGCCGGGAGCTTGCCGAGGAGTTTGTTGACGAAGTGATCAAGGCCCGTGGCGGTTCCAAGGGCGTCGCCAGGTTCGGGGCGGGCGTGCTCGCCGCCGAGAGACAGGAAGACACGGCCCGAGAGTACAACCGGATCACCCGAGAACTCCAGAGCATCGCCATCCCCATCCAGCTTAACCGGCAACTCTTCGATCTGTCTCGGGCGGTCGAGACCACGACCCGAAGCGTATCAACCTCGATCGATGCGTTTGACGCCCAGATCGGCCGCTACCAGGGCGGGATCAGTCCCGGCCGGCTGACCTTCCAGCCCGGCCAGCGGGCGGTGCAGGACCTGATCGCCGGCGGCGGGTTCGAGTCGATGCTGGGCAACGCCCCCGACGTGCGGCCGTTCGTCAACTACATCAATAACCTCGAAGAGATGACCGACCAGTTCACCCGGTTCATCAACACCCCCAACCTGCGAGAGGCCGCCGGCGGCGACGTCGCCACCACGCTGGACTACTTCTTCAAGAGCACCACCGGCGACGTGCCGCAGATCGTGCGGGACAACTTCCGCAACCTGTTCACCGAGGTGGCCAACCAGGTCTACGAAACGACCGGCCAGAGCATCAACCTCGACGAGGTCGGCAAGCTGGTGGGCGAGGAGATCCAAAGACGCGGCGGGGCCTTCAAGGATCGCGTGGTCGGCAACATTAGCGCCGTCATCGAAGCCACGCTCGCCCAGGCCCAGCGCGACGTCAGTGCCTTCGCCCAAATCCAGCGGATGCGGTTGAACGCCGCAGTCACCCCGGAGTCCCAGGCGCGGTTCCTTACCCAGGCACTGGGCGAGGCGGGCATCGGCGGTGGCGCGCAGCCGGAGTTCTTCGCCCGCCACATGGGCACGCTCGAAGACCTGCTCAGGCGGCAGCGCGACTTCGGCCTGCAATACATGCCGGCACCTCGCGAGGGTTTCTACGAGGACCGGCGGACGGCGTTACAGCGTATGGCCACCGACCCCGGCATCCGTGCCCGGCTCGAACGGGAGTTCATCGAGACGGCCGACGCGCTGGTCGAGGCCCGGACCCGACTCGGCAAGCTGGACGTCGGCAAGCTGGGGTTCCAGGGCGCTGTCGAGGAAGTCAAGGAACTGGAGAAGCAATCCGTCCGTCTGCAAACAGCAATGGAAGCGCTGAGTAAGGCCACCGAGCAGGCCCGCCAGTACGAAATCGACCGGCTCCAATTGCAGCGCAAGGTGGAACTGCGTCAGTATGAAGAACGCATCCGGCAGCAGATCGCAACCGGGCGGGCACCCCGTCGTGAGGTGATCGAACGGGGCCGCGAGGCCATCGAGTACAAGTACGCCGACCGGATGGACGCGGTCGCCGACAAGTACGACGGCTACGTCGAGAAGAACAACCAGTTGCAGCTTCAGGCGGTGGAGCAGCTTGAAGCGGCCACTCGAAGCCAGAATGAGGTCTACGACGTTTTTCGCGGTTCGGTGGGCGGGTTCCAGGATTCGGTGCTCACCTTCGGTGACTTCGTGCGTGAACTCAAGGGCGCGCGGGCGGTCGGTGTTGTATCCACGGTCTCCCAGCCCGGTGCTCCCGTCGTTCCCACCGGCACCACAGCCCCGCCGGCGGTCGCGGGACCGACGCCGGCGATTGCCGGTCCGACGGCGGAGCAGGCCGCACGGTTCATTACCACGCCGGAGGAGTCGGCCGCCGGGCTGGGTATCCCAACCAGCGCACCCCAGCAGCGGCAAGAAGCCCCGCCGAATTCGGAACGGTTGGATCAGACGCTCCAGGAACTCAACGACCGGTTCGGCAGGAGTGACGGTCAGCGCGACGAGATCGTCAATCTCCTGGGTCAGCTAGTTGCGGGAACTGACCGGGGCGCCGAGTCGCGGCAGGGACTGGCCCAGACCATCACGGACTCCGCGGACAAACCGGTCAAGGCCAACCTCGAAGAGGCCGAGGCTCTGCAACGGTCCATGGCCGATCTGCGGGCCAGCATCCAGGAGCCCGGCAGCCTGAAGCTCACCGCGAACCAGAAGTTCGACATCAACGTCCAGGGCCTGGAGAACCTCGCCGCCGAGTTCAGCCCGCGCTTCACCGAACTGGCCCGGCAGATCGCGGAGGCCGTGGTCCGGGATGCCCTGCGCAGCATCGCCGGCAGCAGCGACCTGGACACCCAAGTGGCCATCAACGAGACCATCAACAGCAGGTTCGCTTAGAGCCTACCCCAAAGGGTTCGGCCGCGAGGCCAAGGATTCGAGTGGTTAAGGGATCGGCTGAAAGCTGATAGCTGAGGGCTGATAGCTGGTAAGACAATGGGCAGCGGCTACTTACATCAGGACGACGCCGTCTTCTACCATCCTTGTGACGACCTCACCGAGCACAAGGAGGGCAAGACCTGGACCAACTACAACGACAGCCTGTACTTCACCGATGGTGTCATCGCCTCCGGTGTGACCAGAACCTCCAACTACAACGGGCGATTGGAAAGCACCGATGCCGCTTATCCCGGATGCAGCGGCGATACCAGTTGGACGTTCGCCTGTTGGATTCGCGACGACACCGCCTACAGCCAGGAGATGTGGGCCGGCTGGTACAACGGCACCGGCTACGACAATCTGCTCAGGCTCAATCTCGGCTCCGCCTCCATGAAGGTCTACATCTCCGCCGGTGGTGCCAACGACGACTTCACTGCCAAGAGTCGATCGCCCACGGGGTCGGGCCTGTACGTCGTACACGTCGAGTTCTATGGCACGACCGCGTCGGGTTGGATCAGCCACAACGGTAGCGGATGGCTTTCCTGCGGGTCGGTCATTGTAGACCAACCGGATGACCAGTACGACCGGGTGATGTGCGGCAAGTACAACTACACCGGCAAGGTGGGCAACGCCATACTCGATGAAGTCGTTTTCTGGCACAACACGCCCAAGTTCACCGATAACGAGTTGCTGAACCTCTACAACCTGCTGCATGCCAGCGGCCTGACCATGGACCACTACCGGCAGCTCTACGGTCCGTGGGATGCGGCCGCATCGGTACCGCTGGCCACCTCCGGTCTGGGATTCGCCTCCGACAGCATCTCCCTGGTCATGGGCTCGTTCACCAAGGGCTCGACCCCGCTGTCCCTCCACGGCAAGACGGCCGCCTCGGGTAGCGCCGATCTGTTTCTGGCCGCCCAGGACGAACGCTACCTGCATCCAGAGGAAGTGCTGATCTACCATCCGTGCGAGCCGAACCGGCTGGAGGTCAAGGGAGGCCGGGCCTGGAACGAACACGCCGACACGGTCTATTACGACGACATCCTGGGCAGCGGCATCGGCAACGCCTCGAACAACAAATACGGCGGCTTCTGGACGCCCAGTGGCAACTACGTCTCTCCGACCGGGAGCACCAGTTGGACGATGGCGTTCTGGATCAGCGAGCTTGCCCAGAACAAGAACGGCGTCAAGATCGGCTGGTTGAGTTCGGCGACTTCCAGCACGGATTGGTACAACTCCTTTCAGATACTCTCCACGGCCACGGACTCCTATAACTTTCAGGTCTACAACGGTGCGGGACAGATCAACGGCAATCTGTCGCACGGGGAGAGCGGGTCCGGTTTCATCGTCGGCCACGTCGAGTGGCACGACGGCAGCGGGTTCGTGTACGCCAGCATCAACGGTAGCGGGTGGCAACTGGTGGCATCTGGGGCGTTCGACCCGCCGGACAATCAGGGCGAGTATCTACGGATCGTGGGCGAACGGGGCAACCTGGCCACCGGCGGGGTGTGGTTCGACGAGATCATCTTTTGGAAGGACACCGAGCGGTTCACCGATCAGGAACTTCAGAGTCTTCACAACCTCGCCCCCGTTCACGGCCGGTCGATGAACCAGTACCAGGCCGCCTTCGGCACGCCGATCAATGCCGGCGCGAACCTCTCCGTTCGCGGCCTGGCCACCGCCGCAAGCGGCGCTGATCTATCCGTCCACGGCCACACCTCGGCGTCGGGCACCACCGTTCCCCTGTTCGCCGGCGGCCACGCCTTGGGTGCGGGTTCCTCAGATTTCTTCGTCCACGGACGCGCCGCCGCGAGTGGCGACACGCCGCTCGGGCTCCGCGGCCACGTCCCCGCGTCCGCGGACGTGCCCATGTTCGGCAGCGGTCACGGGCTGGTCAGCGCAAGCGTTCCGCTGCTCTTCCCCGGCGTGTATGCCAACAGCGGCATCCCCCTGCACCTCCACGGTAGCGTCTCGAACTCAGGCTCGACTGATCTCTCGGTTTGGGGATCGACGACTCCCTCGGGAGAAGACGCCGATCTCTACCTCCAGGGACACACAGTCGGCAGCGGCTACTCACCGCTGCACGCCCACGGCCACGACGTGGTCTCCGGCTCCGCGCCGCTGGCGCTGTTCTTCCCGGAGTCCACCTCGGGTTCGTGTGCTTTGTACCTGAAGAACAACCAGGTCGGCGGGCTGCTGCACAACGACGACGCCGTGTGGTACCACCCGCTCGAACCCGACAAGACCGAGAAGCTCAAGGACCTCGTGTGGAACCAGGCCGGTGGTACCTTCAGCTCAGCCGTGCTGGGTTCCGGGTTCACCCACACCAGCACCTGGTCCCGGCTTCAGCATCCCCGCAGCCTGTACGCCTCTCCGTACGGCTCCAAGTCCTGGACGTTCGCGTTTTGGTGCACCGACCCGGACGGCGATGGCCAGGGCTGGTACGCCGGGTGGACCACCAGCTACATCGAGCCGCGGAACTGCATCAACGTCAAGTTCGACAGCTCGACCATCGAGGTCACCCTGATCACCCGGAACGGCTCCGCCCAGTTCCCCAACGACCACCTGACCGCCCTGACCGGCTCGGGGTTCTACGTCGTCCACGTCGAGTTCGGCGACACGCAGGCCACCGGCTGGATCAGCGAGAACGGCAGCGGGTGGCAGTCGCTCGGCGTCGTGACCCGCGACCCGCCGGACAACACCGGCGACGACGTCTACGTCACCAAGTACAAGGGCGGTTCCATCATCGGGGACGTGGTCCTCGACGAGACCGTCTTCTGGAAGGACACGGCCAAGTTCCGCGAATGGGAACTGGCCAACCTCTATCACCTCGCGGCCACCCACGGCCTCACCATGGACCAATACGAGGCGACCTTCCCGCTGGCCACCGGGCAACTGCCGCTGCACGTGCTGTCGATCGGCGAGACGTCGCAGTTGGCCGCCCTGTACATGGGCGGGGCCCTGCCCGTCTCCGGCGACGCCCCGCTCTATCAGCACGGCGTCGGGCCGGTGCCCTTCTCCGGTTCCGCGCCGCTCTACATGCAGGTCCCCAGCGGATGGAGCGAGTCGGCCAACCTGTACATCCAAGGTCCGCTCCAGGCCATCGGCGAGGCAATCCTGCACCTGGAGAACCGCTGGCTGTGGCATCACCAGCCGCTATTCCTCTATAACCAACAGGCCATCGACTCCTGCCCGTTGTACCTCTACGGCAACGAGCAGTATCACGGCTCCGGCTTCGTGCGGGTGTGGTACGACCGGCCGGGCCAGGGTGCCAACCTGTTCATCCGCGGCCAGCCCTCGGGCGAGTCCGGCACGATCCACTTCTTGTCGGATTCGGTGCCGCTGCACATGGTCAACATCGACCAGCCCTACACGGTCTCCGGCTCATACCTCGGGTTCGTCAGGGTCAACTGGTCCTCGTTCGCCGAAGAGGCCTCCGGGTCCTGGTCGGCGCTGGCCAGAGTTGACGGCTTCATCAAGGACGACGCACCGTTCTTTCTGTACGGGCACGCCTCCGGTTCGCCGCCGCAGGAGGTGGCCACACCCCACGCCGATCACTGTCCGCTTTACATCGAAGGTTCCGGCGACGTCTTCAGCGACGGCTACGCGCAGTTCTCTTCGTCAGGCTTCCCGGCGTTTGCCAGGGTGGGGCCGGGGGCGGACGCCGCCATCCCCCTCACCGTGTTCAACTTCCAGGGCACCGGCTACGCCCCGCTCTACACTCGCGGCATCTCGGGGATCGCCTCTGGAGCGTCGCCGTTGTCCGTGGCCGGATGGGACGCCGCGGCCAGGGCCACCACGCTCTATATGTTCGGGATCTCCGGAATACTCAGCGAAAGCGTTCCAATTCACCTGGAGGTGACGGACACCGGTGTATTAGCAGGTGGGACGACGCTGTATGCGCATGGGTATTGAAGAGAAGGCAATAGGCAAGAGGGTAGGCACACGCACGGGTATTGAGGGAGAGAGTGGACCGTGAGTCTCAGTTATGACGGCAAGAAGATTGTTCCGGCGCCGCTGGTCACGCTGACCAAGACCTATCTCAAGAGCGGTGACGGGGTCCGTATCGGCACGCGGTATCAGATCACGCTGGCCGGGATGCTGCTGCCCTGGCGGGGCTCGCCCTTCGGTAACTACGGCAGTCTCGATGCGGCGTTCTGGACCGCTGGCGGCGATCCGCCCGACGAGACCTATACGGGCAACAACGAGGACTTCAACCGCATCCTCCGGAAACAGGAGGCCATCCGCTGGCTGTTCAGCCGGGACGGGAGATCGCTCGAATGGCAGGCGGCGGGCGGCCAGCCGGTGGTCAAGTGCAACCCCCGCGTCGTCTCGGTGGACTTTCGGGAAGGAACCGGCCAGTGGGCCGACCGGAGTTACTTCTCCGTCGTGCTGGAGGCGGAATGGGTCTACATCAACGGCACCACCAGCTTCGAGGACGCCCTGGCCACCGATCTGATCGAGACCGCCGAGGACACCTGGCAGCTTGAGGAGGTCGAGGGCCACCAGGGTACGGCGTACACGATCAGCCACACGGTCAGCGCCAAGGGCATCAGGGCCTACGACGAGACCGGGAGCCCGTACGAGAACAAGGAAGCGTGGCAGCACGCCGAAGATTGGGTGACACCGCGGATCGTCGGCCCGAACGGTGATCCCGCCATCGCCGCCGAGGCCTCCACCGCCACGGCCAAGCAGGGGCACTACCGGATCAGCAAGGGCATCGACAAACAGAGCGGCCGGTACTCGATCACCGAAAGCTGGTCGTTGGCGTCGCCCGTTGGCTACTACTCGGAGTGGGCCTTCGCCTACAACCTGAACAATACCGACGACAAGGTGACCGTCCGTTTCGACGGGACCGTCTACGGTGTGGCCCAGGGCAAGCGAAGCGGTCACGCCGACCACGCGGAATTGGCCACCGCGCAGGTGCCCACCGACAGCACCGCCCGGACGCAGGCCCTCGACGCGCTGGGCGCCTTCCTGGGCGGCAAGGTGCTCAAGAGCAAGCCCGACGAAAAGGTCGTCAACGTTGACCGGACACGCGGGATCGTGCGCTTCTCGTTCGTCTGGTCGGCCAACGATGCCGACGCCGCCGATTACGAGTCGAGCCTTGACGTGAACCACGGGTGGTCGATCGAAGGCTCGAAGCACACCCTGTCGCTGAGGAACTCGCTGGTCGGGGACGGCGGCACGCCGGATGAGAAGATCACTAACGCCAGGAAGGGGCGGTTGAATGATACCGCCGCCAGGGATAAGGCCTACCCCTTTGCCGGCAAGGGCACCGTCAGCGTCCTGCCCGGCAAGAAACGGTTCATCCTGATCGGCCGCGCCGAGACGGTCAACGAACGGCAGGGGACCATCGAGCAGTCCTGGAACTGGGAGGCGGTCGAGACCGGTCAGCTCGAATCCGATCTCTTCCACGACGTCTCGGTCCAAGAAACGTTTGCGGTCCCGGTTCTGGCGGTCATCCCCATCCCCGGCCGAAGCTCGGGACCGATCATCCAGGACATGGACACCGAGACGCCGGAGTATCTGACGGTCACCTATCGCATCCGAGGCAGGAAGACCAAGCCCAGCATGTCCTACGTGATGGGCAAGGTGGCCAACTACTATCCATCCGGCTGGGGCGGCAGCCAGCAAAAGCTCCAGCAAAAGAGCGAGAACTGGAACCCCGGCACCGGGACCTACGAGCTATCCCTCAAGTGGATCAAGACGTAGGAGCGGCACGATGGCAACCCTGGAAAAACCGGTGAAGAGCGAGCAGAAGTTTGCGGGGGCGTCGATCCGCAGCGTCTCCTGTCAGTTCGGCATCAACCGCAACCCCTCGATCTGTAGCATTCAGGTCGTCGGTAATCCATCCTTCACCGCCAACTCCATTGGCAACGTCTATCACTTCAAGCTGGGCAGCATCAGCTTCTGGGGGCTGCTGGAGTCCTGGGAAAAAACCGAGAAGGACGTCAAGGGCAAGGACATCTACGACGTCAAGCTGATCGATCTCAAGCCGCTGCTGGAGAAGCTGCACGTCTATCTCAATGGTGGATATGAGCTTGGCGACGGCGTCCTGGAACTGGCCCCGCAGACGGTCAACGAGTTAAGGCACGGAATCCCCTGGAAGCGGGTGGTCAGCGAGATCGACGGCCGGAGCGTGTCCCACCAGGGCAGTTCCTTCACCATCGACATCGACCTTCCGGTCTCCAAGGTCAACGGCCAGCAGAGACTGGCCGAGAACGCGGTGATGTCGGTGCTGGACGTGGTCGAGCAGATCGCCCGCGACGAGGGTGTGGATTGGTACCTGGACTCCAGCAGACCGGGCCTGCGCGTCAGGGCCATCAACCGCACCAAGTCCGGCAAGGGCAAGAGCGGTCTCGACGCCATCGCGGCCAAACACACCGGACACGTCATCCGCCTGCGCAAGGGCTGGGAGCGGAGAGATTTTTATAGCCGGGTCATCCTGGTCGGTGCGAACCAGCAAGTAATAGAAGCCTTCTCCGGCAACTCGCTGCATCACTTCTGGGGTTACACCGAGACCGGCGACCTGGCTCTCGCGCCGCAGTTCGACATCATCGACACCGGCGGGACCACGTCGTACACGCCGAGCCTGGCCGTGCTGACCGACGCCCTGAACGGGGACCTCTCCGACGAGGACTACACGCCGGAAGAGCAGGAAGCCTACCGGGCCTACGCCAACGAGAACTGGGGGCGCAAGTTCTACATTACCCTGTCGTCAACGGTCATCGACGACGAAGGCCACACCTGGGTGGACCCGGTGAGCGGCGGGTGGGGTGACCCCGGTATCAGCCCGCACGACAAGCTGCAAACCGATGACGGCCGCTGGGTGTGCTTCGTGAAGCTGCCCTCCATCTCCGCGGCCGATCCGCCGCAGGTGGCCGGGTACCGGATCGCCGCCAGGCAGTGGTTCCCCTCGCTGCTCATCTCGCCCAACGTGGTCAAGATCGGCAACTCGTGGTACCTGAAGGCCAAGGCCGCCAAGTACGGCAACAAGATCATCGTGACTCTGCCGACCACCCTGCGGGTCGAGGTGTTGTACGAGCGACAACCCGCCGGCGAGGTTGATCCGCGACCGGAGCGGATCGTCAAGCGTACCAACGTCGCCGAGATCGCCGGGGCGTGGGTCCCGATCGTGCACTATCGCCAGGTGTACGGCCCCTGGTCCCACGGTGACCAGAGCGGCAGGACCACGATCATCATCGACAACACCCTGGCCCCCTGGACGGCCGGCGGCAGTCTCGCCGAGATGGACAAGATCGCCACCGCCAAGCTCAAGGCCCTCATCGACAAGACCGAGAAGGTCGGGACGGGATTGTTGGAAGTGGCCGGACTGCCCAAGGTCAACCTGGGCACCTACCTGGCCGAACGGGGCAACATCACCAACATCAGCGTGAACTTCGGAATCGACGGCGTCCGGACCATCTACAAGGCCCAGACCTTCACCACCGAACTGGGCCGCTACCGGCGAGCGCAAGATGACTTAATCGGCGAGATGCGCAACGAGGGCGAGAAGTTCTACAAGACCCAGTACCCCAGGGCCACCAACAACTTCGCCATCAACTCCGAGACGCGCAGCCTGTCACGGCACCTGCCCGATTCGGAGGTGGGCGGACCCTTGACCGACGCTCAAACCCAGGCCCAGCAAGCAGTGGAGGAGACGGGCGGGATCGGTGACGGCTTCGGCGGCGGGGTCCTCGACCGGTTCCTGGCCCGCGTGGTGGCCAGGGCCAGCGACAACAGCCCGCAGTACCGCTGCATTCGCCAGATCGCCAAGCGGGACGTGTGGGGTGGGATCACCTATCAGGACGCCACGATATTCCAATTCGTAGCCACCAACCTGGCCGAACCGCCCGGTCGCGCCGGCCGGTTGGCCTTCGGCGCAGGGACATATGCCGGGAGGTTGTCGTCGCACGTCCGGTCGGACGTCTACGTCGAGGTGGAACTCACCACCTTCGCCCAGCCGATCACCGTGGTGGGCGATGGGAGCGACGTCATCCCTCAGCCGGACATCCAGGCGCATGTCTTCAGCCAACCGGTGCAGAGGCCGAAGGACTTCACCGCCACCATCGACAACGCACTCGGGAATGCCCGTTACCAGGTCACGCCGGTCAACACCGGCATCGATCTGCTGTTGGGGCCGGACGAGCTGCACGCCCTGGACTCGGTCGAGAACGTGGGCGAGCCCGGCCACAGCCCCGGCTACCTGAGAGACGGTGAGCAGGTCCGCGTCCAGTGGAACGAGAACGTTGACGGGTCGTGGACGCCGTACATCGAGAAGCAGGTCAACCTGTTCACCATCCCGGAAGGGTAAGGCGGCGGGTGACCGCTGAAGACACCGATGATTCACCGCGGAGCACGCGGAGACCGCGGAGAAGGAAGATCGAAAAGTCGAAACGTCAAAAGAGACTGCTTGTCGCACATTCCGGCTGATGGCTGAAAGCTGATAGCTGACAGCTTCGTAAAGGTGCCCCATGGCGACCGAGACTGACCCAAACCTGGACTGGAACAACCCCGAGATTGAGAACGGGGCGTTGGAGTTGCTGCGGCGGTATCGGGAGCGCGTGCAGTCGCTATCCAACGAACTGGAGGAGTCGGCCGCCCAGGTGCCGCGTTCCTGGCGGAACCCGTCGCCCGACGACGAGCCGCTGGTGATCGACGTGTACGTCCCGCTGTCGATGTGGGACGGAAGCACGCACCAGACCCGGCAGGCGGAGCGGGTCCGAAACGAGGCGGTCGAACCCCCGGTCATGGAGTGGGCTTACGAGAAGGCCAAATGGGCGGATGCCACCATCCTCACCTACGCCGGCCTGCCCGAGCGATTCCGGGAGTATTGGAACCAGTACCGCGCGCTGCGTGCGGGGTTGCACGACTTCGAGTTCACGGACCATACCTACCCCGAAGACTTCTACGCGGCGAAGACCATCCAGGAGACCGGCAACGAGTTAAACTACCGACACCAGATGCACGGCGAGTACCAGGGTGAGCAGTGGTGGGACTGGACGATCGAGTACCTCCTCCCCGACGCCGATCCGCCGACGTGGTCCGGTTCGCTGGCTGAGGGGTACAACTACGAGACATTCCCGCAACTGATGACCGAGATCGCTAGGATCGGCTACCAGAAGTCCACAACCACGGCCCTGCGCTACAAGCGCCAGACGTACAACGGCCTGGCCTACGCGAGCAAGCAACCGGGCGTGATGACCTCCTCATATTGCGGCGTGAACATGAACACCGCCGGGTCTTCGTATAAGTACACCAACAACACCGACCACGACGTGGACATCGTGGTGCGAGGCGACTGCTCGATCACGGTGACAGTCCCGCCGGACTATCCGCCGGAGACTCCCGAGGAGCCCTGGCCGGAGCATCTGGTGCCCCTGATCTTCAACTACCACCTGCGCGCGGAGTTCACCGTCTACGTCAACGGCGGCTTGGCCCACGAAAGCTGGAACAGCGTCAGCGGCTACGGCGGCGGCGAGGGGACCGACCCCGGCGGCGAAGTGACCTGCGAGCACAGCGATTCGTACGTCATCACCGTGCCCGCCAACTCGACGGTCCACTTCTCGGTGAACGCCAAAGCCCGCCAGTCACTCTACACGGGGTTCGCGACGGTCATCGGTCTGAAGCCGCACACCGGGCTGCCCCTGCCCAGCACTCAGTCCGCCGAGGTGTCCTTCTGGGGCCGGAGCCAGAGCTTCAACAGGAGCTATCCCGGCCAGGAACTGAACTTCGGGTGGGCCGACAATACCGGGCAAATTCCTCCGCCAGAGGACTAGAAGGTGGTGTATAAGAATGGTAGGTGAAGCATGCCAACGCTGGAAGTGTACGTCGGGGAAGATCAGTTTTTGCCCGCCGGGGCCGCCCTGGGCTTTTACGGGGACGACGGCTGGAACGATCCCATCGGCCTCGGCGAGTTCAACGGCCGGACCTTCGTCACCGACCCCGGCGGCGCGACGGAGAACTTCGAGTGCAACAACTGCAAGCTGTTGACCACCGGGAGTTGGAGCGGGGTCGGCGGTGCCTCCGGCGTGATCCTGGGCCAGGTCGGCTCCGGCCTGCTGCTCGATCAGGTGCCCAACTACCTGGCCACGCTGAACGTGCGCTTCACCCACGGGCAGAACTGCTCGGTGCAGAACGCGGTGTTCTTCGCCTACGATGGAAACAACCCCGACAGTGGACCCAGCGGGCTGGGGGTTTTCTGTGCCGAGATCATGCACACCGGGGAGGTCCAGGACAACACCGGGCTGGGTGACGACGTCTGGCACCGCGTCAACGGACGGGGCAACGCCATCGACCTGATCGATTCGCCCGGCACCTCGGGCCTACGCCCCGATGGCCCGCTGACCATCGACACGCGCCACGACTGGTACGTGGCCATGTCGGCCAGCCCGACCCGGCCGGGCAACAAAGCCTTCGGCTTCTACTTCGAGTGTGAATACGCCTGATCACCCTGGTGCGTAGACTGTGTAACAAGCTGCACCTTTCGACGTTTCGACTTTGGACCTTGAACTCTTGAGAGGAGGTGAGAGAAGATGGCAGCCGAAATCTCTTTTTGGGCGGGTCAGAACGGGCTGGACACGCAGTTCGGCGGTTCGTTCAGCGGCGTCCAGCCGGGTTCGGGCCTGGGTTTCTACGGCAGCTCGTTTGGGACCTCGGTCCAGGTGGGCCAGTACCCCGAGACCACGTTCATCGCGTCGGCGGACGGGGCGACCGAGGGGCCGCAGGCCAACAACTGCAAGTACAACGGGGACGTCTCCGGCGTCTTGTGGAACGGCAGCGGCTCCCCTGTGCATGTCAACACCATCCCCAACGAGTCCGGTGCACTGAAGGTCAGCTTCACCTACGACAGCGCGGTGCAGACCCAGAACGGGCTCTGCACCATCCACGACCGGGTCAACAAGGACAACGACCCCAGCGGGATCAGCGCCTACGTGGCCCAGTTGGTCAATCCGACGAGCTCGGGCGTGGGTGAGGTCTCCGGTTCCGGCGTGGACCCCACGACGGGTTCGGCCCAGGCCTGGAACTCCGGCGAGGACGGCTGGATTCAGTGCCACGGGTCCGGTCAGACGCTGACGCTGTTGAACGGTCCGGGCGAAAGCGGCCTGCACACCGGCGGCGACAACACGTCCGGCACCCGCCACGACTGGTACTTCGCCCTGTCCGCGAGCCCGGATTCGATCGGGAGCAAAACGAGCGTAGGTATGTACTTGGAACTCGAATACCTCTAGCCCACCAGAGAGACTTTGGACGCTTTGAGCGTCTAATGTCCAGTCCAACTCGGGAGTGTTGATCCTCTGCTCATAGCTCCCTCCTCTTTTCCTGGGGGCGTGTCGTGAAGAAGTTCCACTGGCTCATTCAGCTTGCGGCCGGCATCGTGTTGGCCCTGTTGGGCGTGACCCTGGCGTTCGGCACCGAGCGCGGCATCGCCCTACAGAAACTTGAGCAACATGAACACAAGTTCGCCGCCCTGGACGCCTCGCTAGCGGCGCAGTTTGCGGCCGTCCACGGCCGGCTGGACTCATTGACCAGCGAAACCATGCAGGGCAACCGGGAACTGCACCGGTTCCGCGAGCAGGTCCTTGCCGACCTGGCCGTCTTGAAGGCCCTCATGACGCGGATCGAGCAACAGCGGTTACCAGGCGAGAATCTTCTCCACCGCCCGACGCTTGCGTCGCGGATCAACTGAGATATACTTGGCGGCGATGACTGACGAAGGTCTGATGACGCTCGATGAGGCGGCTGCCTATCTCGGCGTCGCGAAGATCTCGCTGCGGCGTTGGACGCGCGACGGGCAATTGCGGTGCGTGCGCGTCGGCAAGCGGCGGGATCGGCGTTTCCGGCGAGCCGATCTGGATGCGTACATCCGCGCCAACAGCCTGCCCAATCCGAAGGTGACCGGCAAGGGCGCTGCTCGGAAGGCGAAGCGGTCCCCGAGGTGCGGGTAGGTCCGACCCGTCCTGTCGCGGCCTGGGTGCAGACTGTAGGATTGGTGGAAGCCCGGTCGCGCCTGGGGCCTCGGATCGTTGGCGCCGAGGCCGGTGGATAGCCAAACCCACGCTAGGCAGAATTAAGGTGACCGATGGCTCGTCAGCAACACCCGAAGAAGAACGAGAGGAAAAACGGCAACGGCGCCAATGGACATTGTGAGCAAAGAGACTAGTGTTTTGTCACACCTTAATATTCGGGTACACGGACTTCAGTTTGCACCGTGCGTCTTCGATTTTCATTTGCCAATCAACGCCTCGTTGTGCTGCGTTAACGTCAGTTGACCAGGCAGCGGTTTCTTCACGAAGCGTTTTGATGTCGCCGATCCGCCGTCCCGCCACGCACTGACGTGTTACCGAACTCAGTTCATTCTCGGCGATATTCAGCCAACTGCCGTGCTTGGGGGTGTAGCAGAACTCAATGTGTCGCACCAACTGCCTTGCCCGCTCTGGTTCAAATGCCTCGTAGAACGCGCCCTTGGTGTGCGTGTTGAGGTTGTCACAAACAACGACCACTTTCTGGCAACATGCATATCGGCCTTCAAGCAGACGGGCCATTTCAATGGCCCAGTCGATCTTGGTCTTTCGCTCCCGTACGGCAACCTCTCGCCAACCCGACAGCGGCTCGGTGAACATGAAAATGTTCGCCGTCCCCGCACGTTCGTACTCGTAGTCCACTCGCTTGCCGTGATTAAGCGTCGGCTCGATCGGAGTCCTTGTTTCCTTGACCAACTGAACCGGCTGCTCGTCCATGCAAAGCACTGGAATCGCTGAATTGTAAGGCTTTTCGTAGGTATCAAGCACGTTTTCCATGCTCGCGGCAAACTCCGCATCGGCTTCCGGCGGAATCACCCAGTATTCAATCTTGCGTTTGGTCATACCGTTTTTTTAAGCGTACGCCGAACGGTTTCGTAACTGATCGAGTCGACAATCTCCAGCGCCACAACCTTTCGCGCCAAGAGCCGTAAGGTCCAGTTCGCGTAGCCTTTTGGCGGCGGACCAAGTCGCGTGGCGATGATCTTGGCTTCCTGCTCGCCATCCAGAAGTTTCTCCGTTGGCGGGGTCGCCCGTTTCCTTCCATCGAGCGTCTCGTCGAAACCGCGTTCAACTAAATGCTGACGAACCTTCTCGACTGTCCTGGTCCTGCAAGAGAACGCATCAGCAATTCTTTTGTCGGACCAGCCTGGTCCGTTTGCATCAGCCTTGAGCAGGATCTGGGCACGCCGAACTTTTTGGCTTGTCCCTTTGAGCTTCTTGACCACCTCTCTTAAGGTATCGCGTTCTTCATCACTCAATCGAACGATATACTTCTTCTGCATCGGGAAACCTCCTTGTTCTCCGAAACATCCGCAACAAGGAGTAGGATACCCGAATTCTTAGCCGTGACAAAGCACTAGAAGCCGGATGATGTCTTCGGTTCGCGGCAAGAATACGAAGCCCGAGTTGGAAGTACGCCACCGCCTCTTCGCCATGGGTTTCCGTTATCGTCTGCACCGGAGGGACTTACCTGGCAAGCCGGACATGGTCTTTCCCAGGCATAGGGCAGTGGTGTTTGTGCATGGATGCTTCTGGCACCAGCACGGATGCGACCGTTCAGCGATTCCTGCCACCCGCCGCTCATGGTGGAAGAAGAAGCTCGAAGGGAATCGAAACCGGGATGGTGAGGTCATGTCTCGCCTGAAGGAACTCGGCTGGCGGGTTTTGGTAATCTGGGAGTGCAGCTTCCGCAAGCCGGGAACAGATCGCTCAAGAGCATTGGACAGAATCGCCGCGCGAGCGGGCAGATTCCTGAGCAACAGGCAATCGACACTTGAAATTCCGCGGTTGCCCAGCCGAAGGCATCGCAAGTCAGAGAAAGCGTAGCTGCCATGGCAAGAAGGATTACCAAAACGCAGAGCGAAGGTGACCGCATACCGTTTCGCATGCACCCCCGGGTTTTCTCGGCGTTGGGTGCCGACCTTGTGACTAACGACGTTGTCGCAGTCATCGAACTCGTCAAGAACTCATACGATGCGTTCGCCCGTAATGTCTGGGTCCGCTTTCGCACTGACCCATCTCACGGAACAGTTCTGGAGATTGAGGATGACGGCAGCGGAATGACCAGGGAGATCATTAAGGACGTATGGTGTCTCGTGGCCACCCCGTTCAAGGAGCGCAACCGGCTTGCCAAGACCGGCAAGAAGACTCGCCGCGTTGTCGGCGAGAAGGGCCTCGGTCGGTTCTCTGCAGCGCGACTCGGAGAACGGTTTCGTATGCTGACACAGGCGCAGGGCTCGCCCTGCTGGGAAGTCACGGTCAACTGGTCGGCTATTGCCGAGGGCGACGAGCTGTCCGCTTCCTTCGCGAGATGCAGAGAGTATTCCAACAAGTCACCATTTCGCAAATCGGGCACACGCCTTGAGATCAGTGGCCTGAGAGCGGAGTGGGATAACGAGCGCGTTGCGGATCTTGAAGAAAACCTTGCGCGCCTGATATCTCCGTTTGCGACCGGCGGCGATTTCGATATCTTGCTGTCCAGGCCGGGCGAGGAAGATGTTTGCGCAGTGGAGATCAAAGCCCCAGCCTTTCTGTCCAAACCGAAGTATGCGGTCAGGGGATCGGTTGACACTGACGGGAACATCAAGTGCACGTATCGGTTCCGTCCCCTCAGTGATGGCGCCGGGCGAAAGAAGACATTTGCCACGGCATGGGAGCAAGTGAACGATGCTATCGAGCTTCGGACGGGGAAGCGGTTGTGCGAGCAGGGGTCCAGGTGCGGACCACTATCTTTTGAGATTCGCGCGTGGGACACGGACGCTGAGGGTACCAGCGAAATAGAAGACAGATTCAGGCTACAGAAAAACAGTATCCGCAGGGCCATTCGGGCACACAAGGGTATCTCCGTATACCGCGACGACATTCTCGTGCTGCCGAAATCCGACAAAGCAAGGGACTGGCTGGGACTTGACCTGAGACGTATCAGCAAGGTTGGCACCCGTCTCAGCACAAGCCAGATCGTCGGTCATGTTTCGATATCTGCTGACGACAATCCCGACATAGATGATACGAGTGATCGTGAACGGTTGGCTTCTTGCCCGGCGGTGCATGATTTCGAGGAGATTCTCGTCACCATTGTCGCGCTTCTTGAAAATGAACGCGACGAGGATCGTATCAAACGGGAGCACCAGAGACCGATGGACGATCTCTTCGCCGAGCTCTCCACCAAGGATCTCGTTGCGGAGGTCATTGGCCTTGCCGATGAGCGTGCCCAGGCTTCGGAAACGATACCGCTGCTTCGGGAGTTCAGCAAGCGTCTCGACGATGCGCGCAAGACGATTCAGGAACGATTCGTCTACTATAGCCGTCTGGCGACCGTGGGCACGATCGCCCAGATGCTGGTCCATGAGATCCGCAACAGAACCACGGCATTCGGTACGTTCCTGGAGTTCATCAAGAGCAGGTTCGGACCGTTCAAGGATAAGGATATCGAGGAAGAATACCGTTGCACAGACAACGCCGTAAACGCATTGGAGCGACTTGCAGACACGTTCGCGCCGCTTGCAAGCCGTGCGTTCAGGCGGCGAAAGCGGGATGCCGTCCTGGAGAATCGAATCCGCGAGTGTTTGGAGCTGCAACGAGGAGAGCTCAAGCGCAAAGGGATCCGCTGTCTCGTACCCGAGTCCGCGTATCGTGTGGCAACAGACCCGGGCGAACTGGATGCCATCCTGCTGAATCTGATCACGAACGCCGCCTACTGGCTCGGGGAGGTATCGAAGGGCCAGCGGGCGCTGGAATTCCGTGTCGTGCCGATCTCTGAGGGCTCCCGAATCCGCATCTGGGTGCATGACACCGGCCCAGGCCTCCACGCGGATGTCGTGGAAAAGGTCTTCTGGCCAGGCGTGACGCGCAAGCCGGGTGGTATCGGCATGGGGCTCACGGTCGCCTCGGAACTGGTGGCGGAATACGGCGGGCGAATGTCGGTCAAGCACCCCGGCACCAAGGGCGGCGCATCCTTCGCATTTGATCTTCCATTGAAGCAGTAGGCGGGAATACGGGAGCCAACGTGTATGTTGAAACTACTCTTTATCGAAGACCAGCCTGAAGCGGTTCAGCCCGTTATCAACTCGCTGAAGCGCAAGACCGAGTGTGACTATGCCTGTGAGATAGCAGGATTCAACGATGCTGAGACGGTCATCGACAGCTTCGTCCCCGATGTCGTGATTCTCGACCTTCTGGAGAACGGCGGATCTGCTGAACCGAAAACTACCGGGCTGGCTACGTATGATCAGATTTGGAATACCAGGTTCTGTCCGATTGTCGTTTATTCGGCGCGCCCTGACATTCTGTCTGAAGCACACGACGAACACCCTTTCGTGAAGATCGTCCAGAAGGGCAAGGACAGCGAAGTTAAGGTTGAGAAATCAATCAACGAGTTGCGACCCCAGATCGAAGCCATTCGGGATGCAGAAACCCGCATTAGGAGAGAATTCGCTGTTGCGTTGCGAGACGTTGCCCCAGATGCTTTTCGGATGTTTACCGACGCTGCCCAGCGCAATGACGCCATTCTGCGATCCGGTAGACGGCGTTTGGCTGCGTGCATGGACACCCCTCTCAAGCCCGGAGAGCAACTGGCAAGCTGGGAGCTGTATCTCTGCCCTCCAATAAGTGGCGACATACAACTTGGTGACATCCTCAGGCAATCGGATGGCCCGGTTGATGATGCGTGCTCTTTCTGCGTGGTCCTCACCCCCTCATGCGATCTGGTGGCTTCTGGTGGACGCAAACCAAAGGTGAAGAACGTCTTGGTTTCCGGTTGTTGCTCGTTGCCGGATGCGTTGACTCGCCTCCAGATGGTCCCCAAGAAAGGCACCCTCACGAACGGCGAGAAGTTGGAGGCTTTCAAGAAACAACTGCGCCAGGCGGTATTGACGCCTGGATACTGCAAGCCGTTCATCCCGTTCCCTTACCTGGAGAAGAGAATTCCGGCTATGGCCGCGGACCTGCGACACCTGAAATTCATTCCGATCGGAGACATAGCACGTTCAGGCAAGGCATTTGACAGAATCGCCTCCATTGACAGCCCTTTCCGTGAATTAGTGTCTTGGGCGTACCTTCACACTGCTTGTCGACCGGGACTGCCCGACCGTGACTTCGATTCATGGTGCGACGACATCATCGACCTGCTCAGAGGCGATAATGGTGCTGTAGGACAATGAAGGCATTTGATTTCTTCTGCGGAGCCGGAGGTCTGACCCACGGGTTGCTTGACGTGGGAATAAAAGTGGTTGCAGGTTTTGACTGCGATGACAGGCATCGGTCCACCTATGAACACAACAACGGTGCGAGGTTCGTCCATGCTGATATCAGAGAAATGGGCTTAGACGATCTTGTGGTGAAGGGCAAGAGGGGGAGGTTCGATGATGTGCTGTTTGCCGGGTGTGCTCCCTGCCAACCCTTCAGTCAGCAACGCAAGGGAGAGCAGAGACGGCGCGATGCTACGTTGTTGAATGAGTTCGGACGCCTCGTGGAGGCCGCACTTCCGGGACAGGTTCTGATCGAAAACGTGCCCGGTATCGCCAGAGTACGAGGATTCAGCGCGTTTCGCCGATTCCTGCGCATGCTGGAAGGCAACGGCTACATGTATGCGTTCGATGTTCTTGATGCGAAACACTACGGAGTTCCGCAGAATCGGCGTCGTCTTGTCCTGATCGCAATGAGAGGCGCACAACCCTCGATGCCGGTGGCGAGATACGGCAATGGGGCACGTCCGTTCAACACGGTCCGTGATGCCATAGCTCACTTTCGCCCAATCCTGGCCGGCGAGAGTGACCCGGAAACGCCGAACCACAGCACAGCTTCCATCACTCCAGTGAATATCGAGCGGCTGCGCCATACGCCACACGACGGTGGAGACCGCAGATCGTGGCCCAACCGCCTGAGGCTCAGATGTCATAGGGGCGATTACGATGGCTACACCGATGTGTACGGTCGGATGGCATGGGACCGGCCAGCGCCCACACTCACCGGGCGCTGCCACAGCATCTCGAACGGCAGGTATGGGCACCCAACACAGGACAGGGCGATTTCGCTGCGCGAGGCTGCCGCGCTACAGTCCTTTCCGGATGGCTACGTCTTCTTTGGCTCCAACAAGCACATTGCGCTCCAAATAGGCAACGCTGTTCCTGTGCGACTGGCGGCGCAGCTCGGTAAGCACATCTGCCACCTTCGGGATAACGGCCACGGATATGAAAGAAGCGACGGCCGGGGACGCTAGAGCGCTTTCAATCCAAGCGTAGCGTCCGGTTGAAAGCTCTCCAAGTAGGAATCGACTCCCGAACGCTACGACTGCTCTAAGACGCCGCTATCGCAAGGACGGATAGATCATGTATGGCCTGAGGAAGTCTCTCCTACCCGCCATCCGTTTAATCATTTCGCCTCAAGCCCTCCGGCACCTCACCATTCTCCCGCATCTCGTTCAAGGTCTTGGCCACGAGCAGCCCCTCGGCCCGCGTCAGCTTCTTGAGATTGCCCTTGTCGATCCCCAGGTGCTTGAGCAGGGCCGGGATGGCGACCTTCTGGCGGTCGGCGAGCATGGAGATGATGTTGACCTGGCCCACTTGGACGGCCTGCTCGTCCAGACTCTCCCCGTCGAGCGGCATCCCGGCCACCTCTTCGGCGGCCACAACCCGGCGCAGCCGTAGCGCTGCCCGAAATGCCCGGCCCTTGGCCCTGGTTTCGGCCATGGCCACCGGGAACCGACCGAACTCGTCCGTGCAGTTGTCGGGGCCGGCGTCGGCCAGCCCGGTGAACGTCTTGCTCAGACCATCCTTGTGGAAGGTGATCCGGGCCTTGACCGAAGCCCGCATCCCGTTGGCCGGGTCGGGACACTGGATCAGGTCGCACTCTTCCTCGACGATCTCACCAAGCAGCAGTTCGGCCACCCGCCGCAGGCCCTCGACCCTGGGGTTCTGCTCGTCGAGCTCGTCGTCGGCGAACTGCCCGAGCACGTACTGCGCCCAGCCCGAGTCGGTCATCTCCGGCGGTTCCGGCCCGTCGCTGGCGCTGCCGTCCGCGGTCGGCTCGAGCGCCGTGTTCGACTCACCCTTGGCTGTGGGGCCCGTGTCGTCGGGCTCCTCTCTTGCCGTGGCCGTCGCCATGGCCTCGGCCGCGGCGTGTCCCTTTCGGTTCTCGGCGACCAGTTGGGCCAACCGGCGGCGCTTCATCTTCATTAAGTCGTCGTGGGTGTAGCCATATTCGAGAAGCTCGGCCACGAGATCATCTTTTTTCATCCGGGACGGTGCCGACTTGGACATGCTTCACCTCCGCAATTCGGGCAAGACTACTTTCAACATCTCCGCGATCCGGAAGTCCGGGACCGGGTGCGCCTCAATGCCGAACTCATCGCGCAACAACGCCACATAGTCCTTCGCTCTGACGAAGACCCGCACCCTCGGATCGCAAAACGCTCGCCGGACCTCGTCGATCGAGAGGCCGTTGCGCTCCACGACATCGGGGACACCAGTGTCGGGGTACAGGACGTAGTGGGCGACGACGGGGGCTTGCGTCTCCAGCGCCGCCAGGCAAGTGGCGGTGCTGGTGGCGATCAGCAGCTTGTTCCACGAAGCCATCTGCTCGACACCGAACACGGGACAGGACGGTACGACGGACGGCCTCATCTGCTGCTCGACGAACAGGGCCATGTCCACGCCGACGACGGTCTTGCACAGCTCGTTGATGGCGTTGACGCCGAAGAACACGGCTTGCGCCGGGCCGAGATGCTCAAACACTACGCCGATCCCAACCAGATCATCGGTCAGATCGAGGCCGACCCTGGCAAGGACCTCCTGGGCGTCGTTCTTCCTACAAGCGGCTGCCTTCTGCTTCATGCGCTGTGCCTTCGCCTTGGCATTCTTCCCGGCCACTACGCCACCCCCTGCACCACCGCGTCCCGGACGCGGATGACCTCTTGTCTAACCGCTTCGGTGTCCTTGACCTTCTGTTCCGGTCGGACGTGGAGCACTTCGGGCAGGTGGTAGATGATCCCCACCCTGGCCAGCCGCAGAAACAATTCGTAGAAGACGGCGTGGTGCAGTTGTGGGTCGAACGTAGCACGCGACTGTTCCATCGCCGCCTTGCGAACCAGGCAGTTCGAGTCGTGCATCGGCCCGCCGAGCAACCGAAACCAATCAAACGGCCGGCCATACTTGCGATGTTCCCCTCCGTCCGTGTGCTCGATCGTGAAGTCCGAGACGACGGCGACCACGATTGGGTTCGACTGGAGGACTGCGATGGACTTCTCGATTCTTTCCGGGTGATAGACCGCACCGGCGGACACGAACCCGAAGATGGTCGTCTCGGCCCAGACGATCTCCATCGCGGCGCGGAGACACTGACCGGGTGTGGCCTGCGGCGGCATCCTCAACGTGGTCACCGGAACTCCGTGGTAGGCCGCCTCGCCCTTCGGCGGCAACGCGCGTTTACCCTCGTGCTCGATGAGCTCAAGACCGAGCATGTCGCACAGCACCGGATAGGTGTTGTCGGAACTGCCCATGTCGGCCACGACAATGCGGTTCGGTCGTCGCGTTTGGCCGACGAGGGAGTCCACCGTGCGACGTATGCACCTCTCGCCGTTGTGCGCGAGCGCTATGACCGTGACGGTTTCAAAGTCCATGCCGCACCACGCAACGGTCAAAGGTCCAGGTCAACATCATGCCAAGTTGTTCCTCGATGGTCCGCAGCTTGAAGAAGAGTGGGTTCTTGCGATTGCCACCGAGTTGCCTGAACGCCTGGGTGATGTAGACGCCGCCACCGTGAAACGGTTCGGCCACCTGAGTCCGCCCCCGGAGAATGGGAAAGCACCAGTAGACCACCCTGGAATCGATGTCTCGGATGTGAGCGGCAAGCTCAGCCAGACCCTCGATCGTCTGGCCGGCCTCGACCACCAGGAAGTACGGCTGTTGGATCAGCTTCGCGGCGAACTGCACAGCCGTGTGGTGATCGGTGACCCGCTCGACGATCCGCTCGACGTGGACCGGAGCGCACCAGGCGCGCCCCTTCTGATAAGCGCGCGCAACGCCGTTCGATCCATTGAAGCCGGTCATATCGACGATGATCACTTGGTCATACGCGGGTTCGCGTTCGAGCCCGGCGATCGTCCGCTCCAGGTGCTCGGCCGAGTGCCGCTGTTCGTCGAACAGCACCACGGCCGCATACCTGAACTCCGCCTCCTGTCGGGCTAACGCTGCGTAGTCGTCCGCCTGGTCGACGTGCTTCCTGGCCCACTGGTCGGTGCGGAAGAGCCGACAGAAGCCGGGGGCTTCGATTCTGTCCTTGTTGGCGACGCAGTGTTGCCCCGCTCGGCACTCTGCGGTGCCGGAGTGGTGGAAGATGCAGCGTTCACACGGCGTGGCCCACATGGCCGTCCTCCGTCTTGCGGGCCTCGACGTACGTGATCGCCCCTTCGTGGGTCTTGGTTTCGATGACCAGGCCACCAGACGTGAGGCGCTCGGTCACCCACTTGAGGTCCAGGCCCGTCTTGAAGACGTTGGCCAGGGAGTCCTGCGGCCCGAAGAGCAGCGTGATGGCCTGTTCCCTGGGCAGGGTGTCGTTGGCCAGCAGGTTGCCGATCGTACACAGATCGGTGAACGCGATCTTGAGGATGCCGCCCGGTCTGAGCTTCTTCAGCCAGTTGGCCAGGATCTGTTCCACCACCGGCGTCGGGAAACACTGAAGCACGTTCAACGCCAGGATCTCCTCGACCGAGCCATCCTGGCAGACCCAGTCGAGTTGGCCCACGTCGCCCTGGCGGAACACCTCCGGCGGCAACGGCTGCTTCGGCGGGATCACGTCAAGGTTGAGATAGTCGACACGAACGTCGTTACCGCACCCCAAGTTCAGCTTGGTCATCTGTTCATTCCCTCACTTGGCCAAAGACTCGGCATACCTCTCCATCCACGTACACGCCGGGCAATCCACCGTATCCCTGAACACTTTCGTCCACTTCGTGGCAAAGCTCCGTTCGCTGAAGAGCTTCACGGTCGACCGCCTCGCAGCCTCACCCAGCGCCCGAGCCTGGTCCTGGCCCGCGAGCAACTCTTCGAGGTGCCTCCGCATCTCGGCCGGGTCGTCGGCGACGTATCCGTTGACGCCGCTCTCGACGAGTTCCTCGACGATCGGCGATCTGCGTGAGACGATCGGGCACCCGACCGCCATCGCCCGCATCAGGGCCACCGGCGTTGTCCTGCACTCCTCCGTGTTGAGGAACACGGAAGCGCTGCGGTAGAACGCCGCGAGTTGTTGTCCGCTCTTCGCCGCCTCCGAAAAACCCGGACTGTCGCCCACCGGATTCACCGGAAGTCCCCGAGTGACTTCGCGCCACACGTCGAAGCCCGCCTCGGGGCGGTGGGTGTACCCGTCCACCACGGTCAGCACTTTGCCGTCACCACCCTCCCAGTTCGAGAACAGGTCGGTGTCCACCGGTGAGTAGATCACGGTCACGTCGTCCCGGTTGCCATCGAATCCCCACGCCCTTGCCGCGGCGCGTGAACCGAACACGTTGCGGTCTCCGCCCGTGGCCCGGAGCGCAGCCAGTTGCCGCTCGGTGACCTGGGGCGGTGGTTCCCGATCTACGCAGACCATCGGGCAGTTGCTTCGCTGAGCGAACTGGGCCAGCGGCTGCCAGTCGATGGTGCGCCCGAAGGACACGATGAGATCGATCCTCATGTCGGGCTGGAACATCACCGGCGTGTTCAGCACGTGGCAGTTTGGCGGGTAAACCTCCGGGTTCTGGACTTTCTGCGCGTTGACCGGTGGCAGGATCAGGAACCGATGATCCATTCTCAGGATCGGCAACTGATAGTTCGTGTCACCCCGGACCAGCGCGATGGTCAGCGGTTCGTCCGGGTTCCGGTTGACGCCCCTCAAGATGGCACTGAACGGTCCGGGCATTTTGTCTACCTCTCCTGAAGGGCCTGCGCGATCATCCGACCGACGTGCTCGTGGTTGAACTCCAGGGCGCGTGACCGCGCCGCGTCACCACGCTGTCTGAGCGAGCCGTCCCTCCACTCGCCGTACGCCTCGACAAGTTGGGTGGCCAGTTGGGGCAGGTCGGGCTCGAACCACGACTCATCTCCGCTGTAAAGCGTGGGGCCGCCCTCTTGGCGGCTGAAAGCGAAGGTGAGTTGACCGTGGGTCAACCACCCCGTTGCGATCTGGCCGGAGTACCTGAAGACCTTGCGCTGCGGGTCGAAGTACCGCGTGGCCTGTGGGTACATGAGTTCCGGCAGCGAGCCCCAGTTCGACACGATGGCCGGGTTGCCGAAGCCCATGGCGTCGTGACAGGGAACACACCAGGACTCGCCGTGGCTCGGCAACACGAACACGTCGCCGAGTTGCTGGAGCCGATCGAGCGCTTCCGAAGAGAGCCGATCGGTGATGCAGATCACCGGCGGGTATCTGCTCGGGTCGTGGTGCAGGCCCAGCGAGCCCCGTATTTCGTTGATGATCATCTGGGCCTTGTCGAACACGGCTTCTTTGTTCTGGCCGGGGACGTTGAGCTTGAGGATCAGGGCGACGTCCTCGCCTCTCTGGAACGCCGCGTAGTACGCCCGCAGGAGCCCCACGACGTTCTTGCGGCGGCTGAACTCGCCGATGGTGTAGAAGACACACCGGCCGCCGGCTTCCGGGATGGCCAGGGGATTGCTGGGTTTCTCGAAGCGGCGCGCGTCACAGGCGCAGGGGATCACCCGGATAGGCACGGTGACGCCGGAGTCGATCGCCGCCTGCTTCGACTGCCCGCACGACACCCACACCTCGTCCATCAGGTTGCAGGACTGCGCCCAGCCGGCCCGCCGGAAACTCGTCGTCTCCCAGTGAAACAGGCCGACGTTGCGGACGCCGCCTTTGTGCTCGAAAACGGTGGGTAGACAGTGCTGGAGCACCACCCCGACGTTGCGCAGGTCCTTGGCTTCGAGGTGCCGGACCCGGCGGGCCTGATCGAAGCCCGCGGGGAGACTCAGCGTGATCGGCCGGCAGACCACGTCGAGTCCGCCCGCTTCGCAGGCCAGGATGTACTCGATGGCGGCCGCGGCGTAGCCGGTTCCATCCCGGTATACGGAGGTGTACAGGATC
>Ga0190284_1000380_pt1 | contig 26981 bp, 20 predicted proteins | sample 48691812_MG_FD_161668 | JGI IMG/M metagenome (GOLD analysis project Ga0190284, IMG submission 161668) | Hydrothermal vent microbial mat bacterial communities from Southern Trench, Guaymas Basin, Mexico - 4869-18-1-2_MG | ecosystem: Environmental > Aquatic > Marine > Hydrothermal vents >...
TCTAACGAGAGTGCCCGGTTGGTAGTCAGAATTTTGTAGAGTCATATTATTATAATTTCATCGTATTTTTTTAAAGATATCAGGATATTTTTCTATAAGGTCTTCAATGCGATCCTTATAATAATAAACAATCACTTGATGTCCCATTGAGAAAAGTTGTTGGCGCTTAATATCATCTTTTTCTTTAACATCAGCTCTATCATGCGGGGTGCCATCACAAAAGATATGAATATTAGGTTCATAAAAGAAGTCTGGTTGTACATAAACCCTATCAACTCTTTTTTGAGCAGCATCAGGAAGTCTGATATTATTTTTATATAAGAAATCCAGGAATTTTCTTTCAGTAGAAGAATTATTATCCATGGCTTTAATCATCGCATTATAATGTCCATCATAACTTTGATAAGAACTATTACTTTGAACTTCTATAGATGCGGTTTTAAGTTTTTCAAGAGCGTCCTTAATTAGAAATCGGTCAATAACACGGTGGAACTTTTGATTATAATAACTAAGCAAGTCGTTGTAAGAAGCCGGTTCAAGATAATTTTTATCATCAAATCGGCATATATCAATTGCTTCTTCAATAACTTTATTAAATGAAGTGGGATTTTCCATAAATTGACTAAGAATGCCGAGACTTCCTTCCGCAGATTCATATATTAGAATATTCGGGAAATCATTTTTACCGAGAACAGTAACACCGATTTCAGATGATTCTACCTGGAAATAATTTTCTATAGCTTTCTTTAAAGCAAATTGAAGAGTTATAACGCCTTCGTAATCAAGACCAAGCGGTTCAGTAGGTTCAAGATAAATAGCATCTGCGGTAACGGAAGTATAAAGCATAACATTGCGTATAGGTTCCTGTGCAGTATTTTGATCAAAATTAACTTTTTTCCAGAAGCCGGTGTTAAGGCCGAGAGGGAATCCTTTTTCTTTTGCAATCCGCCATTGCTTATTAACATATAATAATCTCATTGCCGGAACATAGCGAAGATGAATCAATTGTTGTTCATCAACATTTATGTTTGCTTTAACTACATTATCCATATTCTCAACTTGAAAGAAGGTAGAAATATCGAATCCCTGCGAGACGCGTTCTTCTTCTTCACAAGTAATTCTATCTTGCTGTTCGGAGTTAGTGTCTTCCATTTCAATTAAATCGAAGAATATTTCTTTATCATCATTATTTTGCATAGAAGCGCCTGTAAAAGGACAAACATCTTTATCGTAATTTCCATCTTTATCCATCAATATATAGCCGGAACTTTTACACACTTTTGCTTTCGTCATTTTGTTTTGTGCATCTTGAACAACGAGTTGCTTAATAACATATTTTGCGCCACTATAATAAATTCGATTACCGGGACCAAATTCTCTTAATGCAATAGAGCGAGAACGAGAGATATAACGCCCACCATTAGCATCCGGAATAAATGTTCGTAAAGGCAGGCGGGTAAAATTATAGCCGGGTAGGAATCCTTCTGAGGCGAGGTATCGATAAGGATAGAATTCCGATAAAGATTGAGATTGGGAGTCATTACACAGGATTCCTAATTGATATTCCCCCTGTTTTCTTCGTGACTCTTCAATTTTATATTCTTTTGACCCCGGATGCAATCTGGCTCGCCGGATGTTTGTTGAAGCATCCTCTTGCAATTTATCGGCGGCGATATAAAGATTTCTCCATCGCGCAAAAGAACTATCAAACATCGCCGCAAATTTATTTAGGTTTGTATCAATCCAATTATCGGTAAACCAAGAGGTTTTAGAATCATCAAGATTATCTTTAAAGTCATGAATAATTTGTCGAAACAAATTTTTAATAGTAATAAATTGTGATTCAGAAATTATAAGCTTTTCTTTTATTTCAGGTTTTAATGGAAGAGAGGGAAAATCGTTTAGGTTTAAAATATCATCAATTGATTTCCGGAGTTCGGGAAGTCCGATTTCAGAAATAACGGTAGCATATAAATGAGATTTCAAAAGTTCCTCATTACATAGATCAATCCGTGGAGGCGTAACAACACCGGCAACCAAATCAGTTGAATGATCAAAGTAATGGCGATCGTGACTTGAGTAAGAAGAGCAATAAGTAATAACCAATGCTGCTTGTCCGCTACGCCCCGCTCGTCCGCTTCTTTGAGCATAATTTGATGGATTAGGCGGTGCATTCCGCATATGAACAATATTCAAACTTGCAATGTCAATACCAAGTTCCATAGTTGGCGAGCAGTAAAGAACGCTCAATTCGCCTGATTTAAAATCTTTTTCACGAAGTTTTCTTTCTTCATTAGAAAGTTGACCTGTATGATCTCCCGCGTGTAATTTTTTGATTTTGGCAAAATCAATTTCATAAACTTTTTGGAAGAATTCATTGGGTTTAATTTCATTTTGTTTATAAGACCGATTGGTTATAAGATCTTCCGGAACATCTTTTTTATTACCGGCATTCCAAGTGATGTTAACAATATTTAATTGGTATAATTTAACATCATTGTTGTGAGTGTCTTTCGCAGGGAAAGACTTAAGAAAACTTTCTTTAGTCAAGCAATTCATAATAGAAGAAATATAATTTGCATATAGCTCTTTATTCAAAGCTATACCATATTTTTTTGTAACTTCTTTTATGTACATGCCAAGTCGGCTTTGATATCCGATACTTTGTGTATAAATTTTGCTGTTGCGTCTCACCGGGGAAACAGCCATAAAGTTTGGCTTTTTAATTGAAGCAATTTTATCATAATTCCAATCATTAGATAAGCGTTCTTTAATTTCAGAGAATTTTTGGCTTATAGCATTTTCAGCAAAAAATTCTTCGCTATGAATAGCATAACCTAAACGAAAAAAATCCAGTATTTGATGTAGAAATTGATAACGCGCTTCCGATTGCATAATATTTAGTAAAGGGATTTCCTGCCAAATATTATCGTTTGTTGCATTCTTTTTTAAACCTTCATATTCAATATTAAGCAATGCACACTGCTCAAGATTTGGAAGAATCACACGCCAACCGCGCCTTAGGTCATATAATGCAGTGTACATAAGGCGGTCTTTAAAAGCTTTTTCATATCTTTCTCTAACATTAGGATCGGTTGGAATTTCATCAAGATTAGCCCAATCGGTAAAAGCCAAAGATTTTTTCAGCTCATTAAAAATAGCATTTGCAAGTTTCGAATAATTAATTGCGATACCGGATTTATTAAGGAGCGCTCTGTAAATCGCTGCTCTAAAACGAATAACATTTATATAGTCGTTGAAATGACCTGATTGCAATGCAGCATCCTGCCGATTATCAGTAAAGCTCAGTAATTTCTGTTCATTATGTTTAAAATCGTTTTCAGCCATTCGTTTTAATACAGCAAACGATGTAATTGTAGTTGAAGTGCTGCGACCTTCACCGCCGAGCTTTGCTAATTTTGTCCCTTCGCTTGTGCTACTATGATGGAACACACCGCTTGTAGGATCGAAGAGAAGTTTTCTGGTCATAAACCATGCTTCCTGATTATAATTGCTACTTGGTTTATTTGAAAATTCACCTTTATAATTATAATATATTTTTTGAGGAAATCTATTTGCATAGCGTTTGTTAGGAATTCTATTACCGTTAGCGGTAATTTTTACCCATGTTTCCGGCATAGATTCCATATCGGTTTCAGGATTCCAAACATCATCGCCAAGAATAAGGTATCCATCAGTTAAAGAGACTTCATCTTCATCAGAAGAATCTCTGAATTCCCGAGGTTCAAATAAAGCTTTATCATTATTTTTAATTACAGAAACAAAAGTATAACCTGAAGTTCTACTGAATACAACTGGGAATAGCGGTTTTTTATTCTCGCCACCGCCGGTATAAACACCCGGTTCAAGAGTGATTTCTCTTTTATCTTCCGGCTCAAGAGTGATACGAACAGCGCCAGTTTGTGATATAAACTGATGTAATTTAAAAGGGATATATGTATATCTTTGATTATTTTCAGTAAGTTTAAGATTGACATTACTAATCCATTGTAAAAGATCAACAAGGTGACTTTTACACTTAGCCTTAGGCAAGTCAGTTTCTTCCGAAAGTATATTAACTATTTCTGAAAGAGGTAATGGCGTTCCTCTAACAATAAAACCATCTTTATCGGAAAGCGCAATTTTTTTTTCGAGCCATATTGCGGTTGGATAAAGTTTTAATAAATTTTCGTCTGCGTTTATATCAATAGATGATTTTATCTCATTTTGAAGTTCGACCTTGGAAGGTAATGGAGTATTTTTACCAAACGAGCTATCCAAATACTCGGTTATAATTTGATTATTAGAGAAATTTTCACCAAAAATCTTAGTCGCGACCTTTGCAACTTCAGTTTTTTGTTCTTCTATTGTTCCACCTGAAACCATAGTGGCTGAAGTGCCAATGCAGGTAATATCATTTGAGCATTTGCTTTTTATTCTGCGAATCAGCATCGCTATATCAGAACCTTGACGACCGCGATAAGTGTGCAACTCATCAAAGACCAAAAATTTGAGGTTACTAAATATGGAATTTTTGATATTTACATCGGATGATCTGGAAAGAATAAGTTCCAACATCATATAATTTGTTAAAAGAATATCAGGAGGATTTTCTTTTATTTTTTCACGAGTGTTCTGATCTTCTTGTCCGGTATATTGACCAAAGGTGACAGGGAATTCCTTTCCGGTTTCTTTGAGATAATTTTCTTTGAATTTATCAATTTCTTCATTTTGAGAATTGACAAGGGCGTTCATCGGATAAATAAGAATTGCTTTTATGCCCTTTGATTCATCAGGATTTTTAAATAAATAGTTGAAAATTGTACCGAGAAATGTCAGTGATTTACCTGAGCCGGTACCTGATGTAACAACGAAATCTTTACCTGTAACACCAAGTCGGATTGCTTCAATTTGATGTTTATATAAATCGAAATTTTTAAAAACATCTTTAATTCCGGGATGCAGGGTGTTGTCTTCAATAAGATCATCTATTTTTCCTGAAACTTTATATGCAGGATTGAATTGTATCAAAGGCTCCGGCCATAGTTTCCCTGAGGATAGTTCTTTAGAAATTGTTTTGGAAATATCATTATCATGTATATTGATAAAACTTTCAATATAAGATTGATAGTCCTGCATTATCTCCGAATGAAGCTTGAAAATATTCATAACATAATTAAATATTTTTATAAGAGATAAAAAATTATAATCAATAAGGAATTAATTGTCAAATGAAGCGAAGAGGAAGTCGGGGAGGAGGTTTACTAATTTCTGCATGACAATTTCCGTGCTTTTGATGTAAGTGTTATTATTTTCATAGATTTCACTGCCGGTTTCGTCAACGATGTCGGAGACTCCACGTAAAATTAAGCATTTTGTCCTGCTTTTCCGGCAAACATAGGCAATTGCTCCTGATTCCCAATCGGCTGCAACAGCATCGTACTTCTGAATAAGATTCGGAATTGCGTTGTCGTCAAGGTCCTGGTCAGCTGAAACAATTATACCTTTACGCAGATCATTAAGCGGAGTGTTTGTCAGCCAAGAGAGGTCAAACTCGGTTGTGTAATGCTCTATGTGCTCATCGTTATTGCCGGCCCGTTCACAGATGTCGTAAACAACGGTTTTCTCCACGAGGATTATGTCAAATTTATTTACTTTGTTCGCAAAACCGCCACAGGTTCCTATGTTTATAATTAATCGCGGATTCCACCTTTGGATAACATATTGAGTTGTGGCGGCGGCGGATATTTTTCCCCATCCACCATGATAATAAATGATAGGTTGAGATGTTCCGTTGAGATTTAAAGATGATTGGAAATATTGTCCCAACGGGGATTCTAAAACTTCACATTCCTTATGAATATTTGTGATAACATTCCATTCAGCATCTGCCGAGATAAGAATGGCAATTTTTATCATCTGTTCTGCGTGCTTATTATTTTCCATTTAGATGTTTATTAAAGAGAGCGATAAGTGAATTTGTTGAAATGGTTTAAAAATTATAATCAATATTGACGAGCTTGTCAATTTGAGAAACGGTTTGTTTGGCTTGGACTTAATCGTGTTAATTATGCTTACGGCATTAGGTAGGCATATATAAATTTGCATAATGTATAGGGGCTATTATATTGTTTTGTCAATGGTTATTTATAAAAAATGTGTTATAAAACTATAAGTTGTTATAAAACAAATCAGTATTCCCTATAAGGGAATACTGAAAATTCTTATGCGAATCTTTATTTTTTCGCAGATGAATTTAGAGGAATTGTTGTACTGAAATGATTTTGCTGATGGGTTCAATATTTTACATTTTAAACTGCCACTTATTTAGTAGCATTACAGACAACTTTGTTGCGAAGCGAGGGGGTGGGTTTCGTTCTGAGAAAAAACGCCTCCGGCGAGGCGTGAGATGTTTTATTTTCGATCTTTTCCGCCGGAGGTGTACGCACTTTTTACCGCTTCATGCAGTAAATGTGCTATCGGTTTGCCGGTCCGCTGTCGCTGAATGACAAGCAGTTCCATGTCAGAAATAGTCAGACAACTCGCCGGCCACTGATATCCTTTCTTTTTAACTTTTTCCATAACTGTATCTCCTCTTTATCGTTATTTCGATGTTGATTAAGAATACTGCCTGTAATAACTTGAACCATAAACTTCCTCAAGATAATCAGCACAGTGAGGACAGACTTTATATGTCAATCCGCCGATTTCCATCTGCTCAAGCTCGTCAATCGGCAACACAAAACCACAGCACGCACATAGGTCATAATCCTTCGGCATATACTCTTGATTGACATTAGCCGAATCATTCCAAAAGAGTTCTTCAAATTGATATTTGTTGTATGGATTTACGTTAAAATAATCTTCCGGATTACGAACAGTTGGTAAAGTTTCCCAGTTTATAGTGTATAGTCTTGGTATTAGCTTTCTGATGAGCCATAATGCGTCAATGTATTCGTTTGATGAATGAGCGTTTTCATATCCGACACTTATATTTGTGATTTCGGGAATGATTTCCGAGTAGGTTAATACATCGGTAAAGCTTCCGGTTGGGTCCGGCTGGAAACCCAGTCCGAGATTTGCAGCAAGTTCATCAGCAAATTCATAGCTGCAAGTTTGTTCCCAGCCCATGTGTGTGATGACAGAAGTTTTGCCTCTGCGGTCAAACTCTATTGCTCTTTTGAACTTAGTAAGGTCGAGAGATTTTACAATGTGTTCCGCGCCGATACCGCCGACTTCTTCGCCTGAGTGGAAGATATAAGTTCCCGATATCCCTGCGTGAATCATTGCGATTAAGCAGAGCACTCCGCATTTATCATCACCGCCAAGGCAGGAACCTTTTTTAGCTTTGTAGATAATGCCTTGTTTGAGTTATGGAAAACGGGGGAGAAATGCAATGGGTGAATGATGGAATGATGGAGTGGTGGAGTGATGGAGTGATGGAGTGATGGAGTGATGGAATGGTTCCAACGTCGAATGTTCAAGGTCGAATGATAAATAAAGGGAAGGGAAGAAGAAAGGGATGGTGGGCCCAGTAGGACTTGAACCTACGACACGCGGATTATGAGTCCGCTGCTCTAACCAACTGAGCTATGGGCCCGTTTAATTGTAAATTGTAAATTGCAAATTGCAAATTATAAATTATAAGAGAAATAATACCAAAAAAAGAATTAATTGTCAATTAACAATTTTCAAGTCGCGTTAGCTCGCGGCGTATGCCTGAGTGCAATCCGTTACTCCATTCTTTAATTCCCTTGACTTTTAAATCCATCTCTTTTATACTTTTATATTCAAACCGGATATTACGGTCCAAATTATAGATTTGGGTTACATTATGGAAAAAAATCTGAGAAAAGTAGAAATTCTTTCCCCGGATGTTGCTAACAAGATCGCCGCTGGCGAAGTTGTTGAGCGGCCCGCCGCAGTTGTTAAAGAACTTGTGGAAAACTCTCTTGATGCGAAAGCAACCCGGATTATCGTGGAAGTGGAAAACGGCGGAAGAAAGCTTATTCGCGTTTCGGATGACGGAGCGGGAATGAACCACGACGACGCAAAGCTCGCTGTGCAAAGGCATGCGACCAGCAAGGTCAGAACAGCGAAAGATATTGACACCATAAGGACTTTAGGTTTTCGCGGGGAAGCGCTTCCGAGTATTGCCGCTGTTTCTAAATTTGAGCTTATCACATGCGACAGAACAACAAAAGCGGCAACAAAAATTTTAATTGAAGGCGGACAGGAAGCAAAAATAACGGAAGCCGGCCGGGCGCCTGGCACGACCGTTTCAGTCAAAAATCTGTTTTATTGCGTTCCCGCCAGGGCAAAATTCCTGAAAACAACCGCTACAGAGCTTAGCCATATAGGAAGGTTTATTTATTCTATTTCGCTTGCCTGGCCGCACGTTGGCTTTAAATATGTTATTGACGGCAACGAAAAATTTAACCTTCCTCCCCAGCTTGATTCCGTTCCTTTTTCCGACGCTTTGAAAAACCGGCTGATACAGTTGCGGGGCGACGCTTTTTCCAGAACTTTAATCCCTGTGAACTATTCCTTTGAAGAGTATTCAGTTTCGGGGTTTATTACAAATTGGTCAAAAAATGTTTTAACAAAACAGGAATTTTATTTTTTTGTCAATAACAGGCCGGTTTATTGCCGATGGCTTGCTTCTGTAGCGAAAAGAGCTTACGGCAGCTTGCTGAGCAAAGAATGTTTTCCATACGTTTTTATTTTTTTGAATTTAAATCCCGAAGCAGTTGATGTTAATATTCATCCCGCGAAAAGAGAAGTCAGGTTCGGAAAAGAGTTTGCCGTGCAGAGCGCTATCAGCACGGCGATTATGAACGCATTACGCGCGAAAAGTTCCGCCCCTTTGGTAGAACTTTCTGCTCCTTCTCCATCTGAAAACCGATCAAAAACTTCTGATATCTCTTCAAAAAAAGTATTTAAGCCCTCGAATATCAGAGCGCCGGCAACTGAAAAATTGACCGTTGAGGAATGGAAAAAGCTTTATGGAAAGAAGCCGGAAGAAAAACGGGAAGCAGAGCCCTCGGTTCAACAGGATAAACAATTTGTCTCTGAAGAAAAACCTGAAAAAAAATGCGACGCCGGAAAAGATAAAATTCACGCTTTGGGACAGGCGGCAGGCGCTTATATTATTGCCGAAATTTCAGGCGCGCGAAACGGGCTCGTGCTAATTGACCAGCACGCCGCGCATGAAAGAATTAATTATGATATCCTTGTCAAATCAATGGAAACGGAGCAGTCGACAAAACAGTCGTTGCTTCTGCCTGTTACCATAAAATTAACTTCTGAACAGTCGGCGATTATTAATGAAAATTTAGCGGAACTTTGCAACGCGGGCTTTGGAATAGAAAATTTCGGGACAGATACTTTTAAAATTGACGCTGTGCCTAACAACGTGGAAACCGGAGACCTGGAAAGTCTGCTTGTTGACATTTCCAACGATTTTTTGGAGTCAGGAAAATCCACCCGTGTGGAAGAAATCCGAAAAAAACTCGCGCTTTTGCTCGTGTGTAGAAACAGCATCAAATTTAATCAAATTTTATCCATAAAAGAAATGCAAGCATTGGTTGAACAGCTTCTTAAAACATCAACTCCGTGGACTTGCCCGCACGGCAGGCCGACCATGATTGTTCTGCCTTTCGACGAAATAGAAAAACGGTTTGGAAGGTAAGGTAAGATTGAGGTAATGAATTGCAAATTACAAATAGCAAATTGTTAATTGAAAATCTGAAATCATAAAATCATAAAATCACTAAATTATTAAATGCAACCGATTCTTATAACAGGAACGAACACTGAAATCGGGAAAACTTACGTAGCCTGCGGGATAGCGCGGGAGCTCAAACGTCGCGGGATAGACGTCGGGGTTTTCAAACCGTTTTGCTCGGGTTCCCGCGAAGACGCGGAACTGCTTATTGAAGCCAGCGGCAGCGGCGACGATATCGAAATCGTTAACCCTTTTTATTTTGAAAAACCTTTGGCGCCCTATCATGCGGCGATGCTGGACAATTTAGAAATAGATATTTCAAAATGTTTTGCCGCGTTCGACATTTTAAAACAGCGGCACGAAATTTTGATTGTTGAAGGCGCGGGAGGAATTTTGGTTCCTATTTGCGAAGCAGAGGGAGAAATTTATTCTTTCCTGGATTTTTTCTCCGACTGCGCGGGGAAAGTTGTCGTTGTTGCGGGAAGAGAACTCGGAACTATAAACCACACCTGGCTTACTGTTAAAACCTGCAAAGAAAAAGGGCTGGATGTTCTCGGCGTTATTTATAACGATATAAAACCCGCAGAAAAAAAAGAACCTTATTTGAGCAACCCGAAAATAATTTCAAAATGCGCGGGAACAAAGATAATGGGCGCTGTGGTTTATAATCCCGACCCGAAAGATGATGCTTGGAAAAAATTAACTGATAATATTTTAACTTAACTAAAAGATTGGGGTAATGGAGTTTTGGAGTATTGGAGTAATGAACACTCCACTATTCCATTGCTCCACCACTCCACCACTCCATTTTTATTATGAGTAACGAAAAAAAAGAAGTCAAATGGTGCAACAGTTGTGGCAGGGAACGAACTGTGACAGTTATTGATCCCGGCACAGAGAATAAAACAAAGAAAAACTTATTACTGAGTTTTTTTTCCCCCGGCAAAATAAAATTAAAACGCAGATATAAATGCACGCGATGCTTAAATGAATTTAGCAACGTGTCTTTTAATATTGCGGTAATTGTGCCGCTGGTAATTACCTTAGGAATGACAATAATACTTTTTATTTTTTTATATATCGTGTTTTTTGTCATTTGACAAAAAAAAGGTTAATTAGTATAATATGCCCTCTTAATTATGCATTACTCGAAAAGGGGCCGACAATAAAAAATCTCCTCCTTACAAAAGAGGGGTGTCAGAAAGCGCCGGGGCGGTTCTCTTCTTTTTGAAGAATTCTTGGCAAAAACATGCAAAATCGAAGTAAAACAGGACGTCCCGGACTGTTTATCCGGCGATATACTTTCGCAATTATACGGCGTAATCAGCATTTGTGGAATAAGCAGGCCGGGACGTCCTGCTTTACTACCTTTTCGAGCACTGCCTAATTAGCGACGGATTTAAATGTTGAAATCTGTTTTTTTAGTGCAAAAGCACAATATGTTCATCAATAATTACAAAAAAAGGTAAAATAATGGCAAAAAAAGCTGCAAAAAAGTCTAAAGGAAAAAAATATGTATATTTTTTCGGCGGTGGAAAGTCCGAAGGTAAAGCCTCTATGAAGGAACTGCTTGGCGGAAAAGGCGCGAATCTCGCTGAAATGTGTTCTCTTGGCCTGCCTGTTCCGGGCGGGTTCACTCTCACAACCCAGTGCTGTGACGAATTCTACAAACAAGGCCAAAAATGGCCAAAAGGCTGTATGGACCAGGTAAAAGCTAATATTAAAAAATTGGAAAAACTTACCGGCAAAACTTTCGGAAAAGGTAAAAACCCCCTGCTGGTTTCTGTCCGCTCTGGCGCCGCTGTCTCAATGCCCGGAATGATGGATACTGTTCTGAACTTGGGCCTAAACGATGAAACTTTGAAGTCCCTTATTAAACTTTCAGGCAACGAACGTTTCGCGTGGGATTCTTACAGGCGATTCATGCAGATGTTCGGCGATGTTGTCCTCGGAATGGAACACCATGATTTCGAAGCTGCTCTTGACAAGGTTAAGAAAAAACGGAAAGCGAAACTTGACACCGACCTTTGCGTCGACGGCCTTAAAGCTGTTGTCGCGGAATACAAAAAAGTTTATAAAAAAGCGAGAAAATCTTTTCCGCAAAGCGCTATCAAACAGCTCGAAGCTTCTATTAATGCTGTTTTCACTTCTTGGAACAATCCAAGAGCAATAAAATACAGGCAGATCAATGAAATCCGCGGGCTCCTTGGCACTGCTGTTAATGTCCAGATTATGGTTTTCGGAAACATGGGCGCAACAAGCGGAACGGGCGTTGCCTTCACGCGTGACCCATCCACAGGCAAAAACGAGTTCTATGGAGAGTATCTTATGAACGCGCAGGGAGAAGACGTTGTTGCCGGCATCAGAACCCCGCAGCCTATCAAAACTCTCGCGAAAGTTGATAGAAAATCGTATCTCCAGCTCCTTGACATCCGCAAAAAACTCGAAAACCATTACCGCGATATGCAGGACGTCGAGTTCACTATTGAAGACGGACAGCTTTACATGCTCCAGACAAGAACAGGAAAACGGACTGCTGCCGCTCAGGTGCAAATTGCCGTCGACATGATGAAAGAAAAACTTATTACGGAAAAAGAAGCTGTGCTGCGCGTTGAGCCGAAAGCTCTTGACCAGCTGCTTCACCCGACTTTTGATCCTAAATCCGAAAAAGCCGCGAAACAAATCGCAAAAGGGCTTCCTGCCTCTCCTGGAGCGGCCACCGGCCAGATTTATTTTTCTGCGCCGGAAGCTGAACATCAGACCGAAATGGGTAAAACCGTTATCCTTGTCCGCATAGAAACTTCGCCGGAAGATATCGGCGGAATGGATGTCGCTAAAGGTATCCTTACTTCGCGCGGAGGCATGACAAGCCACGCTGCCGTTGTTGCCCGCGGAATGGGAACTTGCTGCGTTGCAGGCTGTGAAGAAGCTGTTATTGACTATAAAAAGAAAACTCTTAAAGCAGGCGGAATAACGCTGAAAGAAGGTGATTGGGTAAGCCTTAACGGTTCCACAGGCGCTGTTTACGCAGGCCGGATCAAAACTGTTGACGCTTCGCTCACTGGGCCTTTCGGCGTTATTATGAAGCTTGCCGACAAATATCGCAAACTTGGCGTCCGAACAAATGCTGATACTCCACACGACACTGAAGTCGCTGTAAAATTCGGCGCGGAAGGCATCGGGCTGACAAGAACAGAGCACATGTTCTTCGAAGGCAAGCGTATAGTTTCCATGCGTAAGATGATTCTTGCCGAAACGGAAGCTGCTCGCAAAAAAGCTCTGAAAGGGCTTCTGCCGCTCCAGCGCAAAGACTTTGAAGGCATCTTCAAAGCTCTTAAAGGAAGGCCGGCAACTATCCGGTTCCTCGACCCGCCGCTTCATGAGTTTGTTCCTCACGACGCGAAAGGCCAGCAGGAAATGGCTAAAGCTATGAAAGTTCCGGTTAAAACTATTAAAGAAAAAGTCGAGTCGCTCCACGAATTCAACCCGATGCTTGGACATCGCGGCTGCCGCCTGGGAATCTATTATCCGGAAATTACTGCCATGCAGGCTCGCGCTGTTTTTGAAGCCGCCTGGAAAATAAAAGGAGCTAAACCGGAAATTATGATCCCGCTTGTTGGAAACGTTAAAGAATTTGCCAACCAGAAACAAATTGTCCTTGACGTTCTTGCCGAAGTCAAAAAAGAAAAGAAAGCGAAAAAAGTTCCTTTCGATTATAAAATCGGAACAATGATTGAAGTTCCCCGCGGCGCGATTACTGCCGACCAAATTGCCGAAGAGGCTGAGTTTTTCAGCTTTGGAACTAACGACCTTACACAGATGGGCTGCGGATTCAGCCGCGACGACTCAGGGAAGTTCCTCAACCAGTACGTTGAAATGGGTATCTACGAAGTTGACCCGTTCCAGGCTCTCGATAGAGACGGCGTTGGAGAACTCGTGCGCATAGCTGTTGAAAAAGGACGAAAAACCCGAAAAAACCTGAAACTCGGTATCTGCGGAGAACACGGCGGCGAACCCAGCAGTGTCGAGTTTTGCCATATGCTTGGACTCGATTACGTCAGCTGCTCCCCTTATCGTGTGCCAATCGCTCGCCTTGCAGCGGCGCAGGCAGCTATTGTTCACGGAAAATAATGTAACCGAAATCTTTGATTTCGAAAATGTAGCCGCGGATTGCTATCCGCGTTAAATCGCAGGCAGCAACCTGCGCCTACGACAACAAAAAATGTAACCAAAACATTAGCGCGCCATCTTGTAATCCAGGATGGCGCTTTTTTTAAAGGTGTCAGGTGTCAGGTGTCAGTAATTGAATAATATCACATTTTTTCAATCGGCGTAATCGCGCCGGACGTTCCGGTTTGTCGATTACACTCGACACTTATTGTCACTTGAAATTTCTGCTGAATACTGATTTCAGCCACAGCTGAAATGCGGATCAATTTAATTCAGTTTTTTCACAGTAAAAACTGAATACTGACACCTGACACCCGACACCTTATTATCTATGAACATCGGCGCTCACATGTCGATTGCCGGCGGAATTGACCGCTCAATTATCCGCGCTGCAGCAGCAGGCTTTAACTGTGTCCAGCTTTTTGCCCGTTCGCCGAGAAACTGGACGTCCCCGAAAGTTTCTCAACAAACTATAAAAAAATTCATTGAAACCCGCGAAAAATTTAAAATTAATTTTGTTGTTGTTCATGCCCCTTACCTGCCTAATTTGGCTTCCCCGGAAAAAGATTTGTGGAAAAAATCAGTTAAAGTTGTCCGCGATGATCTTTTAACCGCCGATTCCATTAAAGCAGATTTTTATGTTCTCCATCCCGGAAGCCACAGGGGAGAAGGAATCGAGTTTGGCATCTCAAAAATTGTTGAAGCGTTATCGGAAATTTTTTTAAAAAAGCCCCCGCAAAACACAAAATTTCTTCTTGAAACTACTGCCGGCACCGGCTTTTCTATAGGTGGAAAATTTGAAGAGATTGCTCAAATTATTAAAAAAGTGAAAAAGAAATTTCCGAAAATTGATGTAGGGGTTTGCCTTGATACTGCCCATATTTTTGCCGCCGGCTATGATTTCCAAACCTTGGCAAAAGCAAAAAAACTGGCAAAAAAAATTACCGAAATATTCGGTAAAAATCCCGTCTCAGTTATCCACGCTAACGATTTAAAAGCGCCTTTCGGCTCGCATAAAGATCGCCACAACCACATCGGAGAAGGAACAATTGGAATGTCAGGCTTCGGCAATTTGTTGAGAATTCCCCATTTCAGAAAAATCCCGTGGATTCTCGAAACTCCAAAAGAAAACCCGAAAAGCGACATCAAAAACCTGGAACGGCTCCTTTCTTTGTATTAATATTTCACACGAAGCTCACAAAGCTCACAAAGTTTTAAAGCCAAAAAAATTAGTGTAGATAAATGTCAATTAGTAGCTACTGCCGTGTCAACAATAAAGTGAAAGCAAAATTGTAGCCGCCGATTGCTATCGGCGTTTCGGAATTAACCGATTTCGCCGGAAACGCGGCGACAAACGCGGCTAGCAAGCCGCGGCTACAAATGCGGCTAGCAAGCCGCGGCTACAAATGCGGCTGCTTCTAATTTTGATTTTACGTTTTTTCATTGTTGACATAACACTACTCTTGTCGAAGACCAACCTGTGGCGGGAAGGGGGAGGCGCAAAGCGCATGGGGATGTTCTACTTAGTCGACCCTTAAAAACTGCTTTTTTGTAGTTTTCATGGGACATCGGCTTATGAAAAGTGTGAAAAATATTGCAAGGTTTTAGAAGCTCTTCGCGAAAACCTTGCAAAAAAATGTAAAACAGGACGTCTCGGACTGTTAAAAATGTAACCAAAATCTTTGATTTCGGAAATCCTTTAACAAAGCAGCAAAGCCAATTTTGGCCGATTGCGGCGTTGATTTCAGCTCGGCGTATTACAATACGCCTTCGCCTTATCGCCTTGCAATTGCCTCAAAATTGACTTTTTAAGGGACGACTACTTAGGCGTTACTCGAAAAGGGTCAACTCCCATAGATTTGCGATTTTCATTGTAGCCGCAGATTGCTATCTGCGTATCCTGTGTAACAATTATTTGCAAATCCTGTATTAAGCGCCAAAAGAATACTAATTTTATTTTTTTCGCAAATAGCGCAGATAGCAATCTGCGGCTACATTTGGGTTTGTAATCAGCAAACCTTTTCGAGTAAGGCCTACTTAGTCGTCCCATAATCTGTCCCGATTTCTACATCGGGGAAAGTCAAAATTGAGTTGATTACAAAGCGATAAGGCGAAGAAGAATAAAGGTTTTAACGTTATTCTTCAAAAACCTTGCAATATATTTCATGCTTTTTTTTAGAAAAAGTCCCATTATTACTACCAAAAATTGGTTTTTAAGGGACGACTAAATAATAAAACTGACACGAAAAAACGTGCATAAGAATGCGGAATTATTGGAATGTTAAATTTGATTGACTTCAGCTACTCAATGTTTTTCCTCACTCTCATGACGAACCAGCGGCTTTTGAAAGCCGGGTTTGGCGTCCCCAACGCGCTGTTTTGCGCGCGCAAGTTTTTCTGAGAACAAGCCTGTTTTGAACTCCGAAGTCCAGTGTCTGAATATAATCCATCCTCCGAAACGAAGAATATTATTTCGCCAGGCACGATGCCATTTGCGCCAACCAATTTTCAAGTTCCAAAGCGAGAAAATCATAGTAGGAAACAACAGGATGTTAAGGCCAATGGCAAACATAGACCTAAACCGGTAGAAGCTCCCCATTATCTTTCGTAAGGCAAATTGCATATCTTCTGGTGTAAGCGGTTCATCGGGTTTGAACAGCGGGAAGTTCCCATCATAGTACTCCCAACCGACACAGTCTTTCGCGTAAATCCGGTTCTGCGAAGCGAGCCGGCATGTCAACTCTGTACCTGGAAGCGGAACAGGCAGCAGAATTTGAATTGTATCAATTCGTGCTTTTTTGATAAAGGTTCTGAAGCGCCGCACGCGCTCCTCGACCGGAAAAGGCAGGCGCACTTCTTCGGGCAAAGGATAACCGAAAATAAACATGCCGTGAACAAGAAATCCGGCTTTGTGGTATAAACGTGTCAGGGCAATCATATCTTCCAGTTTAATTTTCTTGTTCATTGCCTTCAGCTCCTCGGCGATGGGCGACTCAAAACCAATGCAAACGGTGTTGATACCGGCTTTGTGCATGGCTTTGAGCAGCTCTGAATCTTTCGCGCGGTCCAACCGGATCTGAACCGTAATATCAAGCCTTGTGCCGACAGAGTTCTGATAATTTGCTAACATCTCGCAAAGACGCAACGCTTCCTTCCTGTTGTACCCGAACAAGTCGTCCACAATAAAGAAATGCCTGGCGTTATACATTTCCAGAGATGAGGCAATCTGCTCGACAACGCGTTCTACCGATGCAGCGCGGGGCTTGCCTTTTACCGTGCAGAACTCGCAGTTCATATCACAGCCGCGAATCCAGCCAATCGGGTAAAGCTTCAACTTCGCGTAATGCAGAAGATTAAATCTGGGAAGAGGCAATCGGTCAAAGTCTGTAATGGGCGCGCGTCCCTCTGTAAGATGTATCTGCCCGTCCTGCATGTAGGCTATGCCGGCAACCTGGTCAGGATCGCCTCCTTTACGAATTACTGTAAGTAACTCACGAATAGTGTCTTCGCCTTCGCCAATTACTACAAAGTCAATGCAGTTTTCCAGCCCCTCACGAATATTGTCCTTAGTGAAATGCTGGCCGCCGGCAATTGTGACGACGCCCTTTTGCTTGTAGAAACGAGCCAAATCATACAATCTCGGAATAGTACTGCTGAGTCCGCCATAAAGTCCTACTACATCAGCGCGCCTGATGGTCTGGAGTGTGTTGTGATCAGGCCAGCCGGCGCTGTCAATGGGGCCAAACTTGCGGTAATTGTTTTCGTCAATCACCTCGACGTCCCACCGCTCCATCATGCTGACGGCCGTTGCAATACAGATAGGTCCCAGAGCTGTAGTATGGCGCGCGACCCTCGTGAAAATGTTGAATGTGGGATAACCCGGTGCAATCATCCTGAAACGCTGTCTATGTGTGTTTTTGTTTATTATTAGTGTCTCCTTTGTTATAATGAAAAGACGCAATGAAAATCAGTTGACTGATTTTGAATTAGAATTCTATATCGCAAAAAATAATGTTTCCTATTGCGTTTTATGTTTATACATTATTTATACAAAAATACACCAATTATTATAATCTTTTAAATAATAACTGTCAAATATTTCACTTTTTTATTTACGTAATGCGCGAAAATGTGAAAAAAAAAGCAAAATAAACTGACTTGCGAATGCGGGTTTCTAGTACATTGTAAAACTTAAAGGTTCTCTTATTCAACTCCAGTGGAGTTGAATATTTATAGAAAGTTAATTTAAGAATTGTGCGCCCCCGCCTGGGGTCGAACCAATAAATTAACGGTTTTCTAAAAACATCAAATCCCAGTGGGATTAAACATTGTCCTTTCAGAAAAAACAAAATTTAATACAGGATTTACGCAATGCGAATATTTAGACTTTATAATGTACTAGACTAGACTGATTGTCATGGATAACATTAAAAATTCTGATATTTTGCAAAAATATTTATCGTTTGAAAGAGGCGATATAACTTGGATTTTATTTTTTTTAAAAAACTATTGACAAACAATAATCATTGTGATATAATAATCAAAACTAAATAAAATCGTCATGGAAAATGTATATAAAATTTTGTCTGAAAATAAGCTGAAAGCAACGCCCCAGAGGATGTTTGTTTATTCCCTGTTAGTAAAATCGAATAAACATTTAAGTGCGGAAGAAATATATGGCAAAGTAAAAAAATCTATGCCCGCAATCTCTTTTGCAACCGTTTACGCTATTTTAAGAAGCTTTAAAGAAGCCGGTATAGTTAAAGAATTGCGTATAGATTTCGAAAGGTCGTTTTTTGAAAGCCGGCTGGACGAGCATCACCATTTTTACTGCGAAAAATGCGAGAATATTTATGATGTTGATATTCCCCTGTGCTGCGCTTTGGAAAACAAAGAAATCGACGGCCATAAAATTAAAGAGTTTGAGGGTTATTTTCACGGTATTTGTAAAAAATGTAACCGAAATCTCTGATTTCGAAAAACGCAACTAAAATTTCTAATTTTGATAATGAAAAAGTTTACATGTAAAGTTTGTGGTTATGTGATTAAAACAGACAAACCGCCGGAAAGATGCCCGGTTTGCGGCGCGGGCAAAAAATATTTTGAAGAAAAAAAATAAGGAGCTGTATTATGAAGCCAAATATCGAAAAAGCTATTAACGAACAAATTAACGCGGAACTTTATTCTGCTTACCTTTATTATTCTATGGCGGCTTATTTTGACGATATCAATTTGTCAGGTTTTTCAAACTGGATGAAGGTTCAGGCAGAAGAAGAGCAAATGCACGCAAAAAAAATGTACGATTTTGTTTATGAATGCGATGGGAAAGTTGTTTTGACAGCAATAGAAGCCCCGCCCACAGAATGGAATTCTCCGCTTGACACCTTTAAAAATGTACTGTCCCATGAACAGCATGTAACAGACAGAGTTAATAAACTCGTGGACTTGGCCATCAACGAAAGCGATCATGCCACAAACAACTTTTTACAGTGGTTTATTGCCGAACAGGTTGAAGAAGTTGCCGCGGCAAGCGGTCTTGTAAAGCAGCTTGAGTTTATACAAGACAACCCGCAGGGAATTTTCATGTTGGACAGAGAGCTCGGGCAAAGAGTTTTGCCCCCGCCGGCGGAATAATCTCAATTGACACTGAAAGGCACAGATAAATTATGATTTATTATGAATGAGTTTAAAATTAACAAAATATTCATACACAATCAGCGGCCTTCTGCGTCAATAAATTAAAAACTAAATAAAAAAGGAAAAAAATGAAAGTTATTGTAGTTGGAATTAATCATGCCGGTACTTCGGCGATAAGAACTTTGGTAGCGCAAAGCAAAGAGCACGAAATAGTTGCTTACGACAGAAACACTAATATATCGTTTCTCGGCTGCGGAATAGCGCTTGTGGTTGGCGATGTAGTGAAAAATGTTGATGACCTGTTTTATTGTTCGCCCGTAAAACTTGCCGACAGCGGCGTAACGGTGAAAATGCAGCACGATGTTATTGAAGTTGATTATAAAAACCAGAAAGTAAAAGTAAAAAATCTGGAAAACGGCGAGATTTTTGAAGATAATTATGATAAGTTAATTTACGCTACAGGCTCATGGCCTATCGAGATTCCCGGGATTCCTCCCGAAAACAACAAGTTGAAAAACATCCACATTTGCAAACTTTTCCAGCACGCGGAAGAGCTTATTAAAGAAGCCGACAACCCCGAAATCAAAAGTGTTGCCGTTATCGGCTCCGGCTACATCGGAATAGAGCTTGCCGAAGCTTATCACCAGAGAGGCAAAAAAGTTACCCTCCTGGATTTTGAAAAACGTGTGCTTCCGAGATATTTTGACTCCGAATTTACTTCAAAACTGGAAGAAGATATTAGCAGAACCGGTGTTGCCCTTGCCCTCGGAGAAAAAGTGGTTGATTTTGAAGGAGAAAACGGAAAAGTTAAAAAAGTTGTTACCGACAAAGGCTCTTATGAAGCAGACCTGGTAATTAAATGTATCGGGTTTAAGCCTAACTCAGAGCTACTGCCGGACGCGGAAAAAACCGACAACGGAGCTATTAAAGTTGATGTTCATATGAAAACCAATTTGCCGAATATTTACGCTATTGGAGACGCCGCCGCGATGTATCATGCCGCGCTTGACTGCCATCAGCAGGTAGCCCTCGCGACAAACGCGGTAAAATCAGGCATTGTTGCCGCCAGCAATATTAACGGTGTTGACGCGGTAAAAATCGACAGCGTTGTCGGAACGAACGCGATTTCAGTTTTCGGGAACAAGCTTGCCAGCACAGGTGTAAGCGAAGAAGCCGCGCAAAGGCTTGGCCTTAATGTGGCATCAAGTTATATCGAAGACAACGACAGGCCGGAGTTTATGGAATCTTATAATATGACAAAGATAAAACTTGTTTATGACAAAGAATCTTTAAGGTTGCTTGGCGCGCAGGTCGGCTCTCACGGCACGGGCTCCCATACTGAAGTAATTTTTTACCTTGCGCTTGCTATCCAAAAAAAAATGACGCTGCTTGAATTGGCTTTTACAGACGTTTACTTTCTGCCGCATTTTAACAAACCTTTTAATTTTGTTTTAACGGCGATTATGCAGGCGATAGGCCTGGATTATTACAAATATTAACAATAAAATAAGGAGATAAAAAGAATGAAAAAATATGTATGTTCGGTATGTGGTTATGTCTACGAAGGCGATGCGCCTCCGGAAAATTGTCCTCAGTGCGGAGCGCCCGCGGAAAAATTTAAAGAACAGGCCGAAGGAAAGCTTGGTTGGGCGGATGAACATGTAATCGGCGTTGCCAAAGGCGTTGAGCAAGAAGTAATCGAAGGGCTGAAAGCTAATTTTACAGGCGAATGCACGGAAGTGGGAATGTACCTTGCGATGAGCCGCCAAGCTGACAGAGAAGGCTTGCCGGAAGTTGCTGAAGCTTACAAACGCATAGCTTTTGAAGAAGCTGAACACGCGGCAAAATTCGCCGAGCTTCTCGGCGAAGTTGTTGTGCCGGACACAAAAACAAATCTTCAGATGCGGGTAGAAGCCGAAAACGGCGCGTGCCAGGGCAAAAAAGATCTGGCGACCCTCGCTAAAAAACTTAATCTTGACGCTATTCATGACACCGTTCATGAAATGTGCAAAGATGAAGCCCGCCACGGCCAGGCATTTGAAGGTTTGCTGAACCGTTATTTCTAACACAAACAAACCTTAATTTATTTTTGGCGCAGAAGGGACGCTGAAAAATTATGATTATTTATGAAAAAAATTAAACCTGTAAATTCATAAGAAAATCAGTGTCCTTCGGCGTCAGAAATTTAATTTCGTCTCGGTTTGTTTTACAAACTATGGGGGAAATATGAGCAACTTAAAAGGAACACAAACGGAAAAAAACATCTTGACGGCTTTTGCCGGCGAATCACAAGCCAGAAACAGGTACACCTATTTTGCCAGCAAAGCTAAAAAAGAAGGGTTAGTGCAAATTTCCTTAATATTTGAGGAAACTGCCAACCAGGAAAAAGAACACGCTAAAAGGCTTTTCAAATTGCTTGAAGGCGGCGAAGTGGAAATTACAGGATCTTTTCCCGCGGGCATTATTGGCTCTACTTTAGAAAACCTTAAAGCCGGCGCCGGCGGAGAAAATTATGAGCATACGACTATGTATCCTGAATTTGCCGCTAAAGCCCGCGAAGAAGGTCTTGATGCCATTGCCGTAATATTTGAAGCGATTGCAGTCGCGGAAAAACAGCACGAGAAAAGGTACAATGATTTGATTGAAAATATTGAATCTAATTCTGTTTTTAAGAAAGATCAGAGCGTTAAATGGCGGTGCTTAAATTGCGGATACATTCATGAAGGCGAAGAAGCTCCGAAAGCCTGCCCCGCGTGTGCTCATCCTCAAGCTTATTTCGAGCTTTTGGGCGAAAACTGGTAACCTATTTTTCACCGGAAGAAAAGAAATTAAGAAGGAAATAAATTAATTGTTAAAGTGAATTTTAATCTTCTTAACTTCTGTTCTTCTAGTTAATATCTTATTAAAGGAGGCATTATGGCTAAACGTTTAGAAATTTACAAATGCGAATTGTGTGGAAACATTGTTGAAGTTCTTACAGGCGCAGGCGGTACGCTTGTCTGCTGTGGGCAAGACATGACTCTGCTGGAAGAAAAAACAGCGGATTCCGCGACAGAAAAACATGTTCCGGTTATTGAAAAAACTGACGACGGCATTAAAGTGACGGTCGGGAGCGTTCCGCATCCTATGGCTGAAGAACATTATATCGAGTGGATTGAACTTCTCGCTGAAGAACGAGTCTGCAGGAAGTTTCTCAAACCGGGCGACGCCCCGGAAGCAGTTTTTGAAGTTTCCGCGGAAAACCCCGAAGCACGCGAATATTGTAACGTACACGGCTTGTGGAAAGGATAAAAATTTTTGAAAAAAATGTAGCCGCCGATTGACATTGGCGTAACTCGCAACTGGCAAGTTGCGCCTACATTATTTACGCTATTTGCTTGTTTAGGCAAAATTATATGCCGATAGACTGGTTCAAAAGTTTAAACCCTGTAACCCAGGCATTTTTGGCAACATGCTTTACCTGGTTTGTCACCGCTTTAGGCGCGTCTCTGGTTTTTGTTTTCAAAACTATTAATCAGAAAGCGCTTGACGGTATGCTCGGTTTTGCTGCAGGTGTGATGATTGCGGCGAGTTATTGGTCGCTTCTGGCTCCAGCAATAGAAATGGCAGAATTAGCAGGCGAAATTCCATGGATTCCGGTTTCTATCGGGTTTCTTGCGGGCGGGACTTTTCTTTGGGGAATTGATAAAGTGCTGCCTCACTTGCATATTGGATTTCCAATAGAATCAGCTGAAGGTATTAAAACAAGCTGGCATAGAAGTATATTGTTGGTGTTGGCTGTTACTTTGCATAACATTCCGGAAGGATTAGCGGTAGGGGTTGCTTTTGGCGCTTTAGCGGCTGGAGTTCCTTCCGCAACATTGGGGGGAGCTGTCGTTTTGGCTATAGGAATAGGTATTCAGAACTTCCCGGAAGGAACTGCAGTGTCAGTTCCTTTACGCCGCGAAGACTTGTCCAGGTTAAAAAGTTTCTGGTATGGACAGTTGTCTGGCGTTGTTGAGCCGATTGCGGGGGTGATTGGTGCTGCTGCGGTTATTATAGTCAAACCTTTGCTCCCTTACGCACTTGCTTTTGCTGCAGGGGCTATGATATTTGTTGTGGTGGAAGAACTAATTCCTGAGTCACAGCTTGACAAAGATACAGATACAGCAACTATCGGCGCTATGATTGGCTTTACTCTTATGATGGTCTTGGATGTTGCATTGGGATAGGGATATCTTGAAAATATAAAACTCTTTTACTGTTACCAGCAAGCGTCTTCCATTACGATTGAAAAGCGCCGACTGCATGGAAGAAACGGTACAATTGAGCATATAATCAATAAAGAAGTAATAAAATATCTTAAAAATAATAAAAAATAGGAGACGAAAATGAACAAAATAACTTTTCAGGGAAATCCGTTAACTCTTGTCGGAGAGTTAGTAAAAATTGGTGATAACGCTCCGGGCTTCATACTTAGAGCGAACGATTTGTCGCCCGTATCTCTCGACAACCTTGCCGACAAAACTACAATTATTATAACTGTTCCTTCGCTTGACACACCTGTTTGTGATATAGAAACAAAAAGGTTCAGCAAGGAAGTGGAAAAAATGGGCAATGATATTAAAATTATTTGTGTGAGCATGGACCTTCCTTTCGCGCAGGGGCGCTGGTGCGGCGCGGAAGGCGTTTCTAATGTTCAAACTTTGTCAGACCATTTTGACGCTTCTTTCGGGAAAGCCTACGGTGTGTTAATTGAAGAGCTTCGATTGCTGGCAAGGGCAGTCTTTGTAATTGACGAAAACAAAAAAGTTAAATATATTCAAGTTGTAGAAGAAATGACCAACGAGCCCGATTATGAAGAAGTCTTGAGAGCCGTAAGGTAAATTATTCCCGGAAAACCACCAGCTTTATTATTGGACATTAAAATTTTCTTGTAAAAAAATACCTTTTCAAGTAAAATATTTTTGTTATATTTGTTTATAAATTCTCATAATCCAATAATCCATTTTTATCATGAATATCAGAAAAATAGAAAAGAATGTTTCGTTACTTGGTGCCATTGACTGGAACCGCCGGCTTTTTGACTCGCTTATCCCCCTGCCGCACGGGACAAGCTATAACGCTTACCTTGTCGAAGGAAGCGAAAAAACTGCGCTAATTGACACAGTTGACCCCGAAAAAATTGATGCGCTTTTACGGCAACTTGAATCTGTTAAAAAAATAGATTATATTATTGTTCAGCATTGTGAACAGGATCACTCTGGCGCTGCTCCGATTATTTTGGAAAAATATCCCGAAGCGAAAGTTATTTGTTCACCAAAAGCAAAACCTCTCGTTATCTCTCATCTAAATATTTCTGAAGAAAAAATTACTGTTATAGAGGATGAAGAAGTTTTAAGTCTTGGGGACAAAACTTTAAAATTCCTGATTACTCCGTGGGTCCATTGGCCGGACACAATGTGCACTTATCTTGAAGAAGAAAAAATTTTATTTTCTTGTGATTTTTTTGGCTCTCATATTGCAACATCAGATCTTTTTGCAATTGACGAAGTTCATGTTTATGAAGCGGCAAAAAGGTATTATGCGGAAATTATGATGCCGTTCCGCAGTTTTGTAAGAAAAAATATCGAAAAAGTAAAAAATTTTGAAATTGAGTTTATTTGTCCAAGCCACGGCCCGATTTATAACAAACCGTCTTTTATTTTTGACGCTTATGAAGATTGGACAAATTCTCCACCCAAAAAAGATGTCGTTATTCCTTTTATTTCTATGCACGGAAGCACTGAAATCATGGTAAATCATCTTGCTGCTGCTTTGACAGAAAAAGGAGTTTCTGTTCATCTTTTTGAGCTTTCTGTTACTGATATAGGTGAATTAGCTAAATCTCTGGTTGATACTTCTACAATCGTTCTTGGCACGCCTACAGTTCTTGCCGGACCGCATCCTACTGTTATGTATGCAGCAATTCTTGCAAATGCTTTACGTCCAACAATTAAATATGCTTCTGTCATAGGTTCGCTTGGATGGGGGGGGAAATCAGTAGAAAAACTTGCTGATGCTATTACAAATTTAAAAGCAGAAATTATAGAACCTGTTCTTTGCAAAGGTTTTCCTAATAAAGAAACTTTTGAAAAGTTGAATAAACTTGCTGAAACAATATCGGAAAAACTTGAAAGTTTATAGGTTCATAAATTTTCAATCGACATTTTTTGTCGATTGCAACCGACAAAAAATGTCGATTGAAATTCTTTGGAAATTTAAAATCAGAGATTTTGCTCACAAGCGAGACGCTTGTGTTACATTATTTTCGACTTGCGAGAAATATACCGATAACTGATAACAGATAACCGATAACTAAAATAGGTTCCGGCACTCCAATTCCTTTTAGTTCTACTTCCATGCTTCCGCCGCTGCCAATTAGCGAAACAGTATTGGAAAAATAATCTTCACCAGTTGGCGCAAAAGTTATATTAACAAAATCCGGCGACTCAGGTTGGGCAGAATAATTTGAGCTTCCTGAAAAACTAAAAGGAGCAGAAATTTCATTAACATTTCCTGAAACTATTCCAGCGCCAAAATTAAATACCGGAAGTTGAAAAGTTTTAGTTTCACCTTGAACAACTTCACCAAAATCAAGCGAATCTATTGTAAATAAATTTGGATATGGTGTTGTAGTTTCGTAATTACTGAATGAAAAAATAGGATGCTGCACTTTTGATAATGTAAATGTAAATTTTCCTTCATCAGAAGCTTTGTATTTGTACTCAAAAATAAGACCATCGCCTGGCGATCCAATATCCATAGAAGTATTTTGCGGAGCCCCACCATCAGAAACTGAAATCGGCATTTCGAAACCGGCTCCCCATTCGAAAAAGTGCATAGCAAAAACGTTTGAACCTTAAAAACGCAGTTAAAATGTATAAAAGCTCTCAATCTGCGATGAATAAAGGGATTTGGTTATTTAGGCTTCTAACCCAATGGGTTAGAGAAGTTGAAAAAGATAGAAAATAAAGATAAAATATGTATTACTAAATCTATTTTTAACTTTTACAAGGAATAAACAATAATGAAAAGTAATACGAAAAATCACAAAAATCAAATTGTCAAAAATTTAATTGGGTAAAAGATTGTCCGCTAAATTATACAAGTAATAAGCTCCGGACAAGAAAGATGTTTTGGGAACAGCTCTTTTATCTGTTTTATCGGGACACACTCGCTATGCTCACGCATCAAGTCTTTACGGTGATAGTGTTGCCGCTGAAATACTTGGAATAAATAAAATTGTTTCACACGATTCTTTGATGCGCGGGCTTGCAAAACTTGAAGAAACCGAAGCGATAAAATGGCAGCAAAATCATTTGTTTAAAACTTGTGCGCCGCTTTTGAATCAACCATACGCGCTTGATATTGACCCGACAGTTAAGACGATTTATGGCAATCAAGAAGGTGGAGAGATTGGTTATAA
>Ga0190284_1000381_pt1 | contig 26969 bp, 22 predicted proteins | sample 48691812_MG_FD_161668 | JGI IMG/M metagenome (GOLD analysis project Ga0190284, IMG submission 161668) | Hydrothermal vent microbial mat bacterial communities from Southern Trench, Guaymas Basin, Mexico - 4869-18-1-2_MG | ecosystem: Environmental > Aquatic > Marine > Hydrothermal vents >...
TACACACCGCGGAGATTTCGTGAAGTGGGCCGCCGATGTTCCGCTCCCGGGCGAGCTTGGCACAGCGAATCGCGTCGACGGCCATACCGGCGCTGTTGGGAGAATCCTCGACGTTGAGACGCAGCTCGATATCCATGGCCACGTCACCGAAACCGCGCCACTCCATCCGCAGGAAGCAGACCTTGTTGTCCTTCTGCCAAGGGATGTAATCGGAGGGGCCGATGTGGATGTTGTCCTTCTCCAGGGGGACGTCCAACTGCGACTGCACCGACTCGGTCTTGGAGATGCGTTTGGAGCAGAGGCGGCTTTGTTCGAGCATGTTGAGGAAGTCGGTGTTGCCCCCGGTGTTGAGCTGGTAGGTGCGCTCGAGCTTGACGCCGCGGTCGCCCATGAGCCGCGCGAGGGCGCGGTGAACGATGGTCGCGCCGAACTGGCTCTTGATATCGTCCCCAACGACCGGGAGGTTCTTCTTGCGAAACTCCGCGCTCCACTCAGGATGCGAAGCGATGAAAACCGGTACGCAGTTGACCATCGCGACGCCCGCGTCCAGGCAGGCCTGGGCATAATGGTGGACGGCATCTTCCGAACCCACCGGCAGGTAGCAGACGAGAACATCCGCGCCGGAATCCTTCAAAACCCGGACGGTGTCACAGGGTTTATCGTCCGCCACGCGGAAGGCCTGCTCGTCGGGGTAGCGGCTCATGTGGCCGGCGACTCCGTCCAATACGGGGCCCATCTGCACGGTCACGCCGTAGGAGCGAAGCTCGCGCTGAAAGACGGTGGTGCAGTTCGGCGGGGCGAAGGCCGCCTCTTCGAGCGGTTTGCCGACCTTGCGCCGATCAATGTCGAACGCCGCCACAACGCGGATGTCGTCGAGGCGGTATCCGCCGATCACCGAATGGATCAGCCCAGCGGTCTCGCTGGAGGTATGGGTCTGATAGTACTCGATTCCCTGCAGGAGCGAGCTGGCACAGTTGCCCACACCTGCGATGGCAACTCTGATCTTGCCCATGCCGTTGCCTCCTATGGTACGTCAAACGCCCGGAGCGCCCACCGATCGCTTCTAGATCATACCTCTCGTTGCTTGCACTTCAAGCCCCTCTGGAGAGCCGGATGTGGCGTCACCCACAAAGGGTGACGTTGCGAGAGGTTCGACTGCTGGTTGTGTCGCTGTGAATAACCCATGTGAAGGAAAACACATGGGCTTCGCGCCACGCTACGCTACGCTTGCTCGAAACGCGCTGGAATCGCTACTCTTAGCGCACTTCCTTGACCAGCTCGTTCCTCCGGGCCACCATCTGGTGGGACAGGTCCATCAAGTGGGTGCGTAAGACCAGAAGAGCGGCATCGAGTTGCGGATCGATGTCCGGACGATCGTTTCGGTCGATCTCCTCCTCCTCCTCCTCCTCCTCATCCTCCTCATCCCCATCGGCATTGCTGTCGCTGCCGGCGTCGTCGCCCACGTCGGCGGCTTCCGCCGGCGCATCCTCCGCAGCATCGGCGGCGGGTTTGCCCGGCGGCTCCACGTCCTCGGCGGCGGCCTGTTTCACCCGTTCGATCTCCGCCTTCAGATCGTTCTCCTCGTCGGAGAGCACCTTCTGGGCCAGGGCCTCCGCCTGTGAACCGATGATGTCTCGCTTGCGGAAGCCCTGCACGATCTTGACGACTTCCTTGGACACCAACTCGACGGGGATGTCCGGCTCCACGCCCCAGGTGGCCGAATCGTCGTCACGGTGGAGGCTTCTGCCGCTCGGAAGGTAATAGCGTGCGGTGGTGAGCTTGATGTAGGCCTCGGTCCGGGCCAATTGGATGAGATTCTGCACGCTGAATTTCCCGAACGTGCGCTCGCCGACGATCCACCCGCGGTCATGATCCTTGATCGCCCCGGCGACAATTTCCGAAGCCGACGCGCTCGAATCGTTCACCAGGACCACGAGCGGCAAATCGCGATAAGGCCCATGGCGCCCGGCGCGAATCGGCCATTCCGGGTTGTGCAAGCCCTTCGTGCTGACGATCATCTCGCCCTTGTCCAGAAACAACTCCGAGAACTGGACCGCCGACCGCAACAGTCCGCCCGGATTGAACCGCAGATCCAGAATGAGCCCCCGCACGTCACTGCGGGCCAGTTGATCCATCGCCTTGACGAAATCCTCGATGGTGTTCTCCTGGAAGCTGACCACCCGGATGTAGGCAACACCGTGATCGGGATCGATCATGTACTGCCATTTCTGGTCGTTCTCCGGGTCACGGGCGAAACCCTTGATCGAGTGGATCCTGATGTTGTCCCGCTTGAGGGTGAAGTTCAATTCCGCGGGCTCTGACTCGCGGCGTATGGCCAACGTCACGGAGGTTCCGATGGGACCGGTGATCGTTTCCACCGCTTTGGTCAGCGAGATGTCGAAAATAGATTCGCCGTCCACCTTGGTGATGATGTCGCCGGTTTGAATGCCCGCGCGGTAGGCCGGCGAATCCTCGATCGGCGAAACCACCACGACTTCGTCGCCCTTGCGCTCGGAGTTGTAGTGTCGGCGAATGGAGATGCCCACACCCACGAAGTCGCCGCGGGTGTGTTTGTTGAACTCCGGCATCTGCGAGGGCCACATCACCGCGGTGAAGTCATCCAACTCCTCCAGGCAACCTTCCGTATACTCGTTGATGACCAGTTCCTCGGGAAGCTGGAGGGTCTGACGGTTGATTCTCAGGATGTTGCGAAACTGGTCCCGGGCGACCTTGAAATCCACCCTGTCCGCATGTCGCACCTTGGCCAGGTTGGCGCGGACCCGCGCTTCGAACGCCCCACGTTCGAGATCATCCCGCAGTGCCTCGAACAATTCCCGTAGCGAAGCCGACTCCGCCATCAACAGCAACCGCTCGAGTCCGGCTTCGGTGACGGCCCTGAAATCCACGTCGACCACGTACTTCTGGTTGATCTGGCGGAACGCGTCCTCCAGCATTCGCGGCTCGATTCCGACGAGCCGCTCTTCCCATTTGGTGTCCTCGGTGTAAATCGCATCGAGTCGTGCGTGCGCGCGGCACTCGCGTATCCAATTGCGAACGTCCGGATCGCGTTCCAGAATCTCGCCGATCTGGTAGTAGACCGACAGAGCGTCAAGCCACTCCTTCTGCGCGCGCAGCTCCGCCGCCTTCGCCATCGCGTCATCGATCAGCGCCTTGACCCATTCCTCGCGTCGAAAGTGCTCTTTACTGACCGCATTGCTCAAGGCCCGCACCGCATAGTCCAGCGCCTTGGAGTAGTCTCTCTTGCCATGGTACTTCTTGGCCCATCCGACGTACTGTTCGTAGTCCGCGAGCGTCATCTCCGCCCGCATCTGCGTCTGCTCGCTCCAGTCGTCGAGCCAGTCGGACAACCGGCGAATCTCCCCGTCGGCGCCGGGCAGCCGCGTGATCTTGCGCGTGGCATCCTCGAAATCCCCTTTCCGGATCAGCCTCACGCCCTCACGCCAGGTCTTCTCCACCGCGGCGCTGGAAAGCCGCGCCTCCTCCGAGGCTCCGTAGGACGAACCTCCCGCCCATGCCCAGGGGACAACCGATATCAGCAGGACCAGCCTCAAAGACCGGTTCGGGCAATCCAAGACAACACTCATCCCAGCTCCTTCCGACAGGCGCTACATTCACCACACGCCGCGCGATGCCTAATCCGACCCCGGCTGCCGACGTCCCGCTCAGATCGCCTCTCCGACGGATTGTACGCCCCGTCCGCGGGAAGGTCCAATACCCCGGCTGCCGTGGTTCTCTCTCCCCCTAATGGTCGGCCAGGTTCGCCACCACGTTTACGCTCGAGGGAGAGAAAAAAGCGACCGTGCTATTATACAATCCGGCATCGGGCCGGTAACTCCAATTCACGGGTACGCACCATGCGGAACGCCCTCCTGACACCTCCTTACATACGGCTCGCCGCGGGCAATTCGGGGTGGCGTCGTTCGCTTGCACAGGCCGATAAACGCACCGGGTCACCCCAAAAGGGCGACCGAGTCCGTCCGAGCATCACCGCGAACACGCGGGGATGTCGCCTCGCCCGCGAGCTTCGAGAACGCCAGACGTGCTGTTCAACTCCTACACCTTCGCTTTGTTCTTGCCCGTGGTGCTGGCGGTGTATTACGTGCTGGGTCGCCGCCGGCAGAACCTCTGGCTTCTTGCCGCCTCGTACTTTTTCTACGGATGTTGGGACTACCGGTTTCTCAGCCTGATCCTCATCTCGACGCTGGTGGATTTCGTTGCGGGAACCGGCATCCACCGATCGGCGAGCCCGGGCGGGCGTAAGAGGTGGCTGGCGCTGAGCGTCTGCGTGAACCTCGGCATCCTGGGGTTCTTCAAGTACTTCGGCTTCTTCGCCGGATCGACCGCGGCGATGTTCCGGCTCGCGGGGATCGAGGCCTCCACGGTGACGTTGAACTTCGTCCTGCCCGTGGGCATCTCGTTCTATACCTTCCAGACGATGTCGTACACGATCGACATCTACCGGAGCAAGATGAAACCAACGGGCGATCTGATCACCTTCGCCCTGTACGTCGCTTATTTCCCGCAACTGGTAGCCGGCCCGATCGAACGCGCCGTCCGCCTGTTGCCGCAGTTGCAACGTCCGCGGCGCGTCACCGCGGACGGCTTGTCGTCCGGCTCGGTGCTGATACTCATCGGGCTGTTCAAGAAACTGGTCCTGGCCGACTCGGTGGCCGGGACCGTGGACGGCGTTTTTGCCTCTCCCGACGGGGTTTCATCGGCGGTTCTGCTGAGGGCGGCCTATCTGTTTGCCATCCAGATTTATTGCGACTTCTCCGGCTATAGCGACATCGCACGGGGCACAAGTCGCCTGTTCGGAATCGAACTGATCGAGAACTTCCATCAGCCCTACTTCTCCACCAACATCACCGAGTTTTGGCGGCGCTGGCATGTGTCGCTCTCCTCGTGGCTGCGCGATTACCTGTACATCCCCCTGGGCGGGAATCGCCGCGGGAGCGGGCGGACGTACGCCAATCTGCTGACCACGATGTTCCTCGGCGGCCTGTGGCACGGGGCAAACTGGACCTTCGTGATATGGGGGTTGATCCACGGCGTCTACCTGGCGGCGCACAAGCTCATCCTCGGGCGCGGAAAAGAGGTCAGAGGACTCTTGCCTGAAAGGCCCGATGGGTGCCTTGCACAGCAGGCTCCTGCCCCCTCTTCCGCCCGCATGCGCATGACCGGCGTCGGCAGCGTCCTGCGTTTCGTCGGCAAGATGCTGCTGACCGTGCACCTCGTGGTCGTGGCGTGGATCTTCTTTCGGTGCCCAAACGTCGGTGACGCCGTCAACTATCTGTGGGGCATACTCGCCTTCCGCGGCGGCGAGCCCTTCCACTGGTTCAACCCGCTGCTGCTCCTGTTGCTGCTGATGCTCGTCGATGTGCCGCAGTACGTCTGGCGCGATCACACGGCGATTCTCCGCGCCCCATGGCCGGTGCGGGGTGCCTTCTATGCGACACTGACCTTGTTTCTCCTGGTAATGGGAGGCGATGTGGGTGAGCCCTTCATCTACTTCCAGTTCTAACACGGTGCTCGAGTGCCCCGAGGCGCCCGCCACCGAATGCCCTATGCCGCGTCGTACGGAAGCCCTCGGCGTCGGGCGGACGGATGCGGTCGCTCTCGCGGAATCGGCGTCATCCCGGCGGGTCGCGACGCTGAGCCTGCGGGGGTTTCGCCCCTGGGGCGCGGTGTTCGCGGTGGCCTTGCTGATCGGTGCGGAAGGAGCGGCCCGGCGTCTGCTCCCCGACGTTCCGGCCGAGGGCATTTACGGATCATTCCCGGTTCAACAGAAAGTCACGGGCATCAACGAAACGTTGCGTGCCGGGCCGATCGACGTGCTTTTCATCGGTTCCTCCCTGGTTGATCACGGGATCGATCCGCTGCATTTCGACCGTGTCTGCGGCGAGCACGACGTGGAGGTGACCGCGTACAACCTCGGGGTCAGAGGCCCGTCCCTTTCGGGTATTCAGGCGATCCTGAATCGTTTCCTGTTGCCCCGTGTCAAAGCGAAGCTCGTCTACATCTGCCTGAGCCCCAACGCGCTCAACCACAGCCGCACCGCGTACGTCTCTGACATCAACCGGCGTTTCGAGGAGATGGCGCAGATGCCCCGGCTGGAGGAGTTCGTCCGCCTGGGACTCAGTCGCTTGCACCTTTACGCGTACCGGCAGGATATGTGCCTCTGGCTTAGGAACGGCGGCCATGGAGGTTTCAGCGGGCGCGGCGCTGATCGCCGGCGTGGTTTCACGCCGCGACACGGTCTACTGGACGGAGAAGACGATTGGTCGGGACGGGTGGGCGATTTCGTGCCTGACCGGCGGGATGTCGAGGCTCTGGCGGCGCTCTGCCGCTGGTGCACGTCGCGAGGCACGGATTATGTGATCGTGGACATGCCGCTCTCGCAGCACTGCCGTGACCTGCCGACGAGGGACCAGCGAACCGCTTACGAGGCAATCCTGCGTCAGGCCGCCATGCCCGGCACCGCCGTCCTTTCGTTCCCGCCCGATGAATTCGGCGCCCGCTGTTTCAACGATGGCCTGCACCTCAATGCCGAGGGCGCCACCCACCTCACGACCCTGTTGGCCCGCGATGCCGTCACTCGGCGTCTGGCACGGAGTCCATAAGGACAACGAGCGGCAGGCCTGCGCCCGTCTTGTGTCAAACGGTGCCCCGTGGTAACGTGCGCAGTCGGTCAGCCCAGAGAGAGGGCTGGTGCGGCCCGTTGTAGCGAAGCCCGGTCGGAGTTCAGGAAACACCCTCCAACAAAGGGAGTCGTAGCATGTTGACCCACGATTATCCGAAAACCGAGCGGCTCAAGGATGGTCGCGATGTCGTTCTGCGCCCGCTGAGTGAGGATGACTTCGAACGGCTTCACAGCTTCTTCCAGGCCCTGCCAGAGGAAGATCGCCTGTTTCTCGCGGATGACGTGACCGACCCCGCCCTGATCCGTAAATGGATCGAGGGACTCGACTTCAAGAAGGTCATCCCTCTGGTGGGCCTTGACGAAGACCGCATCGTCGCCGACGGCACGCTGCACATCGCGGCCGGCGGGTGGATGCGGCACGTGGGCCACATCCGACTTGTGACCGCCCGTACGCACCGCCACGTCGGGCTCGGCACCCTCTTGGCGCGGGAATTGGTCGCCCTGGCCGCCGAGCGGAACCTGGAAAAGCTCCAGGCCCACGTCATCGAGGACAACACCGGCTCGGTGCGGATGTTCGAGGCCGCCGGCTTCAAGAAGGCGGTCGTCCTCCAAGCGCTGGTCAAGGACCAGGCAGGTCAAGATCGCAATCTGGCCATCATGATCAACGACGTAGCCAGCCTCACCCGTGTCTTGGAAGACTGGATTCAAGACTCGATGATCCCGGAGATGCGTTCCCCAGGCGAAGGCTAGTGTCCCCGACAAACCGCCGAGTGGATCGTCCACGGCGACCCCCGATGAAAGTGCTAGCCGAAAAAATCAACCGCACGCTGGAACTTGGCCACAAACCAACTCGCAAAACGTTGCATATCTCAGAATGTGGTCTTGACATGCGGTTGGCGAGTAAATATCATTAACTTAATGTTGGCCTCGGGCTCTTGCCCGCTTATAGGTCCTCATCCCGCAGCAGGTTTTCATCTCTCCGGCCCGAACACCCTGCTGCGGGTTTCTTTCTGCGCCCAGCGTCGCGTGGGCCGGGACGAGGCCTGGCCGGTATCGTCAATCAGGCCGCAAGAGTTGCCGCCGGTCGGTGCAGGGATTGCGCGTGAGTGGAGACCCGGCGGCGGGCGACGCGGCGAATCCGTCGCTTGTGCATTTCACATAAACCGTTCCGTGCGAATAGGTTAGGGTGTGCCGAAGAGGACGCAGGCGCAGCGCCGGCGCATTCTGGCACAGGGGTTGTTGCGGGAAGCGTGTGCGATCGCGTTGTGGCGATCGCGCGGAAAGGGGGCTGCGCATGACAAACGCACCCGAAACGGACCTCGATCCCCTGCGTGCCCGCCTTCGCAACGGCGACGGTGATTGGGTGGACTTGGGGCGGCGCATCCGTCGGACAGCCGCGCGAGCGACGGTCATCACGCTCCTGGAGGACGCGACGGCGGATGCGGCGGACGCCCCGGATTCCCGCTTCGCCCCGGAGCGTTGAACCACCGCGTTCGCGCGCGTGTCGGACGAGTCTCGCACGCGGCTTGCGCGAGCACAACGGAACGGAACTGATCCGATGACCTACGGTCTATGGCTATCAGCGGGCGGCTTGCAGGTTAACCAGTACCGCCAGGAGATCGTCACGAACAATCTGGCCAACGTCGAAACGGTCGGGTTCAAGCACGATCTAGCGGTCATTCACGAACGGCCGATGGAGGCCAAGGATGCGGCGAACGGGCCGCGTTACGCGCACCAACTCCTTGACCGCCTGAGCGGCGGAAGCTGGGTCCGACCGACCTACACGAGCTTCGAGCAGGGGGCATTGGTTCGGACCGGGAGCGACCTCGACGCGGCCATCGACGGCGATGGATTTTTCACCGTCCGGGAAGGCAACGAGATTCGCTACACGCGTGACGGCCGATTTACACTCAATCCCGCCGGCGAATTGGTCATGGTCGCCAACCAGGGACGCGCCAAGGTCTTGAGCGAAGATGGGCGTCCGATCGTCATCGACACCAAGGGCGGAAAGGTCACCATCGCCCAAGACGGATCTATTCGCCAGGGCAAAGCCAAAGTCTTGGTGGCGAAGCTCGACGTCGTCGCGTTCGAGAACCAACAGGCCCTGCGCAAGGAAGGCGGAAACCTGTTCCGGTCGATCGGTGAGCGCCCGGTTGCGACGCAAAACACCACGGTGCACGGTGGGTTCGTCGAGCGCTCGACCCAGAACCCGATGACCGGCCTGGTCGAGATGATCGAGGTGACCCGCGCCCACGAATTGAACGCACGGATGATTTCCTTGCAGGACCAAACCATCGGCCAGGCCGTCAACACGGTCGGGCGATTCCGTTAGGGATGAAAACGTATGGCGATTTTGGCATTACATTCCGCTGCCTCGGGCATGAAAGCCCTGGACACCGCGTTGGACGTGACCGCCAACAACCTGGCCAACGTCAACACGGTGGGCTTTAAGAGTTCGCGCGTGAACTTTGAAGACCTGCTCTACCAGGTGCGGCGTGAGCCGGGCGTGCTCAACGCGGAACAAGAGCCCATACCGCACGGCATTCAGGTGGGTCTGGGGGTCGCGGTGTCGGGCACGCAACTGAACTTCGAGCACGGCTCGGTCGAGCCAACGACCAATCCCTTGGACCTGATGATCGATGGCCAGGGGTTCTTCCAAGTGACGACCATTCAGGACGGTGATCCCATCACCGCCTACACGCGAGCGGGTAACTTCACCACCAACCGCGAGGGTACGCTGGTTTTGGGCACTACCGAAGGACCGGTCCTCGATCCGCAGCTTCAGATTCCGTCCGACACCATCGACATCCAGGTGACCGCGGACGGTCAGGTGATGGGGCGTCAGCCGGGAGCCCCGACGCTCACCGCGTTCGGCCAGATGGAATTGGCCCGCTTCGTCAACCCTGAGGGATTGAGGCAAATCGGGCAAAACCTCTACGCCGAGACGGAGGCCTCCGGGACACCGGTGACCGGCCCCCCGCAGCAAGACGGGTTGGGCAGCGTCAAGAGTAACTTCCTGGAGATGAGCAACGTCGATCCGGTGCGTGAACTGGTCGCGCTGATTCGCACGCAGCGGGCGTTCGAGTTGAACAGTCAATCGATCCAGAGTGCCAACCAGGCGCTCCAGGTCGTAACCAACATGGCGAGAAGGTAGCGGTGAATGAATAGCACCCGTTTCACAACCTTGATAGCGGGCGCCGGTCTGACCCTTGGTGCGCAGGCGGTAGCGGGCGGTGCGGCGGGCAGCAGTTCGGTGAAGCTCTGGCCGACGGCGGTGGTGATCGAAGACGTGATCCGCCTTGACGACGTAGCCGAACTGGGTGGTTTCGACACCGACACGGAAACCGCGTTGAACAACCTGGTTCTAGCCTCCGCACCCGAACCGGGCGGATCGAAGATCATGCCCCTGTCGGACATCCGCGAGGCCCTGGCGAACTTCGGCGTGAACCGGGCGCGGGTGATCGTAAAGGGCTCGGCGGAATGTGCGGTGCGCCGGCCGGTCGAGACGGCTCGGCCCGCGCCGGAAGCGAAACCGCAGTCGGACTCCGGCGCCGGCGAGCGCCCCACGGGTGGGCGAACTCTGCGCGACGCGGTGCTGGATCATTTCGATCGCCAACTGGTCGCATACGACGGGCGTGCCGACGTGAGTTTCGGCCGAACGGCGGCCCAGGTGCTCGATCTCTCCAGTCCGGAGTTCACCTTCCGGGTGCGGCGCAAGACCGGACCGACCTTGGGGCTGATTCACATCGATGTTGACATTCTGCGCGGGGCAACCGAAGTGCAACGCGTTCCCATGGTCGTCAGCGTCGCCATGACTCGCGAGGTTGTCGTGGCGAGTAAACCGATCAATCGCGGCGCCACCGTCCGTGCCGAGGACGTTCGTGTCGTATCGCGGCGCTTCACCAAGCCGGGTCGCAACGGAATGTCCGATGTGGGACAGACGATCGGCCTGCGAGCTCAGCGGTTTATTCCCGCCGGTGAACTGGTATCGGCGCGCGATCTGGAGCGCGTGCCGTTGGTCAAGCGCGGGCAGATCGTGGAAGTGCATTCGCGGTTCGGCAGTGTGACCGTCAAGACGTCGGCCAAGGTCGGCGAGGACGGTGATTACGGCGAACTTGTGACCCTGCACATGCAGGGCCGGCGCGGGGCGCGGACAGCGGGTCGCGTCGTAGGCCCACGGCGTGTGCAAGTGGGAGACTGGGAACCGTCGGACCTGAATCAGTCGCTGCTGGCGGACGGAGGTTGGCGATGACGCTCGCGTTGTGGACACGGGAAGGGTGTGTGCCGACGGATGTTGTGGTTAGGGGACCGCGCGGGCTCAAGCCCGCGGCTCGTTGGTCGTGCTTGCGCGTCCTCGTTGTCACCGCGCTGGTCATCTGTGTGGGCGAGACCGCGGCTTCGGCGCAGACGACGTCCCTGGCCAAGCGCCGCCCGACCACGCAACCGGCGCAGGGACCGACGCACGAAGAGGATGAGGTCCAAGGCAACCCCACTCTCGAAACGCACTCCCTGATCGCCGTGAAGCTCAAACCGCCCAAAAAGTTCCAGGCGCACGACCTGATCACGGTTATCGTGCGCCAGCAGACCAAGTTCGAGAGCGACGGGCAGATCAAGAGCAAGAAAGAGGCGGACATCGAGAGCAAGGTGGACGCCTTCATCAACTTCATCGATGGCGGATTGGGGGCGGCTGCGTTCCGGCGCGGCAAGCCCGATCTGAAGTACTCGCTGGATACCGAACTGAAGAACAAGGCCAACAAGGACCGCGAGGACAAGCTGACCACGCGGATCACCGCCGAGATCATCGACGTCAAGCCCAATGGGAACTTGGTCCTCTCGGCCCGCGCTCGGCAGACGTTCGAGGACGAGGTCACGGCCATGACGTTGACCGGAGTCTGCCGCAGCGTTGACGTGACGCCGGACAACACGGTGCTGAGCACGCAACTGGCGGACTTGGGGTTGACAGTCAGAAATCAGGGCGCCGTCCGCGACGGATCGAGCCGCGGATGGCTCCAGAAGCTGCTCGACAGGGTCAAGCCATTCTGAGGTGAATCGCGCTATGCGTCGTACTGGGATGTTCGTTCTATCGTTGCTGTTGATCGGCGCCGCTCCCGCGCGAGCAGCCGACGTGATCGCCCGCGTGGGCGACGTTACGCACCTCAAAGGCCAGCGGATCAATCGCCTGGTCGGCATGGGGCTAGTGGTCGGGTTGAGCGGCACCGGCGACGGTGACGATTACGCATCGTCCATGCGTCCCCTGGCCCAGGCGCTCAGCAAGTTCGCCAACCCGGTGCAGGGACTCGACGAGCTGAAGAACACCAAGAACGTGGCCATTGTCTGGGTCAACGCGGTCACACCGGAGACCGGCGGTCGCGAGGGCGATTCGCTGGACGTGCACGTTTCGGCGTTCGGCGCGGCCAAGAGTCTCGTCGGCGGGCGACTGCTGCCAACGCCGCTGCTGTTCCACGACCGGAGCGTCGACAGCCCGGTGTACGCCACGGCCGGCGGGCGCATCGACCTGCCCGAAGCCGGAACCGAAACGAGCGGCGTCATCCGCAACGGAGCCACCCTCGAAGAGGACATCCTGGTCGGCTACTGCGCCTACGGTCGTGAGCTTCGCCACACCAACGATTGGATCCAGCCGGACGAGCAGTACGTCACGCTCGTGCTGGAGGACGAGCAGGCAAGTTGGGCACTGGCTTCGGAGATCGCCAACGTGTTGACCTCGGATCTGTCCGACGTCGCCATGGTCACGCGCGTTGCCGTCGCCGTCGATCCCAAGAACGTGGTGGTTCTGCTGCCCAAGAAGCGGGACCCGGCGCGCTGGATCAGTGACATTCAGATGACACGCTTGCTCATGCCGTCGGCTGAGGCACGTGTGATCGTCAACCGGGCCAACGGCACGATTGTCGTCAGCGGTGACGCCAAGATATCGCCCGTGGTCATCTCCAAACGCGGCCTGACGATCACGGTTGCCGTCATGGACCTGAACAATGCCGAGGCCGTGGTGGTTCCGCAATCGCGCACGTTTGTGGCGGTGGACCCGGCCAAGGCAGGCGGTGGGAACGTAGCGGACCTGTTGGAGGCCCTCAACCGCCTGAGCGTACCCATCGACGATCGTATCAACATCCTGGAGGAGATTCACCGCCAGGGCAAACTGCACGCCAAGCTCATGCGCGAGGAGTGACAGAATCCGAGCCGTGACCGTAAGGGAGCGGACTACGCTGGAGAACCACCATTGTCGCCCACAACTTCCACATCAAGCGTTGATCGGATGCACGACCCAGCCCTCCGGTCACTGCGCGAGGTCACGGGCAAGGTTGTCGGGTCGGTGTTCTACGCAACGCTGCTGAAGCAGATGCGGAGCAGTCCGCTGCGCGGGGAGTTCGGACACGGAGGCTACGGTGAAAAAGTTTTTGAAGCCCAACTCGACGCCGAGTTGGCTGCGCGTGCGGGTATGGCCGGCCAAAGCGATCTCACGAACTCACTGGTCGAACGGCTGGCCGATCAACAGTTGCGTATGACCCATTCTGACGACAGTCCGGTGGAGCCCGCGAACCCGAGCGGATCGACGCGTAACGCCCAACCGGCGGAGGACCCAACGTGAAGACGGAAACACCAAGCAAACGGTCGTCCGAATTGCTGCTCGTGCTGGAGCGATTGACGGAACTGCACACCCGACTGCTGCGCTTGATTCACGAGAAGATCGAGCATATGCGAGCCGGTGACGCCGAACGTCTGCAGGCGTGCGCGGCGAGTGAAGAGTTTCTGATCAAGACCATCGGCGAGCAGGAGGGCCTGCGTCGTCAGTTGACCGACGATCTCGGTCGTGGTTGGGGCATCGAACCTCAGGCGGCGCGGCGCATGTCTGCCCGCCAACTGGGCGACACCATCGACGACCGCGTGCGCGCGGACTTCGCCGATGCCACCGATCGCCTTCGCGATGTGGTTGGCAAAGTGGCGGACGTCAACCGAGTTGCGACCCTGATCGCGCAACAGGTGTTGCACCACCTACGCTGCGTGTTCGAGGCGGTGGCGATGCCGGACGAGCAACCGGCCACCTACTCGCCGCACGGCCGCAGGGTGAAGAGAGAAACGCGCCAGCTCTTTGAGATGATGGGCTAGTACAATGAGTTTGGTTACATCCGCATTGCAGATCGGGCGCAGCGCCCTGACGAGCTATCAGAGTGCCCTGCAGGTCTTGGGCAACAACGTGAGCAACGCGGGCAATCCGGACTACACCCGCCAGGCGGTTGGGCTCGGTCCGGTGAACGGCGTTTCGCTTCCGGAAGGCTACCGGCCCGGCGCCGGGGTGGCGCTGACCTCGCTGCAGCGAAGCCTCGACGAGGCGCTCGAACATCGCCTGCGCATCGCCATGGGCGGGCAGTACGCCATCCAGGCCGAGGAGGACACGCTCTCGCGGGTCGAGGTGATGTTCGACGAACTCACCGGACTCGGGATGGCGACCCAGATCAACGCCTTCTTCAACGGTTTGTCAGAGGTGCACAACGACCCGGCGGACACGGCGATCCGTTCGGTGGCCATCGCCGGGGGGGTGGCCCTGGCTTCGTCGCTGCGGCAGATGCGCTCGGAACTGCTGGCGATCGGTGAAGCGGCGGACGCGCAGATTGGGGCATTGGTGGAACAGGCGAACGGCATCTCGAGGGACATCGCTGAACTCAACGCCCAAATCGTCACCGCCGAAGCGGGCGGTCATGCACCGGCCAACGCCCTGCGCGATCAGCGCGACGCGAAGCTGCGCGAGCTGAGCGAAATCGTTGATGTGGATACCCGCGTGCAAGAGAACGGCTCGCTGTACGTGTTCATCGGCAGCGAGGCCCTTGTGCAAGGCGGCGTGGCCCGCGAACTGACCACCGAGCAGAGGCTCGACGGCGAGCTGGTTCGCACCGCGGTGATCTTCGCCGACACCGAGGCCGACATCGATCCGCGCGGCGGCGCCCTGCGGGGGTTGATCGAGGCGCGGGATCGGCACGCCTACGGTGAACTCGACCGAATCGACAATCTTGCGGCCGGTATCATCGCCGAAGTCAACCGCATTCACTCCGACGGTCAGGGACTGGTGGGCTTCACGTCGGTCACCGGGACGAGCGCCCTGTCCGATGAAACCGCGGTGCTGAACAGCAGCGCCGCCGGGCTGGGTCTCAAACCGCAAAACGGCAGCTTCTTCATCGTCGTGTCCGACGACACGACCGGCACTCCAGTGGCGTATCAGATCCAGATCGATCTGGACAGTGAGGGCGCGGACACGACCTTGGAATCACTGGTCACGCAGATCAACGCCACGGTGACCGGGGTGACGGCGAGCGTTACGGCGGACAGAAGGCTGAAACTCGACGCGGACGCGGGTGTGTCGTTCACTTTCGGGCACGATGGCGAAGAACCCCGCCAAGACACATCCGCCGTGCTTGCCACGCTGGGCATCAACACGTTCTTCGAGGGCTCCGATGCCTCGGACATCACGGTGAACACCTTGCTCGAAGAGCATCCGGAATACCTGGCAGCGGCGTCCGCCAATCTGCCCGGTGACGGTGGAAACGCCGCCCGCCTGGCAGCGCTGGACACGGTCGCCGGCTCGCAACTGGGCGATGTAAGCATTCTCGAGTTCTACAACAGTATCGCCGGAGACGTGGCGACGACCGCCGCGGCGGCCCACAGCGGCGCGCAGGCGTCCGGTGCCATCGTGTCGTCACTGCAAGCGGAGAAAGAGGCGATCAGCGGCGTGAGTCTTGACGAAGAGGCGATCGATCTGCTCAAGTTCGAGCGGGCCTTCCAAGGCGCCGCGCGTTACATCAGCGTGGTCGATCAATTGCTGGACGAAATGTTGGCGCTTGTGAGGTAACCATGGCAATCCAATCGATTCACGGCGTACGTGTCAGCCTGCAGATGCAATCGCAGCGTCTGCTCGAGGCGATGCGCGGCGCCCGTTTCGCCTCGTTTCGCGAACAGAGCCGCCTGGCTTCGGGGCGAAGCTTCATGGTCCCGAGCGACAATCCCGTCGCCGCCAACCGGACGTTGGAGCTGGGCGAAGTGTTGGACCAGCAAGACCAGCTTTTCGAGAACATCACCCATGCCTCCAACCTGCTCGACGCCACCGACAGCGCCTTGACCGACATCAGTGCATTGCTGACCGAGGCCCACACCATCGCCAGTCAGAACGTGGGATCGCTGACCAGCGCCGCCGAGCGGGCCGCCGCCGCCGAGCTGATCTCCTCCCTCCGCGAGCAGTTGATGCTGATCGGAAACCGGGAGTTCGATGGGCGCCATCTGTTCGCCGGACGCGACGGCACCGCGCAACCCTTCGAATCTCGACTGGGCGGCATGGCCTTTGTGGGAGACACCGGCAACGTGCTGGCCCGGGTGGGGAACAATGACTTCGAGCCGGTCAACCTGACCGGCGACGTGCTGTTCGGGGCGCTGGCATCGCGAGTCACCGGATGGGTCGATCTGGACCCCGCCGTCACCGCGAGCACGCGGCTCGACACTCTCGCCGGCGCGAACGGTCTCGGCGTGCGAAAGGGCGTTCTGGTGTTCAACGAATCCGGCGGCGTGGGCATCGTGCAAGTGAACCTGGCCGAAGCGGACACGCTGGGCGACGTTGTGGACCTGATCAACGCTGCCGCGACCGAAGCCGGTGCGGGCTTCACAGCCGTGGGAACGCCGGCCGGACTCACCATTACGCCGGGCGGTGCGCTTTCTGTCACCGACACCGGCACTGGTGTGATCGCAGCGGACTTGGGGATTTTCACCGAGCCCGAGACGACGGCAGCGATCGTCGGGGCCGACCTTGGCGCGAGCCTGACGCGAACCACGGCGGTGAGCGATCTAGCGGGTGGGGCGGGACTCACCCTCACCGATCCCATCCTGATCACCAACGGTGACCAGAGCGCGTCCGTCGATCTGAGCGCCGCTGAGACGGTCCAGGACATCCTCAACGAGATCAACAACGCGGGCCTGTCGGTACGGGCGCAGATCAACGATGCGGGCACCGGTATTGACGTGATCAACCTGGTTTCCGGGACGCGGTTGTCCATCGCCGAGGACGGGGGGACCACCGCCGAGACCTTGGGGATTCGTTCGCTGAACGATTCGATGGGCCTGTCGCTGTTGAATCACGGCAAGCCGCTGGAAACGGCGGGGGGGGAAAATGACATCCGCATCGTGGCCAAGGACGGCTCGAACGTGGATGTCAACCTCGATGGAGTGGGCACGCTCGGCGACCTCATCGACGCGATCAATGAAGCAGCCGTCGACGGTGGCGTGGCTATTGCCGCGTCTCTGACGGATGCGGGCGACGCATGGAGGATCGAAGACACGACCGGCGGAGGTGGAGTGCTGTCAATCTATCCCCTCAACGACACGTTTGACGCCGCGGCTCTGGGGATGGATCGGTCCGCTGACCCCGCCGCCACCGAGTTGATGATCGACGATCTGGACACGTCCCAGAGTGATAACGTTCTGGGGGCCATGTACGATCTGGAGCGTGCGCTGCAGGGCGACGACACACAGGGCATTTCGATGGCGGCCGAGCGCCTGAGCGAGCTGACCGAGGAGGTCACGCGGCGGCATGGCGTGGTCGGAGCCCGCGCCAAAGCCATGCAAGACCGACTCACTCAGATGGAAAACGCCAACGCCGCCACGCAAGTGTTTCTGGCCGACGTTGCGGATCTGGACTATGCCGAAGCCGCCACGCGCTTCCAGCAGGCGCAAACGGCGTTGCAGGCCGGTCTGCTCACCGGGTCGAAAGTGATGAGCATCTCGCTGATGGACTACTTGAGGTAGGAGTATGGACGGACGTCCGGGCAGGTTGATGACACGACTCCCACGCAATGCAGGCATGTCGCTTCGGCGGCGTAACCGGCGGGAAAATGAGACCGCAGGAGTTGCGGCGATGATCGGCAGCGATTGCGCCCGCGGGTGGGTCGTCCTGACGCGTCGACCACGGAACGAAGGGTGGCTGACGTCGCGTAACTGTTTGCGATTCCATAGGTTGCGCCGCGCCCCGAGGTCTTGGCCCCGCCCGACCGCGTCCTTTGGCACGTCGATTGTAACTGGTTGGCGTCGCCCCGATGTGGAAACGGGGCGTACGAGGACGCCGAATGACTCAGTTACTTGTGACAGATTCGAAGTACAAGCGTTCGCGGCTTTGGAATACAGCCTCGGGCGTCATTCAACCGAGAGGCGATTTCGTGGCTGGATCGCCTGCTCGGGGAACGGTTGCCCGGCGCGGATATGCCGGGGAGCGGGCAGCATGCGGTTGTCCGCCTGTGTCCACGATCGTACGCGACACGTCCGACCGAAGAGTGTGACTGCTCGTGCGGTCGGGTCGCCAACCGAATAGGAACAGCCTCACAGGAGCGTCGCGATGAATATCGAAACGTCGCGTTTTGGTCAGGTCGAAGTGGACGATCAGCGTCTAATCACCTTCCCGAAGGGAATACTGGGCTTTCCGAACAACCAGGTGTACGCGCTGATCCAGACGGGAGAGGGCAGCGGTTTCTACTGGTTGCAGGCCGTGGATCGGGCCGAACTGGCCTTTGTGGTGTGCGATCCGCGGTTGTTCGTGGCCAACTACCAAGTTCCCATCCGGCGCGAAGAAATGAGTTCGCTGGGGGTGGAAGACCCGTCCGGTACCCAGGTGTTCGTCATCGTGAACAAGATCGATGGCATGCTGACGGGCAATCTTCAGGGTCCCTTGGTGATCAACGTCGCCACGCGTGAGGGCCGGCAATTGGTCCTCAGCGACAAGCGGTATTCGACACGGCATCCGTTGATGAAGCTGCCCTCGAAACAACCGATGGGGCAGACCGCCTAAATTGGTGGTAGCGTAGGCGGGTCTTTTCCGGGTATAATGGTTCGGGTCGTTCTTTTACCCGAGCCCCCAACAGCGGATGCCCGGTGGGACTACGAATCAACGAATGCCCAAGACAGCGGATGGATTCCGCTGGTCGCCAGTGTCGCGGAGGTCGCGACGCGGGGAAGCGACGGCAGATCGTTGCATCGGCATGGCCGAGGAAGGAGCCGAGGATGTTGGTGCTCTCTAGAACCCGCGACGAAACCATAATGATCGGTGATGAGATCGAAATCACCGTGGTGGATATACGCGGAGACAAAGTCCGTATCGGGATTAACGCACCGTCACGTATTGCAGTGCATCGCAAGGAAGTGTACGACGCAATCCAACGCGAGAACCGGTTGGCGTCGCAGGTGCAGCCGGGTGAGATCGACGAGGCAACCGACTCCCGGCCCGGAACCAATGCCCAACCCAAGAAGCGTGACACGCAACGCCGCCAGGCGGAAAGGTAAACGCCGATCCGGTCTTCTCACAGGCCGGCACGAGGAACATGGCGGTTCCATCGACAACCTGTAACGACTGCGCACACGTCGTTCGCAAAGCAATCAAGGAGGATTGCTCATGAGTAGGATTACCAGCAACATACCGGCCGTCATCGCCCAGCGCCACCTGAGCGTCTCGCAGCGCGATTTGGGTGTATCTTTGGAGAGATTGTCCAGCGGTCTGCAGATCAACCGCGGGGCGGACGACCCGGCCGGGCTCATTGTCTCGGAACGGTTGCGCTCCGAGATCGAGGGCCTGGGACAGGCGATCAAGAACTCGGAGCGGGCGATCAACGTGATCGCCACGACCGAGGGCGCCCTCAACGAGGTCAACACCTTGCTGAAGGACATCCAGGCGCTGATCGTCGAGGCCGCCAACACCGGCGCCTTCTCCCCCGAAGAGATGGAGGCCAACCAGCTCCAGATCGACTCGGCCATCGAGTCGATCGGGCGTATCGCCAACGTGACCACGTTTGCGGGGCGCAAGCTGCTGGACGGGTCCCTGGACTACATCACCAGCGGGGTCAACGCGACGCAACTGGCCGACGTCTCGATTCTGGGGGCGAAGTTCGGCTCGCGCAGCTTCATCCCCGTGGAGGTGCAGGTCAACCAGTCGGCACAGAAGGCCCAGTTGGCATTCAACGGAACCATTCCGCTAACCAGCGCAGTCACCATCAACCTGCAGGGGCCCGAGGGCATCGTCCCGCTCAGCTTCCCGGCCAGTGCCACCACCAACGACATGGTGGGCATGATCAACGGTCAGTCTGATGCCACCGGCGTGACCGCGATGAGCGCGGGAAGCACCGTGCTCTTCCAGAGCAGCGGATACGGGACCCAGGAGTTCGTCCGCATCGAAACGCTCCACGGATCGGCACCGTTCGAGGTAACCGATCGGGACGGCGGCATTAAAACGCGGGCGGTGGGTCAGGACGCATTGGCAACCATCAACGGCTACTCGTCCATCGGCGACGGCCTGAACATCAACCTGGACTCCTTTCTGCTGGATATCGACATCACCCTGGACGAGACCTTCGGGATCGGTTCGACCACTTTCTCGATCACCGGCGGCGGCTCGCTCTTCCAACTCGGTCCGCGCGTCAACACCAACCAGCAGGAGAATATCGGGGTCAAGGCCATGCACCCCAACCGCCTGGGCAATCGCTTGGTCGGTTTTCTGTCGGAGGTCGGCAGCGGGCAGGGCATGGCGTTGCGCGAGGGCCACTACCAGGGGGCTTCGGACATCATCAACACCGCGATCGACCAGGTGACCACGTTGCGAGGGCGACTGGGCGCCTTCGAACGCAACACGTTGCAGACCAACATCAACCAGTTGCAGATCACCATCGAGAACCTCACTTCGTCCGAGTCGGTGATCCGCGACACCGACTTCGCCAAGGAGACGACGGAACTGACTCGTGCGCAGATTCTGGTGCAGGCCGGCACGAGTGTTCTGGCGATAGCCAACGCCCAGCAGCAGAACGTTCTCACGCTGCTTGGCGGCTAGCGATTCGCTGGAAAGGCGTGCACATTCGCCGCCAGGGGGAGGCAAACCTCGTTCGTTTGTCTCCTCCTGCCTTTTGCGCTCGCGCCGTCTTCGGACCTGTTGTCTCAAGCCGCGATCTGGCGTAGGATGTGCCGGGAGCGGACGATCTCGATGGTCCGGCGTTGGTAACGCTCTCATCGTTGGCAGCCGTGCGATTGCGCGTGAGCCGGTCATCACTCAGCTTGGCGACATGGGGGGGCCTCGCGGCGGTATTGCCTGCGCACGGGCTTGGGGTTGCCTATCTGTAAGCAGATCATGGAGCGGCACGGCGGCACGGTGAACTTGTTGGACGAAGCAAAACCGGGCGCAGCGTTTTGCATTCAGTTCCCCCGAAGAGGTTAAGCGATGTCTGCACAGACGCGTGGGCGGCCTCGTGGTCTACCGGGGCAAACGGAACGTGATCGCATCTCTCGGGTATTGATCGTCGAAGACAACGAGGGGCAACGCTTCACTCTCGCCGGCATCATGGAACAGCAGGGGTTCGGCGTAATCACGTGCGGCTCAGCGGCGGAGGCCGTGGAACACGTTCAGCGGGCGGATTTTGGCGTCGTGGTGGTGGACCTTCGCCTCCCGGATCTGGAGGGCACCCAACTTCTGGAGAGAATCCGCGAACGCAACCGTGCGATTCGCGTGATCATCCACACGGCCTACGGGTCTTTCGACTCGGCCAGGGATTCGATCAACAAGGGCGCGTTTGCGTACGTCGAGAAGGCGGATGACCCCGCCGTGCTGGTGCATCAGGTCCAGCGGGCGTTTCGTGAGCAGATGGACCACTACGCCAGCGACCTGGAATCGGCGGTCGCCAAACGCACCTCGGCGCTGAGGGAGACCAACGCGGTCCTGAAAGAAACCAATGCGGCCTTGAGGCAGGAAATCGCCGATCGCCGGCGGGCCGAGACCCATCGCGCCCACCTGGAGTCCGAACTCCGCCACGCCCAGAAAATGGAGGCCGTCGGTACGTTGGCCGCTGGCGTGGCCCACGACTTCAACAATATTCTGACCGTGATCATGGGATATGCGGATGTGGCGAGTCTGACTCTTCCCGACCAGAGCGAGTCAATCAACGCCCTCGAGGGAATTGTGCGGGCCACCCGGCAGGCCGGCGAAATCACGCAATCGCTTTTGACCTTGAGCAGGAAAGGGCTTACGCAGAAGACACCGGTTAAGTTGGGCGAACTCGTTGCCGACTCGATGCGTATGCTCCGCGGCGCGCTGCCGGAATCCATCGAATTCACAACCGAGATATCGCCCGATGATGCGTGGGTCGAGGCGGATGCAACGCAACTCCAGCAGGTGGTGGTGAACCTTGTGGTCAACGCACGCGACGCCATGCCGGACGGAGGCCGGTTGCGTGTGTCAGTCCATCCCCGCCGAACCGATTCGTCGGACCTTCAGGCCGTTGCGTCAACTCAGGATCGGGGGCGCGCGACGCTGGCCGTGGAGGACTCCGGGATCGGCATGCCCCAGGAGGTTCGTTCGCGCTTGTTTGAGCCCTTCTTCACCACGAAACCGCGCGAGCAGGGGACCGGTCTGGGCATGGCCATCGTTCATGGGATCATCACCAAGCACAACGGGAAGATCGAAGTGGACTCGCGCGAGGGACACGGCACGCGCATCGCCGTCACGTTACCGTGTTGCGAACCGCCGGTTCCCAGCGAAGCTCCTTCGGTGAGCGATTCTGCGAATGGAGGACACAACGAGACGATCCTGGTTGTCGATGATCAGTCGCAGGTCCGATCGATTCTCGCGGCGCGCCTGTGCTCGTCTGGTTATCACGTGCTTCAGGCATCGGATGGTGTTGAAGCACTGGAGGTGTTCGAGGCGCATCGGAAGCAGGTGCGAGTCGTGGTCATCGACCTCGACTTGCCCAAGATGAGCGGGCTGACTTGTCTGCGGAAAATGCGAAAACGGCAGCCTGGGCTCTTGGCTGTCATCGTCACCGGTCACGCTACCAAGGATATCGAGGAGCAACTCGACGAGCGTACTCGCCTTCTTCCCAAACCGTTTCGAGTAGGCGAGTTTGAAACGGTTGTTCACGAGGTTCTTGCTGGCGCCAATCAACAGACGGCACCGCTGTGAACACTCCGCAGGGTCTGCTGGCCGACCCATCAGTTCAAGGTTCAAAGTCTCAACACTCAGCACTCGTCCTTCGGGGCCGTCGGCCACATGCCAGCGACCACACCTGCCAGCAAAAGCGCCACGGCGAGGAACTGCATCCAGCGGATCGGCGCCCACGCAGTATGTCCGCCGGGACGCAGCAACAGCCACCCGGCCAACAACAGCAATCCCGCCGCCAGCGCCGCACGCCGCCCCGTACGCGGGCCGATCAGCATCAACCAGGCAACCAGTAGCACGATCCCCTCGCGCCCCATTGGGAACACGGCTACGCCATAGGCGATCGCCTCGGAGAAACAGGAGAGCAGCTCCCATCCCCAGTTCACCTGCAGACCCCGGTCAGTGACCACGACGGCTTTGCCCGGTCTCGGGCCCATATACTCTCCGTGGTCCGTTTTGACCCAGACGTGGGTGAAGTCGGTCACCAACTCGGCCCGATAGCCCAGGTTCCGCATGAGACTCGCCGCCACCACGGCTCGACCATCGCAGTCCTCACAGCCCCGGGCCAGCACCTCGTCCACGGTCGGAAGATAGTCGACCACGCCCCAGGTGTCCCAATCGAAGGCATAGCGGATGCGCTTGGCAACGTAGCGCTCCACGGATTTGAAGACCTCTCGCGGTGTGCCGGTATCGCCAATCTCCCCGTGGAACTCCGTCACCAGCGGCGCCAGGCAGGGCGCGTCGGCGTCGATCAAGGCGTTCGGATTGCCCCAGCGCTGCAAGTGTCTGAGAAACAGATGCGGATACGGGTAGCAAACCAACAGAAGAGTCACGCCCAGCACGACCCACTTGATCGGCCAACGATAGCGCCGCTTGAAGCCGTTCAGCCTCTTTAGCATCGTCGCCTTTCCTTCTCCTCGAGCGCGTAGATCCGGCCCAACCGTTTGATCTCGGCGGCACAGCGACGAGCCAGCCTCGCACCGCCCAGCCGATGCACGCTGCACTTGAGAATCTGTCGCCCATCGGTGTCTTTCAGACACAATTTACCGCGTACCCAGCCATACTCCACCGTGCCAAGCCCGGACCAGCAACGCAGGCTGCCGTCAATACTGGGATGATCGAACCGGAAACCGCGCCGATTCATCGCGAGCAAGCGTGATGCTCCGGCGCCTTTGGACAGACGGTAAATCGCCGGAACACCGCACGCGACGATCAGCGCGAGAAACCACACAATCTCATTTTGGAGACGCGCCGTTCGCAAAGCCAGGCAAGCTAACACGATCAGCACCGCCGTGTGCGCGAGTATCTGGTGGTCTCTGCCTCGGCCACCCAAACGAATCACCCGCGCGTGGGGGTCGTACGCGAATCCGCATTCCGAACAAGTATGCTCGGCGGGCAGACCCGTCAGGTCGTACGAGCACATCGGGCATTTCATAAGCGAGGACGTCTCAGATTCCATAAGCCGCCTGTTACGCGAATCTTCCCCTGGAACCCCCGCATCGAGAACAAAGACCCGCGAACGCCAGCTAGAGCAGCGTCTCGACGGCTGACGCAGAAGATCCAGGTCCAGAGTCTCTTGCCTCTTGCCTTCTTCCGCTCCCTCACGGTCGCGGCTCGGTTGTTGCACAGGCGTCGAGGGTGAGATCAGCCGTTTGACCGGCCTCGAGCATGTGATAACCGTGAGCTGCAATCATGGCGGCGTTGTCGCCGCAGTACGCCATGTCCGCGGCGTGCAGCCTCAAGTCACGCCGCTGACACTCGTGCCGCAGCGTCTTGCGAAGCAGAGCGTTGGCCGCCACGCCACCGCCGAGCACCACGGTATCGGTGCATACCCGGGCGGTTGCCCGCATGATCTTGGTCACCAGTACGTCCACGACGGCCTGCTGGAAGCTCGCCGCGGTGTCCGCGATATCCTGTGGCGACATCCGCTCCAGCCCGCCGGAAGTCTTGCCGGGCCCGTTCACGTGGTAGAGCACCGCGGTCTTGATCCCAGAGAACGAGAAGTCCAGCGATTCACGCCCGAGCAGGGTTCGCGGAAACGCAACGGCTGCGGGATCGCCATCACGGGCGCATTCCTCGATCGACGGTCCGCCGGGGTACGGCAGCCCGAGAACGGTGGCCGCCTTATCGAACGCCTCGCCGGCGGCGTCATCCGTAGTCGCCCCCAACCGGTCGATATCCAGAAAACCGCGAACGACAAACAGCGTCGTGTGTCCGCCGGAAACCACCAGCGCTACCGCCGGCCAGGGCGGGACGTCCAACCCGATGGCCGGGCTGGTCGTGTGCGCGCGAACGTGATCGACGGCCAGCAGCGGCTTGTTCCACAGCCAACTGAGCGTCTTGGCCGCCGTCACCCCGATCAGCAACGAGCCCACCAAACCCGGGGCATGTGTCACGGCAATGGCGTCGATGGCATCGCGGCAACAACCTGCCGTGGACATCGCCTCTTCAATCACGCCGTTGAGCACCTCGATGTGTTTCCTCGAGGCGATCTCCGGCACCACGCCGCCGTACTTCGCGTGGAATTCGATCTGCGAAGCCACCACGTTGCTGCGCACGCGATGCCCGTCGTCCACCACTGCGGCGGCGGTTTCGTCGCAAGAGGTCTCGATGCCGAGTACGGTCGTCATGGCGACGATCTCCCTTGTCGCAGCGGGCCCGTGGCGGGCACACCTCCGAAGCGGCGGTAGTTGGCCATCGCACCTGTGATCCGAGCCCCAAGCGCAAGCGAGGGGTAAAGTGCTGCACCCGTCGCTCGCGCTCTGGGCTCTGAAAGGCGCGCCCAAGGCGCGAAACGCCTGCCGTCGGGAACAACCCGTCTCACGACTACGCTGGATTATACCAGCGAATCCGTCGGTGTTCACCGTACCGCTTGTCGGGCATTCGGGCTGGAGATACGCTACCGCCATGACAGCAATCACGCATGTCCGAAACGCACGCTTGCGAGGAGAGGACTCCCTTTTCGACCTGCACATCGGCGAGAGTGGGATTATCCTCAAAGTCGAACCCGCCGCCGGAACAACCGGCGCCCCGGGCGAGATTGACGCCGCCGGCGGGCTCGTGATCCCCTCGCTGATCGATGCTCACCTGCACCTCGACCTGGCCCATTCGCTGGACATCGTGCCCAGGAACGAGAGCGGCACGTTGACTGAGGCGATCCGACTCTGGTCGGCAGCCAAGGCGACCATGACGCCGGAAAGCGTCAAGCGACGCGCCCTGCGAGCGATTCGCGAAGAGGTCTCCTATGGCGTCGGACACATCCGCACGCACGTAGACGTGGGCACCGCCGCGGGGATGCGGTTGTGCGAGGGCGTGCTGGCCGCCCGCGAGGAGACCAAGGACCTGGTCGACATTCAGGTGGTCGTGTTCCCCCAGGACGGCCTCATCCAGGACGCCGGCGCCTACGAGCAGATGCGCGCCGGGCTCGAGATGGGCTGCGATCTGGTCGGTGGAATCGCTCACAACGAACGCACCGAGGCCGACAGCAAACGCCACATCGACATGCTGTTCGATCTGGCCGAGGAGTTCGACCGGGACATCGACTGTCACATCGACGAAACCGATGATCCTGAGTCAAAATGCGTCGAGGTATTGGCGGCCGGGACGATCGACCACGGGCGGCAGGGACGCGTGACCGGCTCCCACGTGTGCGCTCTGGCGAGCTATGACGACGTGCATGCCGCCAAGGTGATCGCTCTGCTGGCCGAGGCTCGTGTGAACGTCGTCACCAATCCCGGGGTCAACCTGCACCTGCAGGGCCGCGGTGATCGCTATCCCAAGCGCCGCGGTCTCACCCGGGTTTCCGAACTGCTCGCGGCGGGTGTGAATGTCTCCGCGGGACAGGACTGCATCAAGGACCCCTTCTATCCCTTGGGCACGGGCAACCTGCTCGAGGTCGGGCACTTGCTGATCCACGCCGACCACCTGGCCGGACCCGAGCAGATCGAGCAAGTTGCCGACATGCTCACCGTCAACCCGGCCGGGGCCTTGCATCTGGAGAAGTACGGCACCGATAAGGGCTGCCGTGCCGACCTGGTGGTGCTGCCGGTGGAGTCGATGCACGAGGCCTTCCGTCTGCGGGTCACGCCCTCGGTGGTAATCAAGCGCGGGAAGCTGGCGTACTCGAGGGGGCGCGAAGACGGCACGGCCTAGCAGTCTGTCGGACTTGAGATCCGCTTCTCCGACGTGCCGATCCGTCTCCGCATGCACGGAACCGTCGAAATGATGAGCGCAGAAACTATGAAAGCCGGGTCCCCCTTGACACAAGTTCGGGCTTGGTGGCCCATGTGTCGACGGGCTGATCGCGTGGATCGCCCAAGTTCTTATCAGAAAACTTCTTATCAGGAGACCCGGCGATGA
>Ga0190284_1000382_pt1 | contig 26955 bp, 30 predicted proteins | sample 48691812_MG_FD_161668 | JGI IMG/M metagenome (GOLD analysis project Ga0190284, IMG submission 161668) | Hydrothermal vent microbial mat bacterial communities from Southern Trench, Guaymas Basin, Mexico - 4869-18-1-2_MG | ecosystem: Environmental > Aquatic > Marine > Hydrothermal vents >...
TGCGATGGACATCGGTGGCTACTACCGCCCCGACGAAGAGCTCGCCTTCAAGGCCATGCGCCCGAGCGAAACCTTCAATGCCGCACTGGCTACTCTGTAAAACCACCTCAAAATGAACTCGTTTTACATCCCAGGTCGTTACGACTTCTCGATTCCTGAGACCCAACGGCTTTCCGATTTAAATGGCATCGACTCCGACTTGGAAGCAGTAATCCGGATATGCACCCGCTGTGAAAAACTGATGACTGGACTGCCTAAACCTACAGAGGCTGACGGTCTGGTTTGGTGGGAAGAAGTTCAATCGTTTGGTGACCTCATGTTTGCTGCGGTTGTTCGCTATGGACGCACACTTACGAGCGGCGCGCGACAAGGTATTCCAACTGAATGGATATCCTTGCTCTTGGAGGATCTGCAAGAAAGTCACGCTTACTTCAAGGCCCTTCGTGACAAGTACATCGCCCACTCTGTGAGCCAGCTCGAAGACACCCAAGTATTTATCATGCTCACTCCGCAATTCTCAGAGCATCAAAAGCCCGCGCAGATCACCGTCGATCGAGGGCATCTGATAACATTAGGTGGTCGAGAACTTAACCGTCTCACTGACCTTGTCGAGGCCTTGCGAAAACGCGTTGCCGAAGAGATCAAAGTAGAAACTTCTAAACTACTAGAAATTGCCCGCTCAATGCCAATCGAGGAGATAAAAACTCGAAGTACTGAGTCGATGCCGATCCCAGGAAAGTCAGAAACCTTCAAAGTCCGCAAGAAGTTTTAGCCGTGTTGTAGGGCTTAGGCCTTCTGTGCTTCGAGAAGCTCAAAAATCCCCTTCTCGGCAAGATCCATCATCTGGTTCATCTGCTCTTTGGTGAAGGGTTCGTCTTCGGCGGTGCCCTGCACTTCGACGATGCGGCCCGAAGAGGTCATAACAACGTTCATGTCGACTTCGGCATCGGAGTCTTCGAAATAATTGAGGTCGAGCACGGGGGTGCCTTTATAGACACCCACGCTGATCGCGGCGATGGCTTCTTTGATTGGGTCTTCTTTGAGCAGGCCGGATTCCATCAGACGGTCAACGGCTAAGCGAAGCGCGACATAGGCTCCAGTGATCGATGCGGTGCGGGTTCCGCCGTCGGCCTGAATGACATCGCAGTCGATGGTGAGCTGGCGTTTGCCGAGTTTCTGGAGATCCACCACCGCGCGGAGCGCGCGGCCAATCAGCCGCTGAATTTCCATCGTACGTCCGCCGACCCGACCGGTTTCGCGGCGCACGCGGTCAGAGGTCGCGCTTGGGAGCATGGCGTACTCACAGGTGAGCCAACCGCCCGGAACCTTGTCGCGACGCATCCATGGGGGAACGCTCTCATCCACGCTCACCGCGCAGATCACTTTGGTGTTACCCATCTCCACCAGCACAGAGGCCTTTGCGTTGATGGTGAAGTCGCGGGTAAATTTTACCGGCCGCAGTTCATCCGGAGTCCGTCCGTCGTATCGTTTTTCGCTCACGTTCACATGCTCCTCAAGATTGATGCCTGTATCGATTTTGTTGAAAGGTTTTTTGCCCATAAGGATGGTGATTATCCCCATGCGCACCCCGATTGCAACGGGGAAAAGAAACGGAATTCACCACCATTAATTTACAAGGCCTCGAAGAATGAAATGATCAGGGTGTGCGACGGTTCTGAGACCGACGACTCGGCCCATACGATCCGCCTCTAAACGAACCGCTTCCGCCTTTATGCGATGCGCGGGGCGAACGACCCGGCCCGCCCCCTTGCCCCGGCCTTCCGCCGGAACGACGTCGACCGCCGCCGCGCTGTGATTTCGGCTCGGGCCGTGCAGCGGAGCCGGTGGCCATGCGCGCCTCTTCGGAATGATATTTGTGCGTCCGGTCTACGGGAATGGTTTTGCGGATCAGTTTTTCAATCGCTCGCAACCAGTCGCGCTCTCGGGCGGCGCAAAACGAAACGGCATCGCCGTCCGTCCCGGCCCGCGCGGTGCGTCCGATGCGGTGAACGTAGGTTTCCGGTTCTTCAGGCAGATCATAATTCACGACGTGCGTGATGCCGTCCACATCAATACCGCGCGCGGCAATATCAGTGGCCACCAACGCACGCACCGCGCCGGCTTTAAACCCGGCCAGCGCTTTCGTGCGGGCCGTCTGCGACTTGTTGCCATGAATGGCGGAGGTGGTAACGCCCGCCGCCATCAGTTTTTTGACCACTTTGTCCGCACCGTGCTTGGTGCGGGTGAAAATAAGCACCTTGTCCATATCGTGTTCTTCAATCAGCGCAATCAGCAGCGCATCCTTGTGCCCTTTATCGACAAACATCATCTTTTGCACAATGCGCTCCACCGTCGGCTGAGCGGGATCAATGCTGATCTGTGCCGGATTATGCAACAGGTCTTTCGCCAGCTTCTCTACCACCGGCGGCATGGTCGCCGAGAAAAAGAGTGAGTGGCGTTTTTGCGGCAGTTTGGCGATCACCTTTCGGACATCGGGGATAAAGCCCATGTCGAGCATGCGATCGGCTTCGTCCAGAATGAACAGTTCAATCCGGTCAAGTTTGATATGCCCCTGCTGCATCAGGTCGATTAATCGACCCGGTGTGGCGACGACGACATCGACGCCACGGTTGAGTGCCTGCACCTGCGGGTTCTGGCCAACACCGCCGAAAATCACCGTATGCGAAACTCTCACATGGCGTCCGTACGTTTTAATGCTGTCACCGATCTGCGCGGCCAGCTCGCGCGTCGGAGTGAGAATCAGCGCGCGCGGCCTTCCGCCTGACGCGGCTTTTTTATTCTGAGTCATCTCCTGCAGGAGCGGCAGCGTAAACGCGGCGGTCTTGCCGGTTCCGGTCTGCGCGCAACCGAGCAGATCGCGGCCTTCCAGCAGATGCGGAATCGCCTGCTCCTGAATCGGTGTGGGAGTTGTGTAGCCCTCTTCGGCCACAGCGCGTTGCAGCGGCTCAATTAGAGCCGCGAATACATTATTTGATTTCATGAACCTTCTTTTCCGTCCGGTATTTTCTAAAAAATCTCTGCCTGCCGGACGTGTAGGGAAAGAAGATGCTGCGTGACCGCAGCGAATGGCCCGTTTCTACGAACCGAAGCGAGTGGAGGTTCTAGGCCTTTGCCACCCCATTGTCAATAAAGAGTTTCACCACAGAGTTCACAGAGGCACAGAGGAAGAGGGTTGGCAAAATCATGAACAGCAAAATCATTTTAGAGGTTTTCCGGTGGAACGTGATCTCCGAGCACGTTCAAAGCGCGCCCGGAGGTCGCGCTCCACCTTATGCGTATGCAACCTGTCCGTCTCTCAAAATGATTTTGTCACCTGTCCCGCCACAGCCTTCGGCGACGGCGGATTAATCGTTTTGTCAAAAAAAAACCTGCCGGGCTTTAAAGATTTACACCCCGCCCGCCCGTCATTGCTTTTAAATGCATCCCCCTTCCCAATTTTAGAAACCTCTCTGTGCCTCTGTGGTTAAACATTCTAAAACGCTTCCTTTCCGGGGCGGGCTTCTGTAAAAAGTCCCAACGGAGAAAAACTATGAGTACAAAAGTTGTTATTCAGGGCGCGGCGGGTCGCATGGGCAAAACGCTGATTCGCTGCATTCAGGAAGAAAAAGTCGCGGGCCTTGAGCTCGTTGGCGCCATTGATTTGTGGGACGTTCCAGACATTGGAAACGATGCCGGCATTGCCGCAGGCACAAAAGAGGCGGGCGTGAACCTCACTACCGACCTCGCCGCCGTTGCACCGAACGCAGACGTCATTATTGATTTTACCTCCCACTTCGGTACGGCGGGCAACGCCGAGCGTGTCGCCGAATGGAAAACTGCCTGGGTGATCGGCACAACCGGCCTCTCCGACGAGGAACTGGCCGAAGTGCAAAAAGCCGCCAAAAAAGCTCCAGTGGTAATGGCGGGCAATATGAGCCTCGGCATCAATCTGCTCTGTAACCTCGTGAAGGAGGCCGCGCAGGCTCTCCACGCCAGAGGCTATGACATTGAAGTGATCGAGCGCCACCACAATCAGAAAGCAGACGCCCCGAGCGGCACCGCGCTGATGCTGGGTCAAGCCGCTGCCGACGGCGCAGGCCTCGACCTGAAAAAGTCGCAGCTCGATGGCCGCACCGGACACCCCGGCGCACGTACGAAAGAAGAAATCGGTTTTCACGCGGTGCGCGGCGGCGATATCGTCGGCGACCACACCGTCCTGATGGCGGGCACCGGCGAAATGATTGAACTCTCGCACCGTGCGACGAGCCGCGAAACGTTTGCGGTCGGCGCTCTCAACGCATCGGCGTGGGTGGTTCAGCAAAAGCCCGGCCTCTACAGTATGAAGGATGTTTTGGGCCTCTAACCTCGCAAAGGTGGAACGTGACCTCCGGGCGCGTTCAATGCCGCTCGGAGATCGGCATCCACCCAATTAGGAGGGAATGATTATGAGTTTCTCCACTCTCATTAACTGCATGGACGGCCGCGTGCAGCGGTCATGTAATGACTGGATGCGCAAGCGCTTTGGCGCGGAGCACGTAGATACCATTACCGCCCCCGGCCCCGTAAAACGGCTGGCGGCGGGCGATGCCGCTGAGTTGCTGAAATGCGTCCGTATTTCAGTCGAAAAGCACGGCTCGCGTGCCGTCGCGATTGCCGCGCATCCCGAGTGCGCGGGTAATCCGGTTGAAAAAGAAGTGCAGATCGAAGAGCTTCAAAAAGCCGAGGCCTTTCTGAAAACAGAATTTCCCGAAACAGAGGTCGTCGCCCTCTGGGTTGAGCTCGACGGCACCGTCGAGGAAATTGATTGAGCCTCTCCAAGGTAGGGCGCGTTCGCCGAACGCGCCGCGGACGGCTCGGCGAGCCGTCCCTACCAGAATATCCGCCGGGTGAGGTCACCCGGCCTACAAAAAAATGTAGGCCCAGTCCCCGGCCGGGCGTTTTTATGAACGATACGCTTCAATGAAGCGGCGTAACAATTCCCGCATGCGCGGCATCGCTTCTTTTGCTGTTTGCAGGACATCGTCCGCTGTCAGCTTTTCGTCGCCGAGGCCCGCCGCCCAGTTGCAGACGCAGGTAAGCCCGGCCACCTTCATTCCAAGCGCATTGGCGAGAATTGCCTCGGGCACGGTGGACATACCGACCGCGTCGGCGCCGAGCGCGCGGAACGCGCGAATCTCAGCGGGCGTCTCAAACGTCGGGCCGTGTACGGCCAGATAGATGCCGGAGGCATCTGCGCCCACGTCAATCAGCGCCTGGCGCAGATCATGATCATAGATGGCCGTCTGATCCGGAAAGCGCTCGCCGAAAGCCGGATGGTGCGGCCCGGCCAGCGGGTTGCCGCCGAGCAGGTTGATATGGTCTTCAATCGCCATCAGCGTTCCGGGCCGGAGGTCCTCGCGAATGCCGCCGGAAGCGTTGGTGAGCAGCACTGTTTTCGCGCCGAATTGTTTTAAAAGCCAGATCGGCAGCACCACCGGCGTCCAGCCCTCCCCTTCATAGACATGACGGCGTCCCTGAAAAACAAAGAGCTCCACACCGCGGTATTCCACATGGAGAAGCTGCCCTGCATGACCGGGTGAGTAGGTTTTTGCCACTCCCTCCGGTCGTTGCCCCGCATTCGCGGAGCCTCTCTCGCTACGCTCGAGTCCAAGGCCGGGAATTTGTTCATAGGGTAGCTCCGCTTTCACGGTAAAGTCCGCCACCGCGTCGCCCCACCCCGAACCGAGGATGATACCGAGGGCAGGTTTCGCATCCGGCCATTCTTTTTTGAGTGCGGCGGCCGCCTGATCGAGAAGTACGGGATCAATCGCTTTCATGGGCTTGATAGTAAAAGGTGTGCGGCGCGGCATCAAGCCCATGGACAAGACATTCTGCTTTCACTATGCTGACGCGCAAATTTAACCGGAGTGAAATAAATGTCGGCAAAGTGTTATCTGGCGGTTGACCTCGGCGCGTCGAGCGGGCGCGTACTCGCCGGTCTGTTTGAAAACGGAAAGCTGGAGCTGGAGGAACTGCACCGCTTCTGGAACGGCCCGGTTGAGCAGGATGACGGACTGCACTGGGGCGTTGATCAGCTTTTTACGGAAATCAAAACCGGCCTCAAAAAAGGATTCGAAACTTATGGTGACGCCGTGCAGGCCATTGGCGTAGATACCTGGGGCGTGGATTACGGCCTGCTCGACGCAGACGGTAAACTGCTTAACGATCCGTTCCATTACCGCGACGCCCGTAACGACACGATGATGCCACGCGTTTTCAAAATCATCCCGCAGGATGAAATCTACCGCCGCACGGGCCTGCAGTTCATGCAACTCAACACCATCTACCAGCTCTTTGCCGAAGTGCGCGGCGACCGGCCCGAACTCAAAGAAGCCGAACGGTTTCTGATGATACCCGACCTGTTCAATTATTTCCTGACCGGCCGCACCATTAACGAATACACCGATGCCACCACCACCCAGCTCCTCGATGCCAAAGCGCGCACATGGGATCTTGAGCTGATTCGCAAGCTGGGCATTCCGGGAAAAATATTCGGCGAAATCGTCGAGCCTGGCACCGTTGTTGGAACACTGACCCCAGAAATGCAGGAAGAGCTCGGCGGCAACGCCGAGGTCGTGGCCGTCGGCAGCCACGATACCGCCTCTGCAGTCGCCGCCGCGCCGCTAAGCTCAAAGCACTGCGCCTACCTCAGCTCCGGCACGTGGTCGCTGATGGGCCTCGAAGAGCCGAAGCCGATTATCACCGCTGAAAGCGCAAAGTACGACATCACCAACGAAGGCGGTGTCTGCAATACGATCCGTTTCCTGAAAAATATCGGCGGGCTCTGGCTTATTCAGGAATGCCGCCGTAACTGGGTCGAACAGGGCGAAGAGCTTGGATATGACCAGATTGCCGATCTGGCCATGGCCGCCGATCCGTTTATCGCTTTCGTTGACCCCGATTCACAGGAGTTCGCACAGCCCTGCGATATGCCGACCCGCGTGCAAATCGCCTGCGAACGAACCGGACAGCGCGTCCCCGAAACCAAGGGCGAAATTGCCCGCGTTGTTTATGAAAGCCTCGCCATGCGTTACCGCGCCGTTTTCCAGACGCTGGAAAAACTGCACGGAAAGCGCCTCGAAGCACTTCACATCGTCGGCGGCGGATGTCTGAACAACGTGCTCAACCAGTTTACGGCCGATGCGCTCAATCGCCCGCTCATAACCGGCCCGGTTGAAGCCACCGCCATCGGCAATATGCTGATGCAGATGATTGCGAAAGACGATATCAGTGGACTCGTAGAAGGCCGTACGATGATTGCGGACTCATTCGGCACACAGACCCTTAAACCGGAAAGCACCGACGCGTGGGACAAAGCGTTTGAACGTTTCCTCGCGGTCTGCTGATACTCGCTTTAATTAAAGGAATGATCATTAAGCAATGGGCACCCTGCTTCCAAGTCACATTAAAGAAGTCACTTTGAACGGTGAGACTGGGAGCCGCAAAATTGCCGCCGGTTTTATACACGCCCTGAATGATAAAGACATCCTTACAGAAAAAGCGGGATTTCTCTTTAAGACAACAGTCTGCAACAACCGGCTGATGCTTGGTGTAACCCCCTATTTCCTCAACGGTGAACGCACGTATCACTACGACGTTTCGCTACCTGTGGAAAATGAGTTTACCCTGATAGGCGACATCAATGCCGAAGGGGTGTTTACGATTCTCTTCCGGCCGGAAAGCTGCGATATCCCCGCTGAAAAAAAAGAAATTTATTCCGACAGCTATGTACTATTCGCCCGCTTTCTGTTGGAAAACGGATATGCCGGAAAAGGGCTGCTCGACGAAGTCACTACAAATGCCCTCGAAGAAACCGGCCTTTTCGAATCCGTCCCGGAAACGCTCATCGAGCTTTCGGATCAGCCGTGCTCTGCAGATGACTAGAGGGAGCTCTCAGAAGCAGTACAAAGCGATCTGCTTTTGAGAGCCGTGTGTTCCGCCCCTTCCGGCCGCAGTGTGCTCTGCATCAGTTCAGTCGAAGCAACCTGAAACGGCTGCGGCTTCAGTTGAGCTTTTTCCAGTGCCGCGTAAAGAGCCCTGCTATCATGACAGAATTTGACGCGTCCCAGCGTAAAATGCGGATGAAATTTTTGTCCGGTTATCTCAAACCCCAGTAAACTCATCGCTGTGGAAACAGCGCCCTGCAGCTCTTCAAAGGCGTTTTTGTTTTCGACACCTGCCCAGACCACGTGCGGAGAGCGCGGCGAACCGAAAAACCCCGGCATAGCCAGCGCACTTTCGAACGCCGGAATGCGGCACACCGCCCCTTCCAGCTCTCTGGAAATTTCTTCAACGCGCACCGCGGGAACATTTCCAAGAAAAGCGAGCGTGAGATGCATGGCGTCGGGCGCAACCCATTTTATTTTCAGGTTCGCGCCGCAGAGCGCTCGTTCAAGTTTCTGCTGAACCCGGGTCAGCTCGTTGCACACCGCCTCGCCGGGATTAACAGCAATGAACAGGCGTATTGTTTTTTCAGGCGAGGTGATCATGGAGAATATCCCGCAAGGTGCCTTCGGCGGCGTCCAGTGCCCAGAGATGCTCCTTCGACGCGCTCAGGCGGATTTCGACTTTTCCAAAGCCCGGATAAAATCCAACGGAAATTTCCGAGGTCTGGAAACCGGCCTCCTCAAGCCGGGTAACGATGTCCGACTCGCCAATGCCTTCAGTGAGAATGAGACGTTCTTCGAGCGGCACGGCATCGCGAAACTGCTCACGCAGCCACGGAATGATGCGCTCTTCGAGCACAGCGGCAAATTCACCGGGAGGGCCGGGTACAATAAAAAGCGTCCGCCCCCCCGGCAGATCGAGCCGCTCGCCGGGGGCCGCACCGACGGAATTGAGCAGCGTGACCGCGCCGTCGAGAATCAGCGCCTGCCGCTCCGCGGCGGGCGTTAGGTCGCGCCCGCGTTCGGTATAGCGCTTACGGAGTTCGCCGAGCGCTTCGGGAGACATCACAATATCGCGCTTAAAGAGTTTGCCCAGCGCGGCGCGGGTGATGTCATCAGAGGTCGGGCCGAGTCCGCCGCTAACCACCACGATGTCCGTGCGTTCCAGCGCCTCGTGCACGGCGGACCGGATGGTTTCAGATTCGTCGGGAACGGTGGTATCGCGCGACAGGCGCAGGCCAATCTTTACGAGGGCCGAGCCGAGCGTTTGCGCGTGAGTGTTGAGCGTCCGTCCGCTCAGCAGTTCGGAACCGATAGAAATGAGTTCAATGTCAGGATTCATACAACAAATCGTAAATACGACCGCCCCGTATGCCAAGCCATAACCGCCTCCCGTTGCGCCCAACTCTGTCGTCTCACACCGTTTAGCCCATACCTCTAGAGGTATGGGGAAACTCAGCTTACGTGAAGTTGTAATCTATTACCCTAGAATAGCTTAAAGAAAATTCAAACCGCGAAAACAGGTGGTCGTCCTGTATCGAAAAAGCTAGCGCCGGAGAGCTTCAATGGGGCTCAGATTCGCAGCTTTCCACGCGGGATGCGTTCCAAAAACAATTCCGGTCAGGATGGAGACGGTGAGCGCAACAATGACACTACCGGGGGTGACAATCGTGGGCATGCCGGCGGTGTGTTTGATGAGCAAGGCGATCAGAAAGCCGATGACGACCCCAATTACCCCCCCCAGTCCGGTCAGCGTGACCGCTTCAAAAAGGAACTGAATCAGGATGGTTCGGCGCGGCGCTCCGAGCGCGCGCAACGTTCCAATCTCTTTGGTTCGTTCGTAGATGTTCGCCAGCATGATGTTCATGATGCCGATGCCGCCGACGAGCAAAGAGATGGCGGCAATAGAACCCATGACGATCGAAAACACACGTTGAGTGGCCTGTTCGGCCAGCATGAGTTCGTAGGGAACGCTGATGGTGTAGTCGGGCAGTTCGTGGGTTTCGCTCAAGTAGGCGCGAATTCGATCAGCGGTGTTTTTCAGATAGGCTATATCCTCGACCTGAACATACACATAGTCGGCCTCCACCGTCATTGCATCGCGGTTGAAAACCGACAAGAGGGTCTCGTAATCCATGTAGACCATGTTGTTCATATCATATTTTCCCGCCAGCTTGGAGCGAAGCGGGTTTTCGAGCAGGCCCACCACCCGGAAGGTTGCACCGTACACGGAAACACTCTGGGCCAGCGGATCCTCAAGCCCGAAAAGCTGGCGGGCGGCATCCACGCCCACCGAGCAGACCATTTCGGAAAAAAGGCTGTCGGTGTCGGTAAGCCAGCGCCCGCGGGGGTCGGCGTTTCGGGAACGGGATATCCTGAGAAATTCCGGTGTTGTGCCCACCAGGACCACTCCGCCAAGCCCAAGCCCGGAAGAGCTGTTCCAAACGGTTGTTTTTCGCAGTTCTACAACCGGAACAACTGTTTTCACATTTTCTAAAACATCACTGAAATGGCGGATGTCCTCGCGCGAAATTCCGTAAAAATAGATGGTTTCACCGCCGGTCTGGTTGGCCTTGGGTTTTTTTGAATGCAGGATGATATTGTCGACCCCCTGCTGCTGGATGCGCTCAATCGACTCGCGCTTGGCCCCTTCACTGACAGCAAGCATGCCGACCACGGCGGCGACACCCAGCACGACACCGAGCATGGCGAGCAACGAGCGGAACGCATGGTGCCTCAGACTCAACCAGGTGGATTCGAGGTTATAAAACAGGCTCATTGACGCACCACCGTTCCATCGTGCAGCTCGATGACGCGCTGAACCTCTTTTTCATATTCCGCGTTATGCGTAACCATAATAACGGTGCGCCCTTCCGCAACCAGCTCATGAAATATCCCGAGAATTTCATCACCGGTTTTTTCATCCAGATTTCCGGTGGGCTCATCGCCCAGAAGAACTGCGGGGTCATTCGCCAGTGCGCGTGCGATCGCGACCCGCTGGCATTGTCCGCCGGAAAGCTTCGAGGGGCTGTCGGCCAACCGGGAGCCCAGACCGACGCGATCAAGCAGTTGCGCGGCGCGCGCTTTCATCTCATGACGCTCTGCACCGGCAAAGCGCATGGGCATGCAGACATTTTCGAGGATGGAAAAATGAGGAAACAGGTTGAAGGACTGAAAAATGATGCCGACCTTCCGGCAACGAATGTCCGAACGTTCGGCATCCGAAAGCTTAGCCACATTGCGACCTTCGAGCAGATAGTCGCCGGAGGTGGGTTCATCGAGAAGGCCCAGCATGTTCAACAGGGTGGATTTGCCGGAGCCGGATGCGCCATAGATGGCGACGAAGGTTCCCTCTTCGATGCTCAGGCGGGTGGGCCGCAACGCATGCACCGCATTCTCACCGCTGCCGTAAACCCGGCTGATCCCCTGCAACTGGATTAAACTCAATTACAGCTCCTCTCTCCCGAGGAGTATACGATCGCCTTCATCAAGCCCCTCGAGAATTTCCACGAAACTGCTGGAACTGCGCCCGATGGTTACGTTGCGCTCCTTCGGTCCTGCTATTTTTTTTACACGACAGACCACCTGCCCCTCTTTGACGAACAGGGCTTCCACTGGCGCATAAATAACGTTGCGGATCACATCTGAAATCAGCTCCACCTCCACGGTCATTCCCGGGCGAAGCGGAGCATCCGTTGAATCCAGGTGTATGACGGTCGGATAGATTTTCGGACTGGTTCGATCCCAGAAAATCAGATGGGACGGCAAGTCGGAGATGCTGCGAAGTTCTCCTGACAAGCGAACATTCGGAAGGGCTTTAATCCGTATTTCAGCCCGCATACCCACCTCGACTTTCGACCGGGCGGATTCCGGGATATCCACCTTAACGACGAGCTGGCTTAAATCCGGAATGGTTCCGATCAATTCAGAAGGTCTCATCGAAGCCCCGACGGTGATGTCCTTCTGCTGCTGATGCCGGCGACGCGGATCGGGGTTGCCGAAGGAGACGACCCCATCCACCGGTGCGACCACCCGGAGCATGTCGATATTTTCGTGGAGATCTCCCATCTCCCGGACGAAGCTTTGTAACAATCGTTTCTGTGTCTTTATTTTCCGCTCCAGCTGCACCCGCTGCGCGGTGGAGTTCACCAGCTGCCTCTGAAGCCCCATCTCCGTTTTGACCAGATCGCGCTCCAGCTTACGGGTGCGCTGAGGAAAGGTGTACTGTTTAAAAATCCGCAGGTTGTAGGCTGCCTTTTCTTCATCGCTCTCCAGATTCTCAATACGAAGCTCGGAGCTCTCAACCTGCTCTTCGAGCTTCTGCCGGGCGGCCTCGTCGCCCATGGCGGCGGCCAGCAGTTTCGTTTTAAGTGATGCGAGATTAAGCTCCTCCGCACTCACATCCTGCCGGGCGGCATCCAGATTCTGCTGGAATGTCTTTTTCTCCAGCGGAGCGTCCTCGTTGATATATTTCTCAAGAACTTCTTCGCTGACCCGATGGTTATCCGTCGCCGTTTTGATTGAGCTGACAATGTCGGCGATTTTCATCTGATAATCCTGTTCCAGAATCATGAGATTTTTTTCGGCCTCTTCGATTTTAATTTCCTGCGCCTCAACCATGTCGAGATAGTTTTCGTCAGAAAAAGAAACGATCAGATCCCCCTTTTCAACCTGAGTCTGATCCTCAACCACCTCGATAATATCCAACCCCTGCTTCGAAACGGCCGGAGCCTTTACTTCATAGCGTTTCACGGCATCCAATGTGCCGTTTACGGAAATCAGCACATTAAAGTCGCCTCGACTCACGGTGTAAACCTGATCCGGCTGATCCTCGCTATCGCTGTTCTTCCCGCATCCTGCAAAAAGAAGAAGCATCGCCCCGGCAGAGGCGAGCAGCAGATTGGAATTTTTCGACAGCCGTTTCATAATCTTTCTCGGCCCTATTTAAAGAGCCGTTTCAGGCCGCCCCAAATGGACGTCTTTTCCTCGGGCAACGCCTCGCGGGAAAGTTGCACCTGAGCCTTCAACTCTTCCGGAATTCCATTCGCCTCAATGGTGTCGATGGCCAGATCGGCCGGATCCAGAATTTTCACGGTCAGGAAAATAACCAGCTGCGAACGGATCGACTCGCTGCTCGTCGCACGAAACAGGGCTCCCAGAATCGGGATACTTCCAAGAATTGGAACCTGACGTTTGGTTTCAATATTCTCCTCCCGAAGAAGTCCGCCGATCGAAACCATGTAGCCGTCGTTCATCTCCAACATCGTGCTCGCGTTGCGAATAGCGATCACTGGGTTGCGCCCGGCGGCCGACTCTTCGTAGCGAATGATGTTCGAGACCTCCGGGCTGACTTCGAGCACGACACGATCTTCAAAGATGGATTCCGGCGTGACCCGCAGCTTAATCCCGACCGACTTATATTCTACAGAAAAGCTGGTGCCGCCCGATCCGACATTCGATTCGGTAATCGGAATATCTTCGCCGGACAGAATGCTTCCGGTGTGTCCGCGCCGCATAATCAGCGAGGGCGACGAAAGAATCTGAGCCGTTCCATTGCGCTCCAAAAATGTAAGGAATGCGGAGAAAAGAGTCTGCTCGTCGGGATCGTAATACATATACGAAGAGGAGCCGCTCAAGCTGGCCGGATTCCCGCCGGAGGGAACGATGGCATCCATCATGCGCGTGACAAACGCCGAGGTGATATCTGCATCGATAACTCCCGGTGCATCCACAGAACCGACCATATTCGCGAATTGGTTATATTGCAGGCTGATGTCTTTTTCGAAGCCGTCGGTAATCTGAAATTCCACCACGCTGGCGCTGACCAACACCTGCCGCACGGGGCGGTCGATAGAGACCGCAATTTTTTTGAGTTTTTCCAGATTCACACGGTCATCGGAAATAATCACCAAATCCGAGTCCTCGCAGTCGGCGAGTTCGCCGTGTACGGAAAGGAACGGCTCCAAAGCCCGGCGGAATGCCTTGCCGCCGATATGCTGGCACTCATAGACAAACAGATCCAGATCGCTGGAATCCTGCTCCGAAAACTTCATGGCCAGATCGGAGAAACTCCCCATAATTTCGTCAAAGTTTTCCCGGTTCCCGTTTGTGACCGCCGAAGCGCTCTCTGACGAAACCCTTTCTTTCCGGAGGGGCGGCTCTTTTTTCTGTGGCGGCTGTTGAGCCAAAGCTGCCAAAGAGACTGAACACAAAACAAACAACAAGAGTTTTTTCATAAAGTACCGCCTAATCCTCGTAACCGTTCGGGTGAGCTTGATGCCAGCTCCATGCGCTTTCGACAATGGAGTGCAGGTCGGCATATTCCGGTTTCCAGCCTAGAACGTCTTTCGCTTTGGCGGAGTCGGAAACCAGACGGGCGCAGTCGCCGGCGCGACGCGGCTCCAACATGGCCGGGATGGGGTGCCCCGTTACTTCGCGAGCCACCTCAACCACTTCTTTGACCGAGTAGCCATCGCCATTCCCCAGATTAAACGCCCCTTCGATCTCAGGCTCAAGTGCAAGGATGTGCGCCTGTGCGAGATCGCGGATGTGAATGTAATCCCGAATACAGGTTCCATCAGGCGTGTCGTAGTCGTCGCCGAAGATAAAGATTTTTTCGCGCTGGCCCATCGGCACCTGAAGAATCAGCGGAATGAGGTGCGTCTCGGGTTTGTGGGCCTCGCCATATTTTTCAGTCGCGCCAGCCGCGTTGAAGTAGCGCAAGAAGACTGGATTGAGGCCATGAATCTTCTTCGCCCATTTGAAGAGATTTTCACACATCAACTTGGATTCTCCATAAACGCTTTCCGGGTGCTGCGAGAGCGTTTCGTCCATCGGAATTCTTTCCGGCGTGCCGTAGGTGGCGCAGGTGGAGGAAAAGATCAGTTTTTTCACATCGTTGGCCACCATGGCTTCGAGAAGGTGAAGCGCGCCGCTGACATTATTTTCAAAAAACGGAATTGGAATATTCATCGATTCGCCCACTTCAATATAGGCGGCGAAGTGAATGACCGCATCCGGCTTGACGTCAGCCATGGCCGTTAAAATATCGGTATTGATCCGCAAGTCGCCCTGGATAAATTTTGCCCGGGAATCGATTGCCGCACGGTACCCGCGCTCGAGATTGTCAAATACCGTTACCTCATGTCCTGCATCGCAGAGCATTTCGGTGGTCACACTTCCAATATATCCGGCTCCGCCAGTGACTAAAACTTTCATTCCTCTTCCTCTCTCAATGGACGTTCGAAATAAATTATTCCCTCCCTCGGGCAAACAGTCAGTTTATAATCCTGCAGCAGGCGGGCACCGATGCGCACGCCGCCGGGCGATTCGGACACGGCGACACCGGCAATCGCCAGCTGTTCACCCAGCCCGATGGTGGAAACCGGCGTCGCACCGTCTGTTGCGACCTCAAAGTCACCCGCCGGGTCGATCAGGATCAGCGTCTCTTTGCCATCAATGCTGCCGCGCACAGCACAAGCCCCGGCGTGTTTAACAAGCGGAACTGCAGTGATGAGCTGCCCGGGATTCGGGGTGTAGGCCGCATCAGTGGCAAGCAGAACCTTCGCGCCGGAATAATCGAACTGGATCTGTTCAAATTTTTTGAGCAGATCCCAGCCGACAACCCCCTTGGGTCCCGGCTTTTCGATACCACGAGCAAGCGTTCCGAGCTGGCCGTCGGCCAGCCGCACATAAATGAGCGGGCTGGAAATATGGAGCTGGCCAAGGCGCAACGAGGGAATGATGGAAAGGCATCCGGCAATTTCTTCGCCGGGCAGTCGCGCCATCTTCGCTTTGCGCTCGCCAACCGGCTTCGCGCCCAGTTTTTGAGCGGTGCTGAATTCGAACCAGCTTTTCGAGGCGGTGAAATCGAGCAGAACCGGCCATTCAATTCCAAAGTTTCCGGTCAGCATGACGACCGGACGCAGCGGCTCTTTGATACCCATTGGCCGCGCTTCGACCTGATTGGGATGCAATCGTCCTCCGCCGCGATATTCAATCCCGCCAGGCGTCTGATAGATGCTGAGTCCATAAATGCGCGGATCGCGCACTTTGGCGAGATAAGCCGACTGCCGCTGCCAGGAAACGGGCCTGATTTCCATTTCAGTGGTCTTACAGGCCGCCGAAAGGAGCAGTGCCGCAACCGGAAGGAGAGCTGCTTTCAGAGTCTCTTGCAAAAATGCCGCTTTCCTTCGGGTAAGCGGCACTACATTCAATGTAGCAACATTTACCCGAAGGGAAACGTTCTCTTTGTTGAGGTTTTGCAAGAGGCTCTTCAATGTATTTTCTCTCTTCATCCAATTATCCAACCTTCCAATATTCCATCAATCCACCCTTTCGCCCTTCCGCCCGGCCAGCGATGGACGGCGTCCGTCGAGTGTATCGAGCAGGTAATAGATATCATGGCTGTCATCGGAAATCGAACAGATGAACAGGCCTTCGGAGAGCGTAAAACGCACCCGCATCCACGCGGGGAACGCGGAATGTTCAATCTGCCAGACGGGCCATGCAGAATAGCTCCGGACGGGCTGGACGCCTTCGGGCGGAAAAAGCTCCATCTGCCAGCGCAGGGCAACGGTGCGCGGCCCGGCCGCGCTGACCAGAATGAAGGTGTCGCGCCGGTCGCGACCGCCGAGCGGCACGGCGGCCAGCGCCGTCGGCCCGCTGAAAAATTCCTGCAGTATCGCCGGCAATTCCGGCTCCTGTCCCAGATGCTGGAAAATCTCCCGCGTGGCGGGCAATGCTTCGAGCAGCGCCCAGTTGATAGAGCGTCCGGTATAAACAAACGAGGCGTGCTCGGGCACCGGAGCGAGCCGGTTGAGCGCGGCGGGCGGAACATAGTGAATCCATCCGATGACCGTGGCGGTCAGCAGCAGCGTCAGACTGCTGAGAATAATAAGACGTTTCATATTCTAACGGCCCCGGTCAGATCGTCGACCGCCGCAACACCTTTGGCCGCCAGCCGGCTTTCGATCCCTTCGAGAATGCGCACCGCCGTGGATGGATCGGTGAAGTTGGCCGTGCCGACCGCCACGGCCGAGGCGCCGGCAATGATAAATTCGAGGGCATCTTCCGTACTGTAAATGCCGCCCATCCCAATGATGGGAATATTAACCGCCTGCGCGGCCTCCCAGACCAGCTTGACGGCGATGGGCTTTATGGCCGGGCCGGAAAGCCCGCCCGTCCGGTTGGCGAGCTGCGGCTTGCGCGTTTCGATATCAATGGCCATCGCGGGATAGGAATTCATGATGGAAAGGCCGTCGGCGCCGCACTCTTCGGCGGCAAGGGCAAAAAGTTTGATGTCGGCCACATTGGGCGCGAGTTTAACGATGATAGGTTTGCTGGTTTTTTCGCGAACTTCCTCAACGACCGTCTGGAAGAGATCGAGATCGGTTCCGTAGAGTGCCCCGCCCTCTTTGACATTGGGACAGGAGACGTTGACTTCGAGGGCATCAATACGGGCCGGGGCGTCCAGAATGTCCGTGACGCGGCCGTATTCCTCGACAGTTTTTCCCCAGATGTTAACGATAAGCGGAACGCGGTAGTCTTCGAAGAAAGGCAGGTATTTTTCGATAAAGCCCTCCGCGCCGGGGCCGGGCAGCCCGATGGCGTTGAGCATGCCGGAGGCAGTCTCAAATGTGCGCGGGGTCTCATTGCCCGTATGCGGCTCGGCGGAAATGCCCTTAACGGTGACCGCGCCAAGGCGGTCGAGGTCAACCAGGTCGGCATATTCGGGGCCGTAGCCGAAAGTGCCGGAGGCAACCGTCACCGGATTCTTCATTTCCAGCGAACCGATCTTTACGCTCATATCAGGCTTTTTCATTTTTTTATCAACCACGAACTACACGAAAGGGAAGCCCTCTCTATTTCGTATTACTATCCGTCATTTCCTTGTTTTTTGTGCACGTTTTATCTGGCAACCCATTTCTAAACAACAACTTAACAGGGGCAGTTATTCGCAGAATAATGGACGGCAGAATAATCATTTCAAACGCTTTAGTTTGGTTGCTCCGCACCGATCATTCTGCCGTACATCATTCTGCTATCCGGCTGTTGGAAATACTTTTGTTGTCCATCATTTTGTAAACCTCTTTGGTTGCGGCTTTGCCGCGCTACGTTTTCAGTGTATTCCGTGGCGATCTTTCTCCTCTTCTTAATCCTCCCAGAGAATTTCTTCGGCATTGAAGACGGGGCCGTCTTTGCAGCAGCGCGCCCACTCCCAGCCGGTTTCGGTTTTGCGTTTGATGACACAGGTAAGGCAGGCGCCGACGCCGCAGGCCATGTTGCGATCCATTGAGAGCCAGGCGGTGAAGCCTTTTTCGAGTGCGCGGTCGCCGACCGCTTTGAGCATCCCATTGGGGCCGCAGGCAAAAAGTTCTGCTCCCTGCCCCCTGCCTCCTAACCCCTGCTCTTCAAGCCACGGGTCGAGCGCGGCGGTGACGAGACCTTTTGTTCCGAGCGAGCCGTCTTCGGTCGTCACGCGCACCTCCCAGCCGAGCGCCTCAAATTCCTCGACACAAAGTATGTCTGCCGCGGAGCGTCCACCGAAAAATGCGATACCCTTTTTCGGAAGCACGGCGGCCTGCAAATAGAGCGCGGCATTGCCGTAGCCGCCCGCGATCAGAACCGGAGTTATTTCGTTCTGCGAGGCCTGCCCTCCGACCTGTCCGCCAGAGCTCGAAAAGCGAAGGAGGGGGAACCCGGTTCCGAGCGGGCCGAGCAGGTCTACTTCTTCACCCGACTCGACCGAGCACATCGCTTCGGTGCCCTTGCCGACGGCTTTGTAGAGAATGGACAGGCTTTCGGCATCAGCCTTGAAAACGCTGAAGGGACGGCGGAGCACAGCGTCTTCGAGGCGCGGCACGCGCAGATGGACGAACTGCCCCGGCTGAACCAGCGGGCCAATGACCGGCGCGGCGAGCTTGAGCAAACGGTATTCGCCCTGAAAGACGCGGTGTTCCAAAACGGTGGTTTTTTCCTGTGTCATCGGGCGGGAATTGTGCGGATTTTCCGAGGGGAGGTCAAAGAAAGATTTTTGCCGCCCGCTTCGCTAATGCCAGAAAGCGGCTAAAAAACAATCCCTTTCTAAACCGTGAGCAAGAGGTTCACGTTTCGGCAGGTATGAAAAAAGCAACGGGAGTTTTTGCAGGTTGGCCACACCTTTCACTGAAAACTTAATCCGGCATGATTCGCGGAATGACCTGCCGACCGCTTTTCCGGTAAACCAGGAAATCTTTATCCAGCGTAAAAACCCGGCTGCTTTCGTGCAGTTCGCTCATTCGTACCAGACAGGCGTCGGCCAGCGACATGGGAATATCGGAATATTTTTTGATCAGCCGCAGTACAGCAGACCGTTCTTTTTCCAGCGAAACCCCTGTTTTGATCAGCCCGGCCTGCATCAGTTCCAGAACTGCATTCTGTTTTCCGCCCAGCAGGAAACAGGCTTCGGCAATCACGGCTTCGCAGGTGAGAAAAGGAGGCCGCAGAAGTTTGAACTGATCGCAGGACCATTGGTGAAAAATATCCCGGGCGTTGCAAACCGCCACCAGCGGCCCGGTGTCCAGAAGTACGGTGTCAATCACGGCCAAACCCTTTCAGGTATTCCTTATTGGAGGCCAAATCCGGCGGCCCGTCTTTTACGCAGCCGATAAAAGGTTTCACCAGGTCATAGCAGGATGTTTTCGGCGCTCGCCCCTTCTGATGCAGATAGCTGCACAGGGCATCCCGCGCAACCGCTGATTTCGACCGGTGTTCCTGCCGGGCTTCCGCGTTTAATTCCGCCGCCAGACTTTCCGGAATCTTTAATGTGAGTGTGGTCATAAGAACCTCGTATTACCTTCTGCAAAGATAGTAATACAATTTTGTAAAAGGTCAAGGCGGGTTTATTTCGAATTCATCTGCGCGAGTGCTATTCATCATTCCGATGGCAATCAAAGCCAGTCGGTTTTCTGGGCGGGTCCGGCGGCGAAGCCAGCAGCGGCTGAAGCTGCTCCCAGAGAAGTCCGAGTGTCTGATCATGCTCCAAAAGCGTTTTGTCAATCTCCGCCAGGCGTTTGAGAATCTCCGCATTAGCAGCCAGCCGTTCGCGCATCTGCACAAACGCCCGCACCACGAATACACTCATGGTTGTCGCTTCCGGACTGTTCAACACCGTCGCCGCCATAATCGCGCCATGTTCAGTAAAAACATAGGGCAGTTTCCGGCGACCTCCATGCGAGGCGGTCACAATCTGTGACCGGCTAGTTCCTTGTTCATCAACGACTTCCAAACTTGAAGTCACAAATTGTGACTTCAAGTTTGTCCACTCTGCAGAAGTCAGTTGAAACATGAAATCGGCCGGAAAACGGTCAGCATTGCGTTTCACGGCTTGATTCAGCACCTTGGTCTGTACATCGTACAGCTCTGCCAGATTGGCATCTGAAATCACACGTTGGCCGCGCAGATTCACAATCAACGGTTCGATCCGCTTTCCTTTATCCATACTCGGTATCTCTCGGTTTATTTTTCAGGGATTCAGAAGAGGGAAGTTTATATCAGATTTTAAGAGTCTGAAAAGCACTAAAGTCTGTACGGAGGTTGGGAGGCGAAGGACAGAGCTATCAGCGCAGACGCTTCTTCCTTTTGCGGCCCTTGCGTTCGTTGTCGTTCCCGATGGTCACTGCTTTCGAAAACTCAAGCCCGTCTCCCGCTGGTCGGCTCGCGGCAAACAACCTCTACGGACACAGCAGATCAAAGCCGGTGGCGGCATCCGGACGGCGGGCGGCCTGTGTTCCTGTGAGTTCGGTCAGAATGATTTCGAGCACGTGCCAGATTTTAACGCCGTGGCGCACGCAGCCGGTCACCGTCTGCTGTCCGCGCCCGCAGGCGAGGTGCATATGAAGAACGGGAGAACCGGCTTCATCGGGAAAGAGCGTGCCGGTTCCGGTCACTTCACAGACATCGTCGAGCACCGTTTCCATCGGAACAATGTTCGGCGCGCGCCCTTCTTCCGGGCCGACCACCAGACGGCTGCCGGCATCCGCGCCGCCGAGCGCGGTCAGCATCGCCGCGCGAATGCCTTTGTCCGCGGCAAACCGCTCAATCTCTTCGTGTAAAATGTCGCCGTCCTCCAAACGGATTACGAACACGCGGCCTCTCTGCGCCTCAGAATATTTCACGAGCTCTTCTCCTCCGCCTTGACGGCATTCCAAACCGCGTCGAGTTCTTCGAGCGAGCATTTTTCGATCTCGCGATTTTCCGTGTGCAGGCGATCTTCCAGCGCCTGAAACCGGCGCATGAATTTACTGATGTTTTCGTTGAGCAGTTCTTCGGAGTCGTGGCCGAGATAGCGGCTGAGATTGACGGTCGAAAAAAGCAGGTCGCCAAGCTCTTCACGGATAGCAGCGGCATCCTTGCGGGCCATCGCCTCTTTGACTTCAGCCAGCTCCTCCTCCAGTTTTTCAACCACCCCGCTGATTTCATCCCACTCGAATCCGGCGCGTGCGACGCGCTTCTGCACAAGATGCGCTTTGGCCAGCGCGGGCAGATGGCGCGGGATACCTTCCACCAGCGAGCGCGGTGTTTCTTCGCCCTTTTCTGTTTTCTTGATTTTTTCCCAGTTGCGGATCACTTCGCCGGAAGTGTCGGCCTGCACGTCGCCAAATACATGCGGGTGGCGCCGCACCAGCTTATCGGCAATACCCTGCGCCACATCGTCAAAATTAAACGCACCCTCTTCATTGCAAATCTGCGCCTGAAAAACCACCTGAAGAAGCAGGTCGCCGAGTTCGCTTTTGAGTTCGGAGCGGTCGCCGCTTTCGATGGCGTCAATCACCTCGTAGGTCTCTTCGATGAGATTGGATTTGAGTGAGTCGAGCGTCTGCTCGCGATCCCACGGGCAGCCGCCGGGGTCGCGAAGCGTTCGCATGATTTCTATCAACCGTTCCATGGAGTCACAACGAGTCGTCATGTCTTTGCTCCTGCGTCAACCGCTGATGGACCGTTCCAGCAAAAAAAGGTTTCCAGCCGTTTGGAAACCTTTTTTGTTGAACGCTGAAAAAACTACATGCCGGGGGCGGCGATGTAGCTCTGCAGGTTTTCGATGAGGAAATCTTTTTCGCTCACCATGTATTTAACGAGGTCGCCGATAGAGATGATGCCGGTGACCTTACCCTCTTCCACGACCGGCAGATGACGGATACGTTTGTCGGTCATCAGGTTCATGCAGTTTTCGAGGCTTTCATCCGGCGAAACCGTCGTCAGGTCGGCCGACATGATATCGCCGACTTTGATATCCTCCTCGCACTTCTTCTTCAGATAAATCTTCCGGATAAAATCACGCTCGGAAATGATGCCGACAAGCTGGTCGCCGTCCATCACCAGCGCCGTACCGGCGGAACGCCCGGCCATTTTTTCAATAGCATCGAAAACAGCCGTATCGGGGGATACGGACAGGACATCTCTTCCTTTTTTCTCCAGCACTTTGTTCACAGTAGACATGATGCATCCTTTCGTTGAAGCTAACCCTCTCTTGCATAAGGAGTATAGTGTGCTGTGGAAATGTCTGCAAGCATTTGAAAAAGCTTAGACCGGATTTTTTCAGGATCAGCGATCTTGATTGCTGCGGATGAAATGAGACAATCGCCCCTATGCATGAACTTTCCCTGGCGTGCAGCCTCATTGAAGAAGCCGAAAAGGTGCTGGAAACTGAAAACGCCGAACGGGCGATCCGTTTGACGGTCGGGATCGGTCAGTTTGCGGGCATTGAGACCGATGCGTTTGAATTTGCGTTTCCGATGGCGGCGGAGGGAACAAAACTGGAAAAAGCGGCCATGACGATTGAGGAAATTCCGGCCACCGTGCGCTGCCGCGCCTGCGGGAAAGAGTCGAACCCGGCCTTTCCCCGCTGCGCCTGCGCGCACTGCGATTCGGATGACACCGAAATGCTGCACGGCAGAGAGTTTATCATCAAATCCATGGAGATTGAATAATGTGTACAGAATGCGGCTGCGGCGAAGCCAACGAAACTCACCACGATCACGGTCATTCCCACACGCATGACCACGACCACGCACACCGTGTAGTGGAAGTGACCCAAAACGTACTGGCGCACAATGACCACATCGCGGCGCATAACCGCGAATGGCTGGCCGCGCGCGGTGTTGTTGCCATCAACCTGATCTCCTCGCCGGGCTCCGGAAAAACCCTGTTGCTGGAAAAAACGCTCGAAGCGCTGAATGGAAAAATCAAGTGTGCCGTCATTACCGGCGACCAGCAGACCGACAACGATGCCCGCCGCCTCGCCGGCAAAGGCGCAAAGATTTGCCAGATCGAAACCAAGACCTCCTGCCACCTCAATGCCGAACAGGTGGCCACCGCCCTGCCCGAAACCGTCGAAGACGGCACACAGCTGCTTTTCATTGAAAACGTCGGCAATATGGTCTGCCCGACGGCCTTCGACCTTGGTGAACACTTCAAGGTGGCACTGCTCTCAACCCCCGAGGGCGAGGATAAACCCGTTAAATACCCCGTGCTCTTTGCAACGGCCAAACTGGCTCTCCTGACCAAGATGGATCTGGCCGAAGCGCTCGGGTGGGATCTCAAAGCGTGCCGTAAATACATTCAGCAGGTGCATCCCGGCATGGTCACATTCGGACTGAGCGCCAAGACCGGCACCGGCATGGAGTCCTGGTTTAACTACCTTGAATCGCTGGTATAATCAAAAAGCCGCTCCGGTTTCCCGAAGCGGCCTTTTAAGGTAGGGACGCCTCGGCGAGGCGTCCGCGGACGGCTGGGCCAGCCGTCCCTACCAAAACACCCCGCGGCTTGCCACGGGGTATTTTACAAAACCCTTTATTCCGCAGCCGGGGCTGCAGCTTCTTCTACCACCGGGGCTGCAGCTTCTTTTTCTGCCGCTTTTTCTGCTGCCGCCTGCGCAGCGCCGGCTGCTTTGGCTGCCGCCGCGATATCGGCTTTCATTTTGCTCACGCCGTCTTCCAGCGCCGAGATTTTTGCATCCAGCGCGCGAACCGCTTTTTCAATGATCGCTTTGATACCCGTCAGCGTCTCAGCGGATGCCGTTTTCTGTGCAGCCACTTCGACTTTGCCGGCGTCTACGTCAGCTTTCAAATCCGCAAGCTGCTGATCCATCCCGCTGTAAGTCATTTCTATAACCGCAAGCTGGTTTTTGAGCTTACTGATCTGAGGATCCGCCTGCTGCGTTGCACATCCGGATACCAGCAACACGGCCACCATACATAGGAATACTGTTCTCATCATTTCTCTGCTCCTTTCTTACCTTTTACAATAGCTCCAGATCCGACAGCACGTTGCGCAAGGTCTCCTTCAGACCATCATCCATCGGACAGAGCGGAAGCCGGTACACCTCTTCGATCCGGCCCGTCATCGCCAGTGCGGCTTTGACCGGAATCGGGTTGGTATCAATAAAGAGCGCATCAAAAAGCTTTTCATACTGATTGTGCAGAAGCTGCGCGGCATCCCAGTTGCCTTCCAAAGCCGTGTGTACGAGCGATGCCACGGCGGCCGGCACCACATTAGAAGCTACGCTGATCAAGCCGATCGCACCGTCTTTCATCATAGGAAAGGTCAGGCCGTCGTCGCCGGAGAGCACCTCGATCTTGCAGGCATCGAGCGTCTGGCGGACGCGTTCCACTTTGCCGCCCGCTTCTTTGACCGCGACAATGTTCGGGTGCTTTGCCAGACGCGCCACCGTTTCAATAGCGATTTCACGGCTCGTGCGGCCCGGCACATTATAAAGCACCACTGGCACGCCGATCTCGGCGACCGCTGAAAAATGGCGATAGAGCCCTTCCTGATTGGGCTTGTTGTAATACGGCGTCACCTGCAGCGTCGCGTCGATGCCGAACGCCTTGGCCCGTTCGGTCAGCTCCACTGCTTCAGCCGTCGAGTTGGCGCCGGTGCCGGCGATCACTTTGGCGCGGCCATGCACAGCCGCAACCGTCTGCTCAATCACTTTCAGATGTTCATCCGTGTTGAGCGTGGGCGATTCGCCGGTTGTGCCGACCGGCACAATGCCGTCGATACCGTTATCAATCTGATAATCAATCAGTTCGCGGTATTTGCCAAAATCCACCGCTCCGTCTTTGTTAAACGGAGTAACAATCGCTGTATGGGCACCTTCGAGCATAATCTTCATCCTTACGACCCCCTAGCTTACTCATGCTTCGAAGGCTTGCAAGCCCTCAAAGTCGAGGGTGGCAAAATAATCGTCGGGCGTTTCGGCGCGGCGGATCTGCACCACCCCGCCGTTTTCGCGCAGCAGCAGCTCGGCAGAGCGGAGCTTTCCGTTGTAATTGAAGCCCATCGCATGGCCGTGCGCACCCGCGTCATGGATAACCATCAGATCGCCGATTTCGACCGGCGGCAGCGCGCGGTCGATCGCAAACTTGTCATTGTTTTCGCAAAGCGATCCCGTCACGTCGCAGACAAAGTCGTGCGGCAGGTTTTCTTTGCCCGGCACCGTAATGTGGTGATACGCCCCGTAGAGCGCCGGGCGCATCAGATTGGTCATGCAGCTGTCGAGCCCGACAAACTGCTTGTAGGTGTTCTTTTTGTGCAGCACGCGGCTGACCAGCCAGCCGTACGGGCCGGTAATGATCCGGCCGCACTCCATATTCAGATCAAGCGGAGCGAGCCCTGCCTTTTCTATTTTCTCCTCGTACAGCTTGCGGATGCCCTCGCCGACAAATGCCAGATCGACCGGTTCGTCTTCCGGCTTGTACGGAATACCGATTCCGCCGCCGATGTTTACAAACTCGACCTTGATACCCAGTTCGGCAGAAAGCTCCACGACGAGATCAAAGAGAATGTGGGCCGTTTCGATAAAATAGGTCGCATCAAGCTCATTCGACGCCACCATCGTGTGCAGACCGAAACGCTTTACACCCTTGTCGCGCAAAATGCGATAGCCCTCGAAGAGCTGCTCGCGGGTAAAGCCGTACTTCGCCTCTTCGGGATGACCGATAATCGTATTGCCGCTCTTGAGCGGGCCGGGATTATAACGAATGGAAATCGCTTCCGGCAGACCAGAGCACTCTTCAAGAAAACCAATATGCGTAATGTCATCAAGGTTGATAACCGCACCCAGCTCTACGGCCTTAACAAACTCGTTGGCCGGCATGTCGTTTGCACTGAGGATAATCTCTGCACCCGAAAGGCCGATCTTTTCGGCCAGCATCAGTTCGGGCAGCGACGAGCAGTCCGCGCCAAAGCCCTCGGCCTGGAGAATTTTCATGATGTACGGATTGGGCGTCGCCTTGACGGCAAAATATTCCTTAAAGCCCGGGTTCCACGCAAACGCATCTTTCAGCTCACGAGCGTTGGTACGAATCGCCGCCTCGTCGTAGAGGTGGAACGGCGTCGGAAATTTTTGCGTCAGCTCTTCAAGCTGTTCGCGATTCAAAGGACACTTCTTCTGAGACATTATTTTTTCTCCAACTAAAGATAGGATAGCCATCCTGACTGTCCAGACAGGCTGGAAGCCTGTCCTACATTCAACACTGTCTTCCGGACAGCAAACAGCCTTTTCCCCGAAAGCATAGCGATAGATAATTTTACTGAAAGTAAAATAGCGACCAAAGGGAGTGATTCAACCCCCTGAAATTTAAAGCATTACCCACTATGAGTTGATTCTTCGGCGCCGATGCTATCTAATGCCCGCTTTTAATGCCTAAAAGGCGTCCGTCCACGACGAACAAACGCTTAACCGTTTAGAAAGGATCGAACCATGCGTGTATCAAAATGCTTACTGATCGCCGCTTTTACCCTTGTTGCAATGGCCGGTGTTTCATTTGGTGCAGAAGCCACTGCCAGCGAGAAATTGTCATCCATCATTGAAGTTCAAAAATATGCCCGCGCCATCCACATCATGGCGATGCTTCTGATGGGTTTTGGATTTCTGATGGTCTTTGTGAAAAAGTATGGCCGTTCAGCCCTCACCGCCACCTACCTCTTGGTCAGCGTTGCTGTTCCGCTCTACTTCCTGAAAGACAGCCTGGGATTCATGGGCGGA